>JACCDH011511552.1_pt1 | contig 15844 bp, 14 predicted proteins | sample 7442481 | NCBI WGS metagenome assembly JACCDH01 (sample SAMN15323433, study PRJNA562643) | freshwater metagenome | isolation source: river surface water | place: USA:Blue River Watershed | collected 2017-08-15
CCCATCTCTTTTGCGGCGAGCATCATTGTCATTGCAGCCATGCCGCATGAGCGCATTGCTTCATCTCGTTGCGCTTGTGGGTTGCCAGTATAGTATTGCGTGATTGCAGGCACTAAAAAATCTTGCACAGCTTGCGGCGCATCTTTCCAGTAACGTTCAGGTTGTTTTGCCCAGGCTTGAACATCAGCAACTAATACAATTAATGCTGAAGCTTCTGTCACTTGTGCTTGATTCCAGCTGACATCTTGAATTTGTTTGCGCAGTGCAGCGTCTTCAACCAACACAAAACGCCAATGCTGAATATTAAAGGCAGTTGGTGAAAGCATGGTTAAAGAAATGAGCTGATTAATCTCAGCTTCTGACATTTTGTGTGAAGCATCGTAAGATTTAATTGAGCGGCGCGTTTCAATCGCGTTAGTAACGTTCATGTTGTTCTTTTTCTTAAGTTAGTAAGTAATGTCGATAATTTCTAAATTTAAATCACCGGCAGGCCGTTTCCAAATTACATTTTCGCCGACTTTATGGCCAATTAAAGCTTTCGCCAATGGTGATAAATAACTGACTTTATTGATGCTAGCGTCAGCTTCATCTTCACCCACGATATTGAATCGATGTTGATCGCCATTCTCATCTTCTACGGTTACTGCTGTACCGAAGACAGCACTCTTTGGTCTTTCACTAGCAGGTTCTACCAAGATCGCCTGTTCTAGTCTTGCTTCGTAATAGCGTAAATCACGCTCAATACTCGCTAGCTTCTGACCCACAGTTGGATCTTCGCTTTTAGGCGACAGTGCTCGGTGTTCATTAGCAAGCTTTTCAACAAACTGTTCTAATTGGTTTAAACCTTGAGGTGTCACATAATTAGGATGTTCACTAATAGGGCGTTCTGGCAGGTCAGTGCCTGCAAGTTCTAAATCATCTTCTTTAACAAAACCGCGACTCATATTGGATAAATCCGCTTATTCCCACTCAGTAAATTTTTTGTTAATTTTCATTTAAAATCAATAATCTATAAAAAGTGTGTAACTTTTGTGTAATTACTTTATTGTTAAGTATCTGATTTAATTGATTTTTATACATAAAAATCAACATTCTCAATTTCGTTGTGTTACACAGTGTGTAGCTGAAAAAGACGAATTTACTAAAGCTTTCTATTATCGCATTTTTTATCTTTATAGTCTTGGGCTTAGATAAAGAAAAAGCCACCCTAGAGTGGCTTCTAGATCCTAGAGCTAGTTTAGGCTTTAGTTTCGGTTTCTTCTTCAACTACTTTTTCTGGTGGTCGTGTAACATTAGCTGGCGCCATATATCCTTTGTCACTTGGCTCCATGCCATAACCAAAAGTAATTCCAAGTTTAGCTCTCATGGCATCTAACTTATCTTGAGCTTCATCTACTTTGTTGTCAGGGATGCTGAGGTTGCTAATGAAGCCTAACATTTGATCACCAACCGCCTCAGGTACATTCACTATCTGGTTAATTCTATATTTCTCACCACCCATGTTTGTTACAAGCGCAAATTCAAAGCAGGCAGCATCTTTGCTTTTCTTAACAAAGCTAGCCGAAAGCCTTTTAGGTACTTCAACCTCTGGACCAGTGGCTTTTAATTTTGCGATTAAAACTTTTTTATATAAAGATAACTTTCTAGCTACTACCTTTTTGTGGTCTTTGGCGGCTTCTTCATTAGCAATCGTGTCTTGTATCTTAGTAATACCACCGCGACCTTTGATATAGCCTGCTAAATCTTTAGCGGCTATTTTCTCAAGGAAAGCTACTTTCATTACACGAGCATAGTTAAATGCTGTTTGACGATCACTGGGCACTACAAAGCGCACAACTACAGATTCAATTGTCGCTGTTTCTTGTAAAACAATTGAGTGCTCTTCGCTTAAGTGCTCGCGCATTCTTTTCATAATATGGTCACGATAAGGCGATTCATTAACTGTAAGCATAAAGCCATAGATAGATCCTAAAAGCTCATACAACTCCTCATTACCTTTAACGATAAATTTATCAACATATTTGTCATTTAAAGATCTAAACGTTTTGCCTTTAGATAATAGATCATCAATCTGCTTAACCATGTCTGGTGAAGGCGTAGGCGATAAATCCATATCAATGTTCGGTGTGAATATCTTAGCTAAATCAAATTCGTCTAAATCTGTAAGGCTATCTTCGTACTGATCTTCGTCAACAATCACTCTGCCGTTAGCAGGGATAGAAACTTTCGCATTGCTTTGGATCTGTGTTTCCATTTTAATCTCCTTGTAAAAGTGATAATGATTTCAATTAATGAAATCGTGAATACATCTTAAAAAAAGAAAATATTAATTTTTCGCTAGTGTGAGGAAAATTAATAAAATATTTGGAGGTGGTCATGATCCCTTGGTACACAGGGCTTTCAAGGCAGTTTTATTCTTCTAAAGTTTCAGAAATTCAAGATGCGTGTAAAAGCGATTACCTGTGGTGGATCGCTTTTTTGAGGTTAAGTAAGGACTACTGGTGGATATGCCATGAGCATGGTGAATGCTTAGATGAGAGGCTTAGGAATGTTTGGGCAGTAATCGGCAATATATATCAATACGACAACTTTCAAAGTTGGTGGATTAGTAAATCTCAATCCTCGTTTGCTGAGCAAACAAGGCCTCCTCAAGTAACTGATGTATCGGTTTATTCACAATTCATGGATTTAAGTGATGAATCTAGGATGCTAGTTGAGATACCTTTTCACTTAAGCGATGAGCTTATCGTTCAACAGTTATTGTCTTTGTTAGCAGTTATTCCAAGAGATGTTCGTTTTTACAAAAGTACTGCCAATCAACAGTTAATCAAAATTTCGACAAAGGAAAGAAGGCAACTCCCAATTCTTTACCAAATAGCTTTACTAGATCGTTTGATTGATTGCGCCAAGCTATCCAATAGCGAACATTCATCATGGCTCACTAAGATGCGTTTTTACGAAATGGGAATGGCAGTAGATATAAGTCCAAGTGCCAAACCTTCTAAATTTGACTCATCAGCCACTAGATTAGATAAGCAGAATAGGGTGCGTTCATTGGTGTCGCAAAAGAAGAAACAAGCAGACAAGATTATTGCGAATGTTGAAGTAGGCAGTTTCCCGCTAAAGGCTAAAGTAAATGTTTGTGCCAGATGGACTAGTCAGCAGAAGAAAGCCTATAAAGAAGCTATTGAAGGTGGTGAATGGATGAGTCAAATTAACATTGAAAGTGAGCATCGCTTTTTAGGGGCGCAATTAGATTTACTTGATAATACTAACCATACCCATGAGCAGACATTGTCTGTTTTGCGTTCATTTAGTCAAATTGGTAGGTAATTTAAATAAGCTCTACAGCGTTGCGTTTCATTTCATCATTTACATCAATGTATCTCTGGGTCACAGCAATCGATTTGTGACCTGCCAAACTTGCTAGTACACGCACGCCAACTCCCTTAGTAGCTAAGGCCGTAATGAACGACCTGCGGCCTGAGTGGCTAGAGGCATTATTAAGTCCAGCTCGTTTATAAGTCCAAAAGAACCACTGACATAGGGTATTTGGTGTAAAGCCTAATCGATTGCTGGAGTGGAAGAACGGGATCTCTGGATTGAAGATCTGACGGGTCTTTAGGTAATTAGCAAATTCATCACGCAGCTTCTGTGGAATAAACACCACACGCCCTTGATCGCCTTTCGTTTGGCTCGCACTTAGCCGAATTTCAGTCTTAATTGTGCGATCTTCATTGAGTACATCACGCATTTTTAAGTTAGCGATTTCTGCCACGCGCATACCTGACCAAAAGCTGGTTAATATCAAACAGCGATTACGCACCGCATAACGGCTTTTACTGACGTACCGAAGGACTTGATCTATCTCTGGTTGAGAAAGTGTTTTAGCTTGTGCCATTTTTGAAATTCCTTGATAAAGAAAATATTAAATGCAGCTTATTTTCTTATTTAGCAAAGGACAATCGAATTTGGCACTAGTGAAGACATATTAAGAATCAATTGGTTAAGTGGAAAATGGGCGTTAGGTAAAGAAATTTGTAGTTTTCTTTGGTAGTTTTATTTAACGTCGTTTAATCGTTTTGAGCATCAGTCGATGGTGTGAACCTAAACGGCGGATTTATTTCTTGCTGTAAACGCTTAAATTAAATCGAATCTATGCAATATTAGCAGGCTGTTACTACCCAGTCCTTAGCTAGTGCAATTACTTTCGATCCTTAATGAACACTTAAAAAGTCTTATCTGACTCAGTAATCCAACGACAAGGAAGAATACATTTTACCATTCTAACGGTAGCACGCTCTCCAGTCACTTTGTTTGTCACTGTGCGTAACGCCTTAAGCGCGTATCGAATTGCCAAATCTCGACAGAGAGCTCCAAATTGAAATGTTTACGTGTGTTGTTGAAGTGGGAGCGCAGTTTAACAAAAGATATAGTCATTGCATCTGGATTGAAGGCAGATGAAGAAGTAGTCACTGGTGATGTCCATGAACTTAAGTACGTCAATTGAAGTCGCTAATTGGGGATGCTCTGCAAAAAATCTATTTATAAATAATTCTCGTTCTGATATAGTCAATCATATGGTGAAATTTATCTTGAAACTGCTAATTCTGGTTTTTTTGCTAGAGTCCACATGGGCTGTGGCAGCGCAGTATTGCGCACATGAGTTAGGGTTGAAAGCAAATCATTTTGGACACCATTATCATAGTCACAACAAGGGCGATAAAATGCGGCCTGATCAAGCAAGCATCCAGGCTGATAAATCATCAAAATCTGATAAAGATAAAGACTGCCCGTATTGTCATCTTGGTGCCATGAAATCAATGGTTCAGGATATTGAAGTACCTCCTATGGTTTTAGATCATTCACTATCACCAGATACTTTTCCTTATCACTACGTCAACATTGTTCAGCGACAACCTGAACGACCCAATTGGATGCCTGCTGCTTAATTCGGCGGGAAATCCTACTTTAATATACTTAAGCGTTACACCTTAAACAATCAGTAGAATTACTCGCTGAATTCCTTCCGTTCAATTTAGGAGAATTCAATGTGTAAGTTATATCTGTATTTATGTTTTATGTTGATGGCATTTATCACAACAGCTCAGGCGGACTATGTTGTCGTTACGCCAATCGTTGAACCTTCAAGCAATATTACACTGGCAGATGCACTCAGTTTAGCCCTAAATGCGAATCCTGAAATTGCAGTTGCATCAAGAGAGCGTGAGGCCATCGAAGGTGTGCGTAAGCAGGCTGCTGCGCGTCTTAATCCAACCATTTCAGCATTGCTTGAAGATACACGTAATGCAACCAGGCAAACAACCATTTTATTGGAACAACCGATTGAGCTTGGCGACAAGAGAGAAGCTCGTATGCTGGCTGCCGAAACTCGCTATAACGCTGCATCAGTCAGTCTAGAAGTTAAAAGATCAGAAATACAAGCAAATGTTATCGTGGCGTTTTACGAAGTGCTTGCAGCACAGGAGCGCTTGAGATTAGCTCAATCTTCACTGGATGTTGCAAAACAAGCCAGAGAGGCTGTCAGCAAACGGGTACAAGCTGGCAAAATATCGCCCGTTGAAGAGACTAAATCAAGAGTAGCAGAAGCCAGCATAAAGATAGAGGCCAACCGCGCTTCAAGTATCCTTATTAATGCCCGTAAGCGCTTAACGGGGTTGTGGGGAAATTCATTACCAAGGTTTCAGATTGCTGAAGGCCAGGTTGAAGAGGTTCCAGATGCTATGCCATTGGACAATCTCACTGTCATGCTGGAAGGTTCGCCCAATATACAACGAGCAAAATTGGAAATTTCAACACGCCAAGCCTTGGCCAATGTCGAAAACTCAAAACGTACTCCCGACTTGACCGTCAGTGTAGGGGCTAAGCGCAATGAGGAGCTTGGGCTCAATCAGGCTGTATTGGGTGTTTCCATTCCAATTCTTGTGTTTGACCGTAATCAAGGTAACTTGCAAGAAGCACTAAGCCGTACAGAAAAGGCAAAAGATGAATTGACTGCACTCAGGGTTCAGCAACAAACCTTATTGGCCGAAGCCCATGAGCGTCTAATCTCGGCAAGACAATCTGTAGAAACACTCAAATCGGACATATTACCAGGAGCCCAAAGTGCATTTGATGCCGCTACCAAAGGCTTTGAGTTTGGTAAGTTTGGTTTTCTGGACGTACTGGATGCCCAACGTACCTTGGTCCAAGCTAAATCACAATACATAGACGCTTTGCTAGAAGCGCATCAGGCGATGTCGGATATTGAGCGCATTCTAGGAAAGTCTATTAATCACTCAGAATTAAAGCCCTAGGAGGCTGCTATGACAATATTAAATAAATGGAAATCCTTCCTGTTTAGCAAACAAACTTTACTGATCATGAACGTCATACTTATAGGCATTATTCTAGGCTTTCTGGTGCTACGCTCAGGGCCGCAAAAGAGCGAGGAAGAAACTATAGATGCCAATTCCGTAGCGGACAGACTTGCGGGTCACCAGCACCCAGGTCAAACACCTGAGCTTCCTAAAGGCCCCCATGGAGGCAAGCTCTTTACCAAAAATGGCTATGGTATTGAGATTCTGATCTATCAACAGAACACAACATCCCAGTTCAGGATATATACCTATCGTGATGGTAAGCCGCTGGATCCTGAGGCTTCACTTGTCAAAGTTGAAGTTGATAAGTTAGGGAGACCAACCCAAACCTTCCACTTTGTGAAGGAAGGCGATTACCTCAAAAGTAACGCGACAGTCAAAGAGCCTCACTCTTTCAAAGTTAGAGTAGTTAGTGAATATGGCAATCAGACTTACCCCTTTAGTTACGAACAGATTGAGGGGCGCGTAACAATGACTGGCCGTCAGTTGACCTTGAATGGGGTTGAGGTTCTGACTGCAGGGCCTGCACGCATCAAAAGCACTTTGGCTTTATTGGGGGAAATTAAACTCAACGCTGAAAAAAGCGTGCATGTAGTGCCCAGGCTTGCAGGAATTGTTGAGTCAGTGACTGTCAATGCTGGTGATCAAGTACGTCAGGGACAAGTCCTGGCTGTCATTTCCAGTCAGAGTATTGCTGATCAGCGCAGTGATCTGATGGCAGCTCAGAAACGCTCAGACCTAGCCAGAATAACTTACGAGCGCGAGAAAAAGCTTTGGGAAGAAAAAATTTCCGCAGAGCAGGATTATCTTAAGGCTCGACAATCCCTTCAGGAAGCCGAAATTGAATTACAAAAAACACAACAAAAACTGCAATCCGTAGGTGCAGGACTAGGTGCAGGTAATAATCTAACGCGGTATGAAATCAAATCACCAATCAATGGCATCATTACTGACAAACAAGTCTCATTGGGCCAGGTAGTCAATGGAGATGAGAATGTTTTTGTAGTGGCAGATTTGTCTACGGTATGGGCCGAAATGACGATTTATGCCAAGGACATCAACGCTGTCAAGGTCGGTCAGAAAGTCACTGTTAAATCCAGCGCATTTGAAGCTCAGTCTGCTGGAACAATTGCCTATGTTGGCGCCTTGGTTGGGGATCAAACCCGTACGGCCATGGCGAGGGTGATATTATCGAATCCAGATCGGACATGGCGACCAGGATTACCAGTTAATATTGAGTTGCAATCTGATGAAGTAGCTGTGCCATTAGCAGTGTCGGTCGAAGGTTTGCAAACGGTGAATGAAAATACAGTTGTTTTTGGCCGCTACGGAGAGAGTTTTGAGGTAAGACCTATCGAAATAGGACGAAGAGACAATAAGTATGTTGAAGTATTACATGGTATCAATTCAGGCGAGAAGTATGCAGCGCAAAACAGTTATCTGGTCAAGGCTGAACTGGGTAAAGCTAGTGCTAGTCATGATGATTAAGGGGAGAGGCCATGTTTGATCAACTTATCCAGTATTCGGTAAAACAACGCTGGCTCATTATTCTGATTGTCATTGGGATTGCTGTACTAGGTGTTTTTAGTTACCAGAAGCTACCTATTGATGCTGTACCTGATATTACCAATGTTCAAGTGCAAATTAACACATCAGCAGCAGGCTACTCTCCTCTTGAAGCAGAGCAGCGTATTACCTACCCAATAGAAACTGCTATGGCAGGGTTGCCAGGGTTAGAGGAAACTAGATCACTCTCAAGGTACGGGCTGTCTCAGGTTACAGTGGTGTTTAAAGAGCATACAGACATATATTTTGCCCGTCAGCTTGTAAATGAGCGTATTAGTCAGGCTAAAGAAAAACTGCCTGCAGGGGTTGTACCAGAAATGGGCCCGACTTCAACAGGTTTGGGAGAGATCTATATGTGGACGGTAGAGGCTAAGCCCAGCGCTCTTAAAGCAGATGGTACGCCTTACACTCCAATGGATCTTCGCGAAATACAGGACTGGATCATTAAGCCGCAGTTGCGAAACGTACCTGGTGTAAATGAAATCAATACAATTGGCGGCTATACCAAGCAATATCAAGTGTCTCCTTATCCTGATCGCCTTATTGCACATGGACTAGCACTGAACGATATTGTAGAGGCGTTAGAGCGCAACAATTCCAATATGGGCGCAGGGTATATTGAGAAATCAGGTGAGCAATATCTGATTCGTGTGCCAGGGCAATTGGGCTCAATGAATGACATCAATAATATTGTGGTGTCTGTCAAATCTGAGGTGCCCATTCGCATTCGTGACATTGCTGATGTCACGTTTGGTAAGGAATTAAGAAGCGGTGCGGCCAGTGAGAATGGCGAGGAAGTAGTTATTGGAACAGTCTTCATGCTCATTGGTGAGAATAGCCGCACGGTATCAGCCGCCGTTGACCAGCGTCTTGAACAAATTAATAAGACACTACCAACAGGAGTAATAGCAAAAACTGTCTATGACCGTACTATTTTGATCGATAAAGCCATTCATACAGTCAAAAAGAATCTCACCGAAGGTGCATTGTTAGTAGTGGCTGTACTATTTCTGTTTTTAGGGAACATTAGAGCAGCGGTGATTACTATGCTAATTATTCCGCTGGCGATGCTTTTCACTTTTACTGGAATGCTTACAGGTAAGGTAAGCGCCAATCTTATGAGTCTAGGGGCTTTGGATTTTGGGATCATCATTGATGGTGCTGTGGTGATTGTTGAAAACTGCATGCGCAGACTCGCACATACACAAAACCAGCTCGGACGTGAGCTTACTCAAGAGGAACGCTTCAAGGAGGTATTTGCAGCTGCTGGAGAGGCTAGAAGGCCGCTGATTTTTGGGCAACTCATCATCATGGTAGTGTATTTGCCGATTTTTGCCTTAACTGGGGTAGAAGGAAAAATGTTTCATCCAATGGCTTTCACTGTCGTTATTGCGCTACTAGGTGCGATGCTGCTATCCGTAACCTTCATTCCTGCTGCAATTGCTATTTTTATTAAAGGACGTATAACTGAAACTGAAAACCCTTTAATTGCAGTAGCTAAGCGGGTTTATCATCCGATTTTTAACTGGACGATGGGTAATAAGCCCTTGGTGCTAACGATTGCGTTTATTTCTGTGCTCCTTAGTGCACTGATGGTAAGCAGAATGGGTAGTGAGTTTATGCCGAATTTGAATGAAGGCGATATTTTATTACAAGCGATAAGAATCCCTGGAACCAGCTTATCGCAGTCGATAGAAATGCAACGAGAGATAGAGCATACAGTCAAACAGTTTCCACAGGTTGAGAGGATCTTCTCCAAAATTGGTACTGCAGAGATTGCAAGTGATCCTATGCCACCCAACATGACAGATAATTATGTAATGTTGAAACCATCCTCCGAATGGCCTGATCCCAAGCTTAGTAAGAGTGAGTTAATTGCTCAAATCAAGCAGGCTGTAGAAACCGTGCCTGGCAACAATTATGAGATCACACAGCCAATCCAGATGCGTTTTAACGAACTAATATCTGGCGTGCGCAGTGACGTAGGCATCAAAATCTTTGGTGATGATATGGAGGTGATGAATCATGCTGCCGACAAGATATCCTCTGTTTTAGCGAGTATTTCTGGAGGTCAGGATGTGAAGGTTGAACAGACCACAGGTTTGCCTATACTCACTGTGAAAATTGATCGTGAGAAAATTGCCAGACTAGGGGTGAATGTTGCCGATGTGCAGCAAGCAGTGTCAACTGCCATGAATGGCACTGAGGCTGGTGTGCTATTTCAGGGGGATCGTCGCTTTCAGATAGTAGTACGTATCCCAGAGAATCTGCGGGTAGACATGGACGCCCTTAAACAATTGCCTTTACGATTACCTATCTCAAGTGACAAGGCCAGACCAGTCTATTTGCAGTTAGGTGAGGTTGCAACCTTGGAATTAGCTCCTGGCCCTAACCAGTTTAGCCGTGAGAATGGTAAGCGCAGAGTAGTCGTGACAGCCAATGTACGAGATCGTGACATAGGCTCTTATGTGGCAGAGGCCCAACGCCGTATCGAGCAGGAAGTCAAGATTCCTGCAGGATACTGGCTGACTTGGGGTGGTACATTTGAACAACTGGAATCTGCCAGTAAGCGGCTGGAAATAGTGGTTCCACTGGCCTTGCTTCTGGTTATGATGCTGTTATATGCCATGTTTGGTAATGTCAGAGATGGTTTGATTGTTTTCACTGGTATTCCCTTTGCGCTCACTGGTGGCATCATCGCACTTTGGCTCCGCGACATTCCACTATCGATTTCGGCAAGCATTGGTTTTATTGCCTTATCTGGTGTGGCCGTGCTGAACGGACTTGTAATGATCAGTTTTATTAGAAACTTGCGCGATACAGGAGTACCTTTATTAGAGGCGATAGAAACTGGCGCACTTACTCGACTAAGGCCTATCTTGATGACTGCATTAGTTGCCTCACTTGGGTTTATTCCGATGGCCATTGCAATTGGCACAGGGGCAGAAGTTCAGCGTCCGTTGGCTACTGTCGTGATTGGCGGCATACTTTCCTCAACACTATTAACATTGTTGGTTTTGCCCTTGCTTTATCATCTTAGTTACTCCAAAAAAACAGATTGAGTAATGCTAGTTATTGCAATAAATGCATCCACTCTCGGTCTGTTAGGTTTGAAGCTGGGTTTTAAGTAGCATATTTCCTAATATGAAAGAACTGATTTATGGCAGTAACTGATAACAGCGATGAATCTATTTGCGCCCAAAAGAGGTCTAGAAAAGTGGACACGGGTCGTAATAACAGTCTAAATGGGTGCAGTTGCGAAAATGCTGTTTCAGAGGCTGATGGCATTCCTCTCATCTCTGAATTAAAGCAAAACACCCAAACTATAAAATTCCATATTAAAAACATGGATTGTCCAGCCGAAGAGGCATTAATTCGTAAGAGGTTGGCTTCAGTTGGTGGAGTAGCAGGACTTGATTTCAATTTGATTCAACGCATTCTTACGGTAAGCCATAACCTTAACTCGTCAGAAACTATCGAGTCTGCCCTAAAAAGTATAGGCATGAAGGCTGTGCTTGAAAAAGACACTCAATTAGTAGAAGACCCAAAAAATAAACAGCCAGCTAAGATTCACTGGTGGTCTTTGGGTGTCGCTGGTGTAACAGCAGCCCTAGCTGAATTGATTGAGTTATTTCCGCACCAATTATTTCAATTTAGTAATAAGTGGGTTGTCATCTCCTTAGTTTTCTCCTCGATTTTAAGTGGTGGTCTTACAACTTATAAAAAAGGATGGATTGCTTTAAGGAATGGCAATTTGAACATAAATGCACTCATGTCGATTGCTGTGACTGGAGCTATGGCTATTGGTAGCTGGCCAGAAGCTGCTATGGTGATGTTCTTATTTTCGATTGCTGAAGTGATTGAAGCTAAGTCACTAGATCGAGCTCGTAATGCAATTGGTGGGCTATTAGACCTCACCCCCGAGATTGCTACTGTTCTTCAATCTGATGACAGTTGGTTGTCAGTGCCAGTCAAAACAATACGACTGGATGCAGTCGTACAAGTACGCCCTGGCGAACGTATCGCATTAGATGGTGTTATCACTAGCGGCAATTCAACCGTCAATCAAGCACCCATTACAGGTGAAAGTTTACCTGTTGATAAAACGCTAGGTGATACCGTCTTTGCGGGAACAATCAATCAAAGTGGCTCTTTTCAATTTAAGGTTACTGCGGAATCAACAGGCTCAACCTTGGCGAGAATTATTCATGCAGTAGAGTCAGCTCAGGGTAGCCGAGCCCCTACGCAGCGTTTTGTAGATCAGTTTGCAAAGATTTATACCCCAGGCATTTTTTTAATTGCTTTACTAGTAGCAGTATTACCACCATTAGCTTTTGGGTATCCATGGCACGACTGGGTCTACAAGGCATTAGTGATGCTGGTAATTGCTTGTCCTTGTGCTTTGGTGATTTCAACTCCTGTCACTATTGTGAGTGGATTAGCTGCTGCAGCCAGAAAAGGTATTCTCATAAAGGGCGGTGCATTTCTCGAGACAGGTCGCCATATGAAGGTATTAGCGTTGGATAAGACTGGAACAATTACGCATGGCAAACCGAAGCAGACCGATTTCATTATTGTTGATAGTGAAGAGGCGAAAATACATCAATTTGCTGCCAGCCTAGCTAGTCGTTCAGATCATCCCGTTTCTTTAGCCATTGCTCAAAATGCTGTTGAAAAAAACATATCCTTAATAGCTGTAGAAAACTTCGAGGCAATCTTTGGCAGGGGTGTGCGGGGTACTCTTGATGGAAATATATACCATCTAGGCAATCATCGACTTATTGAAGAGTTGGGCTTGTGCTCTCCTGAAATTGAAGCTCAATTGTTACCGCTAGAACAACAAGGGAAAACCGTAGTGATGCTAGCAAACGCATCAAAAGTTATAGCAATATTTGCAGTTGCAGACACGGTAAGAGATGCAAGTAAGCTAGCCATTCAAGACCTTCATTATTTGGGCATTAGAACCATGATGTTAACTGGGGATAATGCATATACCGCTGCAGCTATTGGCAAAGAAGTAGGCGTTGACCTAATTAGAGGTAATTTATTGCCCGAGGACAAGCTCAAAATAGTTGATGAGTTATTAGTCAAAAATCCTATGGTGAAAGTTGGCATGGTTGGGGATGGCGTTAACGATGCTCCTGCATTGGCTAGGGCAAGTATTGGATTTGCAATGGGAGTTGCTGGGACAGATACAGCGATTGAGGCAGCTGATGTTGCATTGATGGATGATGACTTAAGAAAAGTCCCTACCTTTGTGCGTTTGTCGCAATCTACCGCTAATATCTTATTTCAGAACATAGCACTCGCACTTGGGATTAAGGGAATATTTCTTGTACTTACATTTACTGGCCAAGCGACCATGTGGATGGCAGTATTTGCCGACATGGGTGCTAGCTTGCTGGTAGTTGCTAATGGATTGCGGTTGCTAAGAAAGTAATTAGCTAGCTAAGGCCTTATAACTTTAGATAATTGCTGCTGCCCAGCCTTGATCTTCTGACGAGCTTTCTCAGCTTTAATAGCTTTTTGAGTATTCTTAACTTGATTTTTCATACTTTGGATGCGAGCCTGATCTGGCGTTAAAGGCTTTTGAGGTTTGATGGTGTTTTCGGCAAATTCGTAATAGCGCATGGTAAAGATTCCTTGGTCTTTCTTTTATTTACCATGCGCTAGTGTTTTTACACTTTGACCTGTATTGGCAAGCTCACAATATTAGCTAGTCCATACATCGCATTTAATTGACTGCGTGCCGCTAATGCGTTCATCGCCTGTACTCTGACCTTAGTCGTTTGTGATGAAGTTTTGCTAATAGGCACTTTCACCCAGCATTCATAATTATTCAAATTCATATCAATCCCCTTATTTTTTAAAGTTGCTACGAAGTGCGCCACTAACCTGTTCAATTTGACTGTCTAGCTCGCCTGCTTCAATCGCTTGTTTGATCAGCTCTAATGTACTTATTAAATCTAAGTCACTCTCTACTTGAATGCTGGGTTTGCCTTTGGCCAGCTCTAAGACTTTCGCGCCATACTTAATTGAAAAGCAAATTGACCCATTCTCCGCGTTAAACCACCAAGGGCGAACAGTCTTAGGTACGCTAACTGTTTCGTTTTGACCCGTTTCAGCGTTCTTAACTGTTTTGGTTTTCTTTAGATCAAACGGCTGATTAAGGAATAATGATTTAGCTAACTGGATCTGTTCCCATAACTTGTTGCTCAATTTGTAGCGTCGTTTCACTACATCTGGCATGTGTTGTGGCTTAACTGCTGTAACTAACTTCAATTGACTTAATGTGCTCATGCTTAAATCTCCTTATAAATGTTTAAGAGCACAGTTAAATTAAACTCGAGAATTTGGTCTGGGCAACCGAAATCTGCCTATCAACAACATTTTGGTTAAATTGATTTCACCAAAATCGTCGTTTTTACCCCTAAAAAATTATTCTTTCAGTCTCTCTGACATAAATACTTTTGCCGAGTCGCTTTGAGTTACAGCCGAGTGATGTCGCTGAAATAAGAAAAAACGAGTTGAGTTAGTTGCTACTGAGTACAAATGGATAACTCTCTAGTAACTCAGGCAACAGCAACTCCTTTCTTGGCTTCTGCGACTTCTCAGCAACAAAGCAACCGAGCAACTTTAAACTTGGAGAAAAGAGAAATGAGCAACAGAGAAATAGCGGTAAGAGGATTTGTAAATGAAAAGTTTGGTAAGACCTACGGAAGAAGTTTATTCCATTACGCCATTTATAACGGCACAGTTGAAATAGCAAAACCCCACACAAAATATCTAATAGATCTATTTGAATACGCCCGATGGGACAAATCGGCATCCACGCCAGAGCAGCTTGCTTGGTCAAAAGAGTTGTATGAAGCAGACTTTCATAATGAGCCAGAAGTATTAGCTTCATGGATTAAGCACTACAATCCACTGACTAAGCAAAAGCAATTAGTAAATGGCTTTTGTGTTTATTCCCCATTGAAGCAACAACTGATCATCATCATTCATGACCCAGAGCATGGAGTAGAAGAAGAATGGACATTGGAAGTAAAGCATTGCTCTAAATCAGGAGACAACAAACCTGTGTTTATCGCAACCAATGTGGATTTGACGACACTTTAGGCGCTAGCGTACTAGCTAATAATTTAATAGCGTTTTAAGCGTTTTTTAATTATTGGCTAGTGCGTGAGCATGCCAAATGAAAATTAAAAGGGATTTGAGGCCTTAGCGTCAATCTTTGACTATTTAAAACAAAAATTCTATATCTAAAAATAATTCGCTTTATTTATACTCATATTGATTAATAGATGAACTTTAGCTTTGTGAAGCGTATCATAAGAAATATGAAGTCATTTCGTAGATTTGCTGCTTTGCTCTTATTGCTTTGGACGCCACTATTTTTTAGTGCCGCGGCCTATGCTGCAACGCAAATGGAATTAGCAAATGCCAATTCTCACGAGGCAGTTGAGGCTTCACATTCTTGTCACGAAATGCATGACGAGAGTGGTTTATCGCATCAAAAGATGAAGCACAACACGGGTGATTCTCATTGCCAGCATTGTGGTTTCTGCGTAAGTTTTGTTACGCCTCTGAATGAAGTTACAACAACTGTGATTTCCCAAATGCCGACATTAGCATTCAATGCTATGTGGGTTTCCTCCACACACAACATCACCCCAGACCATCGTCCCCCGATTGATGCTTAACGCATCGTAATTTTTTAAATTATTTTCGGAGGCATCATGCTTGCAAGACTTTTTCTTGCATTGTTGCTATTGGTCACATTGCCAGCTCAAGCAGCTGCGTTAATGGGATTTAAAGATAGCGCAATGTTAATGAGTGAGTTCTCGACAGACAGAAAAGAACTCATGCTGAACTACTCACCCGCAGTGGGTCACGCC
>JACCDH011809793.1_pt1 | contig 15843 bp, 15 predicted proteins | sample 7442481 | NCBI WGS metagenome assembly JACCDH01 (sample SAMN15323433, study PRJNA562643) | freshwater metagenome | isolation source: river surface water | place: USA:Blue River Watershed | collected 2017-08-15
AGTTTGAACCCACAAGTGTTTAAATCATATCATGGGGGAAGTTCAGTCACGATTGAACTTCTCAGAACATGGATGTGTCCCGGGTATACAGGTTTTAAAACTGTGGCCTGTGATCATCCCTATGATAAAGGAACGGCGACTCCATGAGTGATTATAAGGTTACCGGAAAAGGTTCCCCTTATGAGGCCCGCAAGGTCGAGATCGCTAAACGCAGTCAAACTCGTGAACTCCGTACTCTTGAACAAGCTCACCGCCAACACGTCGACCAACTTGAAAAAGTTAACCAACAAGAAGTCGTTGAAGTTCGTGATCAACACGCTCTAGATATCGCTGCTGAAAATGAGAAAAAAGAGCGAGTCTTACTAGAGATGCAAAAACATCTTCAATCCACTCAACAAATGACGGATAAAGAGATCAAAACTCTCAAATCTCAAACAGAGAAAGCCCGGGCCGATTACCAAAACAGATTGGCCGATCAGCGCACGGTTATCGCTGGTGAGCATGAGCTCAATCTGCAAGATACTAACTACCGGTATAATCGAACTCTTCAAGACTTAAACCAGAATATGCAACATCAAATTGACCAAACAAAAATGTCAAAACTTGAAGAGTTGTCGGAAACGGAAAAATTCAACCAAAACAAAATTGATACTCAACGAAAAAACTTCCAAAATACTTATGAAACAGATAATCAAAAGTATGGAAAAATAAAAGCTGATCAAGACAAAAACTTTAAAAAGCAACGTCTCGACACCTACTCTCGTCAGAATCAAGAACTAGATAAAATCACCACTCAAGGTCGCAAAGACTATGACCTGCGCACTGATAATTATCAAAAAGGTCTTAAAGACCAAGAATTACTATTTGAAAAAAAATATGCCGATAGCTTAAAGAAAAATGCTGAAGATTTCAAAAAAATGGAAGAGCTTAATAAGAAGTCTTTGAATAGCCTAAAAACGGCCATGCACAAAGAAATTAAACTCACAGAGTCTCGCCAAGGGGATCCTTTCTATGAGTTTATTGAACTTAAGCCTCAGCTCTCAAAAACTCCTGATGGCTACGAGGTTCGTGTCACTGTCCCAGAGTATGCTAAGCATGATGTTGTGATGACGACGAACACCAAAGAAATTGTGCTCACCATGAATCGTCGTTACGCTGATAATAGAAAAGATGAAAGCGGGACAACGACTAAGATCAATAAAGTTGAAAGTATGGTCACTCGCCTTCCAGTCGATAATGTTCTCAATCCGAAAACAGTAAAATCAAATTATGATTCTGGAGTTCTGACTTTCTCGATTAATAAGGCCTAATCAATAATCACAAAATCTTGGTGAGTCAGTTTGTTCAGGGGGTGTAAATCCTCATCCACTTCCCTCACTTCCGCACCTGGTGGACCTTTAGTGGCAAAGCGGTGAAGGCTCTTGAGATTTTCGATATCACCTTGGGCCAAAATTTCCACTGATCCATCGGGAAGATTACGAACATATCCATAAACAGGTAATTGAGTATTTTGCACAAATTCTACGACGCTATAGCGAAAGCCTACGCGTTGAACTTTTCCTCGAATTTTTAAAACCATCTCTAGCATTTCGTATCCCCACCCTATGAGTATGACTCAAATTTAGCTATACTAGTATCATCCATGAAAAGACCACATCTTGTCCACTTTACTGGTATTGAATCTGACGAATATATCTTCGTAAGGGCCTCTATGTCTTTTTCGACCGAGGCCAAATTTCAGATTTTCCAAGAGCTGAATCAGAATTTTAAAGAACTTGTTCCCACATCTCCCATTCAAAGTTTAGGACTCATGAGTTCGGATATTTTCCGCCTCAAGGTAATTGGTCTCAACGAGCATGGCCAAGAAATTTTAGTTCGCAGTTTTGACTCAGACAGTTTTGGTGGATTCAATTTTAAGATTCCACAACCAGAGGCTGGGGACAGAGTTCGTCGTCTTAAAATATTTGAAACAAATTCTCGACAAGGCCTTGAACTTCTTATTGGAAGTTTTATTCCCACTCGGATTTTAACTCCCAAAAAAATCATGATCACTGATTTTGATAAAACTCTAGTTGATACAAAATACTCAACCGCAAGAGAGTTATATCAATCTCTCAAAAACCCTCTCAATTATTTTCCGCCGGTAGAGAGCTCCATTGAGCTGATCAAAAAACTTATTAGTGAGGAGTATCAACCTTTCGTGGTTTCTGCCTCCCCTCACTTTTATGAAAATGCCATTCGTGACTGGCTTTATCAAAATCAAATTTTCACTGCCAATATCTTCTTAAAAGATTACCGTAAGATTTTTGCTTTGTTTGAAGGAGACCTCACCCCAAAAGATTTAAAGTCCCAAGGTTTTTATAAACTTAATCATATTGTGAATATCCTTCTCATGACGGGAGTTCCCGATGATCTGGTTTTAGTGGGAGATGGGTTTGAATCAGACACCCTGATTTATCTTGTAATCGCTGCTATTCTTGTGGGACGCTACGATCCATGGATGCTTTGGAACGCCATCAAAAAAGAAGAGTCTTTTAAGCTTACTAATAAGCAGCACTTTAGATTCTTAAGTAAATTCTATCAGTTAAAAAATATGACCACATCAAGCGGTCGAGGCAAACTTAAAATTTATATTCGTTGCAAACCGGATCAACTTGAGAGACTAGAAAACAGAGTCTTCAAGCTTGATTTTGCCAATCAACTCAAGCATCTTGTGCATTACTACGTAGGATAATCATGTCACTTAAAGTTGAACGCCTTATTGGAGACCTTAAAGAAAATTTCTACCAACTAGGTCGAAAAGAAGCTGAAGACTTTCATAATCTTGAAGTGAATCTTAAAAAATTATTAAGTTCCTACCATTTACTAAAAATTTGGCAGGATCTTCTTTCACGCTCTCATTCTCTTTTTAAAAGACGGAACCAATCTTTCTTTGAACTCGCTTTAACTGCTTACGCTGAAGGTCTTGAAAGGCCTGTGGCCGATGTAAGAAGAGTCATTGAACTGGTGGAGATTGCCTCTCACTACGGCCAAATTCGTCCCGAACTCAAGGCCCTTATTCCTGGGTGCACAAGTGTCTTTGAAAAAACCGTGCACGGAATTTTTCATCATCGCTTGATTGATTTCCCCTTAATGAATTTTTTAAAGAATAAGGCCAAACTTTATGTCACTCAGTTTAACGGGACCACGCCAGTATCTTGGGTGGGAATGAGTGGGATGTGCCTGGCCCCCTTTCATTTATTCTCAGGCAAAGGTTTTTCAGTGGCCCTGCATCAAAAACCAAGCCCACAATACTACGCTCAGGGCGAGCTTATTTACTCAGTTCTCTTTGATTTGATGTTTAGAAATGAGACTTTAAATGACTTAAGAAAAGATCTTCGTATCAAAAGCACTCAAAATAAATGGGGAGGCTATATTGTCGATAAAAACCACGATGTTCTGGCCTTTGATATTGAAGGCCCTCAACACTGGTTTGAAAAATTCTCTCTGGAAGAAAAGCATCCTCTGATTTTTACTAATACTCCATTGAAGTATTCTTTCGGGGATAACTTAAACGAAGACCGCTTTGTCAGCGTCTCAGCTGCTCGTGCCACCGGGGCCGGCCAGATTCTTAAAAAGAAAAAAAATATTCACCTGGCCGATCTTCATCATCTCTTTGAGCCTCGTTTTGATAAAGAACAATGGTCCATTCCCACAAGTACAGTTAGCACACAAATCAGCTTCACTTATGAGCTCAAATCAGGAAAGATTCAAACTACTAATGAGGAGATGCCGTCCATTTGGAAAAAGAGTGAATGGATAGCTTTAAATTCAAAAGAAAAACCTGAGGCCTTAAAAATTCCTTGGTCTCACCTCACTCTGGCCCAAGGCCACCTTGATCAAAATCAAGAAGATCTGGCCTATCATCATTTCCAAATGGCACGAACTCTCTGTCCCCAGGGACATTGGGCCACGATCATCGAGTTTTATTTAATTATTTTGGAATACAAATATGCCCAAAGTAAGGCTGAGCTCGGCTTTATCTATAAGCGCCTCTTAGAGCTTGAAAAGACCCTCCCGGCCCATTTCCAAGATCATGCGCTCCTTATGAAGCTGCGGTTTGAAAAACGCCTAAAACTCGTCATTACCAGCGATCCCCTTCAACTCAAGCACCCAGGCTTTCAAAAACTATGGACTAAAGAAAAAGAGGCCTCTGAGCTATGGCTTCAAACTTGGAAAAATCTTATTACGCCACGTTTTGATCTCTTAGATGTTTTTTATCCGTATCAATAGTGTTATAAAATTCTCATTATGGGATTAATGTATGTTTTTCCTGTCTCTGAAGAAGAGACGGATTTTGTCAAAAGAGAACCTTCAAAGATTATGCTTAAAAGCTACGGCCTTCCTTATATTTTTTGGGCCTATGCCGCTGCGGCCTTGATGATGGTGGGCTTTATGTCCCTGGCCATTAAAGACCCAATTTTAAAACTTATCCAATTAGGTGATGAAGTTGATGTGACCCTTGGCTATAGTCTTTTTACTTTTCTCGGACTCATTCCCCTAGTGACGCTGGCGTTTTTCTTCTACGAAAAACGAATTGTCAAAGAGCCTAATACCGTCAAACTGATCTATCGTATCTATGGAATGACTGTTTTTTCTGAATCCTTTACCATTGCAGGTAATAGTGCTTTTTGGGTAGAGCATTTTATCGACTCTCCCAATATGGCCCGAATGAAAGGTGGGGAAGAAGCAGCAGGTTTTCAAAATAAAGGATATTTTATTCTATGGATGAAAACAGTAGATGATAAAAAAATTATTGTTGATCGCCACTCACGTAAAGTAGATGTTGAAAAGCTTCTTGCTCTTCTTAAGCTCGTTTAACTTAAAAGAGATAAGTAAGATTAGCACCTAGCCTAAGCCCCATATAGCTTGGAGATTCATAGATTTGATTCTCAGGGGGATCAAATCCTCCAAGACCTATATATTGATAAAGGGCCATGATCTCTAGACCCCAGTGGTGAGTAAATTTAATCGTCGTATCTAACCCACCAGCAAAAGAAGCTCCATAACCTCGGATCCGGTAGGCCCCTTCTAGCTCATAGGTCGCAAAAGGAATGATTTGAAGCTCTCCCAAAAGACGAATTCGAAATCTTTCAAAATCAACTAAACGGTAACCCACGGCCCCACCTACTCCAAAAGTTCTCCATGTCTCTAGCTCTTCATTCCTGGCCTGCATCCCTTGGAGAAGAATCTGAAGATCAAGCCGAGGCGCTAAAATGATTTCACCTTTAATCCCTGCTCCGATCCAATTCACAGTATCTTTATCTTGAGTTGGTCCATTAGAGGCTTTCTGAGAAATAATAGAGCTGTATTGAAAGGCCCCCACTGAATAACTGGAAGTGGTTTTTTTAGTGGCCACTTTTTGAAATCTCTCGGCCACCAGACGCTCGCTCTCAAGATCTTCCATCTCAGTGTTCACATCACTCACACTGATATAGGCCACCTTTCCTGACACAATAGTGGCGTAAACTGAGCCCTTATTTTTAGCAATAGAACTAAGCTTAAGTTTTTTTCCACGTCTTACAAAACCGATAGGACTAGAGCGCTCAGGATCAGCGTAAATATAGGCCTTCTCAGGCATCACAATACCACTCTGAACGGCCCAAGTAAGACTTGGCATTACCAGAGCGAAAACAATCAGATACCGGCCTGTTTTACTAAAGATTTGGTTCACAAGAGACATCCTGACTCCTCTCAAATACTAGAGTTTTTGACTCTGCAACAATGAAATATTGAGAACTTAATATCAGTTTACAGTGGTGTTGCAAAAAAGAGGAGCAGGAAAAATCAGACGGACTTAATTAATTGAAATTAGTGCCGATGAGACCTATGGATCAGACTGAAGAATATTCAAGGACTGTCGTTATGAAGAATGGAAGCAAAACAAAAACTTATTCTGTGATAGCAGCACTTTTACTGCTTGCAAGTTGTAATGAGAAAGTAAACCCAAGTTTACAAGACTCAAACACAACCACAACTCCTCCACCGGCCATAGCCGCCGAGCAGTACTTCAGAGTGGTCAATACTTCAGACACTCTCCTTGACTATCATCTCCATAAGACTGGGCCCGGAAATTACAACTCGAAATGTGAAGTCACGGCCCCGGCATTCAGCACCGCCCTTTATGCAGGTGTCCCTTCTACTTATGATGTGACTTGTTTTTTTGAAGCTGAAGAACTTGCACTCTTTTTTAATGGGCTTGAGTGGAAAGTAGAATCTTCGGCCAATACATGTGAGTACATTGGTTATACGCCCTTCAGCTTTCACCAATATCAACCAGGAAACTCAACGAGAACCATTGTTCAAAATACATGTCAGCCGGGGGCCGTAACCCCTACCGCCACAGGTCTCTGTGATCGCTATTATCAGCAGAACGCACTTATCGCAGCTCTGCCTAATACAACTGCACCTATTATTGGTGAGATCGCTGACGATGAAGAGCTTTGTCGTTTTGATTATAGTGAACAAGATGGGCCTAACTGTGACGATGGAGTGATTACCATTATTAAAAACGATTATTCTCCAGACCCAGATGCGCCTGGAACCAATCTTGTTTCATCCACAACAACTAAAATCAATTGTGGTGGTAAAGCAGTCAATTGTATTAATGGCCCTATAAAAGATGTTGCAAGCTTATCCGAATTTAGTGTTGGAACAGAGATTACAAAGGCCAATTTTAATCAAGCAATGAGCCTTCCATACGAGGTAAGCTCTCCCATCAGTAAAGACTATCTTTCAAATATGTATGCTAGCAATTATATGCGCCAATGTTCTGGCGTTAATTATGATAACGATACTTATGATATTGGGGCTCCTCTATTAGGCTTCAACCCAACACAGACAACATTTAACTCAACTTTGATTGATCTGCTCTCAAAGAACTGGAGAAGAGGATATGACCATACAAATCTTGGAACTCGTCTGTTTGATTACTCTGATTCATCCGTAGTCAATCCCGCTCGTTTTTCTGCTCAAAACGAAGTCGTTAGGCCCTATGCAAATTCTCCCCACTCAGGAAGAAGTATAGCTGGTTCTAACACCTCACCATTTTATAATTTTTACTGTCTCAACAAAGCTCAAGACGTTAAGGCCAGAATTCGTATTGTGGTTAGAGAATGGGACAGAGCTTTTGCGGTAGATCCAATCATGGAAGTGATGTCTGATGTCTATAATAATACTGACTCTCTGATGGATAATAGTTTTGATGAGCTAGGTAACTTAGATATCTATGACTCATTTAATGATAAAGCAGATTGGGATGACTTCCTTCTTTTCCTGACGCCAGTGGACGATGTGGTTCCTACCAACGATATTCCGGCCTGCCAGATTCCCTATCAACATAGTTTAGAATCATTCTCCCGATCAAGTTTTCCTGAAGGATCACTATAAAAAAAGGGCCCAACTAGGGCCCTTTTTTATTTCTATCTTTAAAAAATAAAAAATTATTTTTCCATATAGTTTTTCACTTTGTATCCCTTGCCCATATAAGCAAAGATCAAAGCAAAAACGGCCATAAGAACTGTAAAGAATAAGAAATACCCTACAGATCCTACTGGGAAGAAGTTAATCTTCGCGACGTAGGCCGTAATAAGATTTCCGAAGAATACAGTTAATAACCAAATAGACATAATTGTTGATTTCATTGAGCGTGGTGCTTGAGTATAAGCAAACTCAAGACCTGTAATTGAAATCATCACCTCAGCCATTGTAATAATAAGATAAGGAAAGAACTGCCACATAACATTAAGTTTATTACCAGCATCTAAACCCATTTGAAGAACGGCCACAAAACCAAAAGAGGCAGCAGCGACGAACATTCCAATAGTCATACGACGAATAGGAGTTAGTTTAAATCCTAACTTCTCTACTCCTGGATAAACAACCATTGAGAAAAGAGGAATAAGACCCATAACCATAATTGGGTTCCAGGCAGAAATCTGAGAAGCCTCAAATTGCATTCCCATGAAAACCAGATCCATATTCATCGCTTGGATAACCCATGAAGATCCATGTTGATCGAAAAGGGCCCAAAAAACTGAGATTGCTGCGAAAAGTTTCGCGATATCAATAACGGCTTTAGCTGCTTCGATATGCTCTGGCTGATGATCAGCAAGACCAGCATCAAGGAATGTTTGTCCTGGCTTTCTTTTTGATTGGTTTCTGAATGCAGAGGCAATCACGTTCATAAATCCATGCCCATCACCTTTTTGTGGTGGAACATGAACAAATTCTTTTCTTCCTAACCAGAAGATGAAAGTGGCAATAAACATGAGAACACCTGGAATACCAAAAGCAATAGAAGGTCCGTAATGCTTAAGAGTCCAAGGCGTAATAATTGTTGAGAAGAAAGAGCCGAAGTTAATCATGAAATAGAATAATTCATACACTTTCTTGAGAAGATGCTGTTGATTCGCTTTGAACTGATCCCCTACGTGGGCAGAGACACACGGCTTAATCCCACCAGATCCAAGAGCGATAAGCCCAAGACCTGCATAAAGACCCATTTTGTTTTCCCAGATAGCTAGGACGGCGTGTCCAACACAGTAAACAAGTGAGAGATAAAGAATTGTTTTATATTTACCCAAGTATCTGTCTGAAATAAAGGCCCCAAGAACTGGGAACAAGTAACAAAGAGCAGAAAATAAGTGATACGTTGCTGTGGCATCAGATTCTTGAAATAGAAGAACTTGAATCATGAATACTACTAGAATAGATTTCATTCCGTAGTAACTATAGCGCTCACACGCCTCGTTTCCTACAATGTACTTAATCTGTGGTGGAAATGTATTATCTACATCTGCCGCACCGACCGTTGTTGTTGCTGTTGACATTAATCACGCTCCCGTCGTTTTAGTTCTCGTCTTTATTTCCAGAATCATCTGAGTATTTGAAAGGCTTAGGACGTCTATTTCCACCCAATTTCTTGGCCTTATTTTGAGCATCCTCATCTTTGTTTTCCCAGTGACGATACCAAGTCTCTGATGGTTTTTCTCCACTTTTTTCCTTACTTTGAATGGCCTCATTTTCGAGGTCTATCTTCTTTTTCAGCAAAGTTTGGGTACTTTTTGACACCGACTCAGAGGCTTTCTCCCCTAGAGCAGAACCTTTTTTCTCGTGAGCTGAAACATCAATAGTCACATCCCCCGTTATCTTGGTCTGACAAGAAAGGCGCTCCTTAGTAATGTGGAACACATTACCCAGCAAGCGAAGTTCCTCAAAAGTTTGTGGAGTGAGATGAGACTCTCCTGACTTCACGACAATGACACAGTCACCGCATGAGGCACAGCCTCCACAGCTTGATTTAATTTTTTTTCCGGCCTTTTTGAATTGGGCCAAAAGATTATCATCACTGCTTACCTCAAGAATTTCTCCCGAAGGCCACAATGTCACTTTATGCATGCTCATAGTTTAAACAACTTTCTTAATTTGCTTTTCGATAGTCTCTAAAATTTTTCCCTTCAGTGGCTTTAAAAGAAATGAGAGATCAAGCTTAACTATGGCTTCTTTCTCTTTAAATTCAATCATCGCCTCAAATCCAGTCCCTTTGGCATGAATACAAGACTCACTGTCTTTGCAGTCAACACTGGCCTTCACACCAAATTTCTGAATAACATCTGGGATTAATTTTTTAGCACTCTCGTAAGCTGTTTGTTTATTATTAGTTCCATAAGGAATTTTCAAATCCATTTTAATACTCCTATTTTGTTCCCGTTGAACCAAAACCACCTGCTCCGCGCTCTGTTGAACTAAGGGGAGCATTTGTTTCGATATAATGGGCCTGAGTTACAGGGGCCAGCACTAGCTGAGCAATACGAAGGCCGTGCTCAATCACATAGGCCTCAGCCCCAAAATTGGCGATAATGATATTCACTTCACCACGATAATCAGAGTCAATAGTTCCTGGAGCATTCACAATAAGCAGTGGTGACTTTAAAGAGAGCCCAGAGCGTGGTCTCACTTGGACCTCATACCCCATTGGGATTTCCATGGAAAGCCCTGTAGGAACGAGAAGTCTCTGTCCCGGATTCACTGTGATTGATTTTTTTTCAGGAATACTGGCACGAATATCGGCTCCCGCTGCGCCTTCAGTAGCGTAAAACGGGAGCTCAAAACTCTGATCAAAATGAGGAAGTTTATTAACTTTCACTTCAATCGTTTTCATTATTTCTTCTTTTTCTCGATCGGAGCAATGGCCTTCACAGAAAGCTTAATTTTTCCGAAACGATCTACTTCAAGAACTTTTACATCAATAAGATCTCCCTCAGAGAGGTACTCATTAACATCTTGAACACGATCATTTGAAAGCTCAGAAACGTGAACAAGTCCAGAGATACCAGGAGCGATATCAACAAAAGCTCCGTATTCTTTAATTGTCACAACAGTTCCTTTATAAACTGTTCCTGGCTTAGGACCATTAAGTTGAAGATCAATATGAGTGATGGCCTTATCAATATTGGCCACATCAACACCAAGAACTTTTACTGTTCCATCTTCTAGAACTTCAAGAGTAACTTTGAATTCTTCCTGAGTTGCTTTGATATTTTTCCCACCAGGACCGATAAGAGCACCAATTTTATCTGGAGCAATTTTCGTCATCTTGATTTGTGGTACACCAGCTTTAAATGTCTGACGGTGAGAAGAAAGTGTTTTTGCCATTTCACCTAGAATATGAAGGCGTCCTTCTTTTGCTTGAGCAAGAGCAAGGCGGAAGATCTCTTCAGAAATTCCTGCAATTTTCATATCCATTTGAATCGCTGTAATACCATCTTTTGTTCCAGCAATTTTAAAGTCCATATCCCCTAGATGATCCTCGTCTCCAAGAATATCTGAAAGAATTTTGTACTTCTCACCTTCTTTAATAAGTCCCATGGCCACTCCGGCCACCGGGCCAGCAAGGGGAACACCTGCATCCATAAGGGCCATTGATCCAGAACAAACTGATCCCATCGAAGATGATCCGTTAGACTCTAAAACTTCACAGGCCACACGTACTGTATAAGGGAAATCAGTCTGAGATGGCATAGCTTTTTTGAGAGCGCGCTCAGCAAGGTTTCCGTGTCCAATCTCACGACGTCCTACACCTCTATACCCCTTGGCCTCTCCTACTGAGAACGGGGCCATTGTATAGTGAAGGTAGAATTTATCGTAGGCCACACCGTGGATAGAGTCAGACATCTGCTCACCCTCTTTACCACCGATTGTCACAGCTGCAAGGACCTGAGTCTCACCACGTGTGAAAAGAGCTGAACCGTGAACATTATTAAGAACACTTGTCTCAGTTTCGATGGCACGGATTTGCGCTACACCACGGCCAGCAATACGCTTTTCTTCATTGATAATATCTGCACGCATGATCTTATAAAGAACTTCGTCAGTAACTTTCGCTGCTTCTTTTCCAAAGTCAGAATCTGGTGTAAGAGCGTATTTTTCAGGATTAGCTTTAAGGGCTTCTTTGATTTTCTTTTTGAAGTCTGAAGTAGCACGAGTGCGCTCTTGTTTATCAGTTACAGTTAATACTTTATGAGCATCAGCTGTAAAATCTTCAAGGGCCTTTGTCATTAATGTTGTATTCGGAGTTGCAGGAGTCCACTCTCGCTTTTTCTTCCCAACTTCCTTCACCATTGTTGTTACAAGTTTACAGAACTCTTGAATATTTTTATGACCAAACATAATCGCTTCAAGCATATCTTTTTCAGAAACTTGATTTGATTCACCTTCAACCATAAGAACGGCATCATTAGAACCAGCAACAAGAAGTTCAATATCAGCTGTATGGAATTCAGTTTTAGTTGGGTTAAGAACAAGCTTACCATCTATACGGCCTACTTTACAGTATCCCATAGGTCCATTGAATGGAACATCTGAGATCGCAAGAGCTGCAGCAGCTCCAAGTCCAGCAAGAACCTCTGGATCTCCCGCTTCATTAGCAGAAAGAACTTGGGCCATCACGATTGTTTCATTCATAAACCCCTCAGGGAACAATGGACGAAGTGGACGGTCAATTAAACGCATAATAAGAATTTCTGCATTTGACGGACGTGATTCACGCTTCATGAATCCACCTAAGAATTTACCTACGGCATAGAATTTTTCTTTATAATCGACAAGAAGTGGAAAGAAATCTTGGCCATCGTTTACATCACGAGCACAAGTCACAGTCACAAGAACTTGCGTTCCACCTGAAGAAACCATAACAGCTGCATCAGCTTGTTTGGCGAATCGTCCAGTTTCGAGAGTTACTTCTTTACCACCATAGTTGAGGGTAAATGATTTTTTGTTGTTCAACATACTTTCTCCTTAATTGGAAAGGACAAACCCCAATCACTTCGATGTGAGGGTTTAATCTAAAATTTATAATGTCTATTTAGGGTGAGTTTGGGAGGGGTCATAAGTTTGAGAGATATAGAATCAAAATGACTTTTTGCCGCCTTGATTTTGTATCTCCTAACTAACTCTAGATTCCGCTCAAAAACAAACCTTTGTAATAGTATGAAATAAAAAAAGGGCCTTGTCGGCCCTTTTTTTGTTCTTTTCTTACTTACGTAATCCAAGCTCAGCAATTAGCTTCGTGTAAGAAGCTTCATTTGTTCTAGCAAGGTACTTAAGAAGTGATTTACGACGTCCAATCATCTTCATAAGACCACGCATTCCTGAATGATCTTTCTTGTGAGCTTCAAAGTGAGAAGTAAGTTCTTTAATTCTCTCAGTGAGGATCCCAATCTGAACTTCAGATGAGCCTGTGTCTTTCGCTGTTTTGCCAAGTTTCTTAACAACAGCTGCTTTCTTTTCTACTGCCAACATAAATTCTCCTTACTCCAAGTAACAAATGTACTTTGAAACCGAGATGTAGGAACCATTCCTAAATCTGCTGCTTTATGAGCACTGACTTTTTAACGCAGAAACTCAGACATGTAAACCTTTAATTGCTCGATCAATCGCTCTTCAATCTGCCGGATTCTCTCTCGTGAAACACCGTATTGATCCGCGATGGACTGAAGGCTTTCTGGAATCTCACTCATGAGGCGTTTTTCAAAAATCTCACGGTCGCGAGGCTTGAGGTCATGGATAAAATTCTGAAGATTATCCTTAAGGATTTCAAGGCTTTGGATATGTTCTAGCTCGGCCTCAGGGCCTGGGCCATCGGCACTCAGAAGGTCCAATAAAGAATGTTTACCTTCTTCTTCATCTAAAGGCTTATCAATAGAGAGCTCCTGGCCATAAGAGCTGAGGCGCTGATCCATCTCAATGACTGATTTTTCAGAAACTCCTAGATTGGCCGCAATTTGTTTTACATCAGGAGTAAAACCAAGATTCATCAGGCGTTGTTTTTCACGCATCAAGTTATAAAAAAGCTTCTTCTGCTCTTGAGTTGTTCCAATTTTCACCAGACGGAAATTATCTAGGATAAATTTTAAAATATAAGAACGAATCCACCAACTGGCGTAATAAGAAAGCTTTGCTCCCTTCGTTTGATCATATTTTGAGACGGCCTTCATCAGACCAATATTTCCTTCTTGAATCAGATCCATCACATTCTTGTAAGCGTTACGGTACTCCATGGCGATTTTCACGACTAAACGAAGATTGGCCAGAACTAATTTCTTGGCCACTTCAATATCACCAGTGCGAGACAGCTCGGCCGTTAGTTCTTTTTCCTCTTCAATAGAGAGAAGCTCGTAGCGAGAAATTTCTTTGAGATAAACCGTCAGTGGGTCACCAGTGGTGACCGCTTTATCAGACTTACTGGGAAGATTGATATTTTGAATAGTGGCCGGGAGAATATCTTTCCACTCTTCTTCACCAATCACCTCATCAATATCAAAATCCTCCCCATCTTCAGAAGAAGTATTCACTTCAATAATCTCTTGGGACTTTTTTGGTAATGGCGCGTTTTTTCTCAATCCCTTAGCGGGTTCGATGACAACTTGAACTTCGGGGTCACTTTAACTTTCTTGGCCATAGGCCAACAATGGAGCTGAATGAACTATAAGTCAAGTTGAACTCGGCCGGCCTTCACATCAGCTTTAAATCTTATGTAATTGAGAGCAAATGTGCCTAAATAAAAATCGACAGGAATAGTCATCATTTCATCTTTTAGATCATCAAATAATGGCCCATGGTATAAATTGACTTGTCCCATAAGCTCAATGGCCAGAACTCTAGAAAGCTCAGGGGACCACATTTGGTGGAGAAGTTTTTTCTCTTTAAGATTTACTTGGGCCTTGAGGTACTCACTCACCTGCTCTTCAAACAGTTTCATTCCTTCAAGATCAATTTCACGGCGAAAATCAATCTGCTTTTGTTTAAGATAACGGAGGTAACTCTTACTTAGCTTCAGATTAAACCTAAAAGAGAGTTTATCTGTGACATCTAAAATACGGTCGAGCTCACCCAAAGTAACATCTAGACCTAATTTAAATCCATCTTTGCGAATATCTCGAGCATTTTTAATCGGTCTCACTTTAAACTGAAGAGATTCCTCATAGAGGAGATCACTCGAAAAACTATTCAATGAAGTTTGGGCCCAATTCTTCCACCGCTGATCGATTGTGGCCTTGAGAACAAGAGGCAATTCTTTATAAGTAGAATACGAGAACATAAAATCAGGAACAGTTGAGAGAATAGAATTATAAGCGGCTACTTCAAAGATAGGATCTTCAAGCTCCGTTTCTTTGATCCACTCTTTGACTGGAGAAATCTGATTTTGAGTTTGGTAATCAACATATCTGAAATGATGGCAATACATATGCTTTAAATCAGACTGAAGTGATGTGGTCCCAATCATTGAAGGGAAATTATTTTTAAAACTAGAGTCATCATCATAGCGACGACAAACAAGGTCCTGACAAGCGGCTCTTAATGGCTTGAATCCTTCTTGCACATAAGCTTTCTTCTGCTTTTTATCCCAGACAATTTTCTGTCCTGTCATTGATTTTATAATCCTATCCATAACAAAAGGGCTCTTCAAATAAGGTGGAAGCATGCGGTAGTTCTTAACCTCTCCCCCCCAAGAACAAAGTGAACGGAAACTTTTAAGAAGATAGAAAAACTCTTTTTCTCGAGCCGTCTTCGACTCTGCCAAGGTTTTAACTTCTTCAGAAATATAAGGCGACTGAAGCACACTTGGAATCGCTGAGAGGTCAGGGGTCTCATAGAGACTTTGAAGATTATCTTTGATCAGTTTTTTACTATAAACAGTGATATTTTCTGAGCAAAAATTCTCCACTAAATGATCTACTAATTTTGAGTATTGCTCTTGATCTATCTCTAATTTTTTAGCGTAGGCTCCGATGGCACGGCTAGTGGTATCAAGTCCTATATACTGGACAGTGGCCACCACCGCACGGCGGGCCTGATCTTCTTTCCACGAGGAATCGTATTTAGGAGGTGTAATGAACTGACAAGACTCCTGAAGGTTCACTCCTTCCTGATAATGGGCCAGATAGAGTGCTAATTGCTGGGCCGAAGAGCTGCTATCCATGGCCTTAGGAGGCTCCATGATCAAAGTCAAAGGATCAAATTGAAGGTCTTTTTTGACTCCGCCAAGAACAATACCCTCGAGAGGCACAAGGGCGTGCCCAAGAATTGGTAGAAAGATAAGGAGTAAGTACCCGACTGTTTTCATTTGTACAGATAACCTTTTTTAAGCTTATCGGAGAAAAGAACGATAGGTTTATAAATGAAAATGTTTTTATTACTACTCCTTCAATATTTTACCATTCCTGGGGCCATGGCCCTAGTCTACGCGCCGCTGACCGATAACCATGAAGACAATCTCTACCGTCGTCGAGGTGAACTTCTCCC
>JACCDH011738995.1_pt1 | contig 15839 bp, 15 predicted proteins | sample 7442481 | NCBI WGS metagenome assembly JACCDH01 (sample SAMN15323433, study PRJNA562643) | freshwater metagenome | isolation source: river surface water | place: USA:Blue River Watershed | collected 2017-08-15
CCCACAACTATCATCCGGGCAAACCACCTGACAGCCGCAGCCAGCACACCGCGGCACAGCGCGGTTATGACCTGTGCGACTTACGCGCCCGACAGATCACCGAGGCAGATTTCATTGAAAATGATTTACTGCTGGCCATGGACTGGGAAAATCTGGCGCTGGCTGAATACGCCTGTCCGCCGGCAATGCGCTACAAACTCCGGCGTCTGACGGAATTCTGCCAACAGCATGATGCCGCTGTTGTACCCGATCCCTACTATGGCGGCGAAGAAGGTTTCGCACAGGTGCTCAATCTGATCGAAGATGCCTGCAGCGGCTTGCTGGATCATGTACGCCGACACTTGCATCACAACACACGGCCGCAGGAGGCCCAGGGAGATCGTCAATGAAAAAAACAATCACCGCCCTACTGATCCTGATCGTTTTGGCCGGCATCGTTGTAGTTGCCCAGATGGCCGGCCTGCTCAGCCTTGATATGAACAGCAAAAAACCGGCTTATCAGAGTAAGGGCAAGCTCGAGGTTGTTTGCGATCTTGAAGTCAGCAGACCCAACGACAATCTTTCCCAGCCCTTGGATACCGTCCGCTCAACAATGCCTGCGCAATTTGATTTTGAGGAAAATACCGGTTGGTATACCGGCGAATACGCGATCTCAATGAACCGCAAAGGTACGTTACAGGTACAGGATGATCTGCTCAAAGTCAGCCGGCCGGCCCTGTTCAAACGTTACGGGCTCATGATCACTGGCGAGCATTTCACGCTCAATCGCAAAAATGGCGAATTCAAGCAGTGGCTAGATCTTGAGGGCGACAAGCATCTGTATCTGATCACGGGGCGCTGCAAGCGTACGACCAATGCGCCCTTCTGACATGCGTCATACCGAGCGGTTCGAGGCCTCTCGTGCGCTTGCGGCAAGTAAACTTGCCATGTCCACAGCATCGCCATCCTCCTGAATGACGCTTCCGACTGAAAACACTGGCGCCACCCGCGCGCTGGTCATCGCACTGTCGGGAACGCTATCGCTGGCGGTGGCTATGGGCATAGGAAGATTTGCATTCACGCCGCTCATGCCGATGATGCTGCATGACGGATTGCTTGACCTCGAAAGCGCCAGCTGGCTGGCCAGCGCGAATTACTTCGGTTATCTACTGGGCGCGATTTTATGCACGCTGCAGCCCACGCTGTGGTCAAAGCAAGGCTGGCCACCCTTGAGCGTTGCGCGCATGGTGCGCGCGGGCTTGCTGCTCACTTGCTTGCTCACGGCGCTCATGGCAACCGACGCACCCGCTGCGTGGCCATGGTTGCGATTTATTGCCGGCGTGATTACTGCAGTCACTTTCGTCTACACAAGTACCTGGTGTCTGGGACGTTTGTCGCGCATGAACCTGCCCTCATCGGGTGGCATTGTTTACGCCGGCCCAGGAGTTGGCATTGCCAGCAGTGGCCTGCTCGCCAGCCTGATGGTGCAATTAAACTGGCATGCCAGTGCTGGATGGATTGCGTTTGCCTTGCTGGCCGCACTGATGACGGCTATTGTGTGGCGCGTTTTTCAGAGTGATGCCGGACTGCCTTTGTCTGGAGCAACGCATGCGCTCTCGGCAAGCGGCGGCAGCACGACCGAAAAGGCTGCCCTGACGCTCGCCTATGGCTTGGCCGGCTTCGGTTACATCATCACGGCGACTTTCCTGCCCGTGATTGCGCGCACGGCCATGCCCGATTCAGCATGGCCCGATCTGTTCTGGCCCATGCTGGGCATCGCCGTGGCGTTCGGCGCCATCATGGCATCGCGAATTCCAGCACGTTTCGATCAACGTTATCTGCTGCTGGCTTGCTATCTGATACAGGCAGCCGGCGTAGCGATCGGCAACTGGATGCCGATACTCTCGGGTTTTGCGCTGGGTAGCCTGTTGGTCGGATTACCCTTTACCGCAATCACTTTTTTTGCGATGCAGTTGGGTAGAAAGCTGCATCCGCAATCAGCGCCAGCGATCATTGGCATGCTGTCTGCAGCGTTCGGTTTTGGTCAGATCATCGGTCCACCGGTGGCCGCACTACTGCTCGCACGAGCCAGCACGCATGCCGAAGGATTTACGTGGTCGCTTAATATCGCAGCGAGCACACTGGTCGCTGGCGCACTGATTTTCTGGTGGATGGCGAAAGTATTTCCGAATGGGACAGACAGCCAAGAAACATCAGACTCGCACAAGTAGCGGCATGCACTTGATACTCAGGAGGGCGGTGGATCGTTGTAGAGCACGGTAATGCTGATACGTCGGTTACGCGGATCGGCAGGATTGTTGGGCGCAAAAGGCGCCGTATCGGCCACCCCCTCGACGCGGGCAAAACGTCTGCTCGACATGCCTGCCTGTTCAAGCATTCGACGCGTGGCCTCGGCACGTTCTATCGACAATGACCAGTTCGAGCGATCACTGCCCTCAGGGAAAGGTGTGCTGTCGGTATGCCCCTTCACGGCCATTTTATTGGGCATACCCGCCAGTGATTTCGATACTTCATTGATAAGGGCACGGGCGCGTGGATCCATTGCCGCATTGCCGCTACCAAACATCGAGAAATTCGCCTTGTCGATGATATCGATGCGCAGTCCATCCTTCTCCCGCGTAAACGTGACCTGACTCTTGAGATCAGCCAGCTGCTGGTTCAGGGAAAGCCGCTCGTCAATTTCTTTTTCCAGCTTGTCGAGTTTTTCTTTCTCGGCTTGTGCAGCGATTTGCTGCTTTTGTTCTTCCGTTAGATTTTTCGCATATTTTGGATGCGGCTTATCATCCGGTGAAGTACCTAGGTCTTCGCTCGGCCCTGCTTCGGATCGCGGTGTCACGCGTTCCATGATGGCCTCCTGCTGGGGCGTATCAGGTATGCCATCCGGATCGACGATAGAACGGCCACCAAACATGCCATTCGATCCCGCTGTTTCGCCCATCGCCGCTTCCTTGGCATCGGTCGGCTGGAAATATTCAGCGATGCCCTGACGCTGCTCCTCGGGCGTCGCGCCCAGCAACCACATCAGCAAAAAGAAGGCCATCATGGCCGTCATCATGTCGGCCAGGGCGATCTTCCAGGCGCCACCGTGTGCGCCCGCATGCCCCTCTTCCAGCACCTTTTTCCATTTGACCGGCGGCTTGGGAGCCTCGTCCGGCTCCGGCGCCTCAGGCGTAGCCTCAGCCCCCTCAGCCGCGTCGGCGGCGGGGACTTCTTCTTCGGGCTTTTTGTCTTCTTCTGCCATGGTGGAATGCGGTCTTTATGCGGCGCACTTGGCGCAAAGGGTCAATACCTTGAATCGGCAAACGACGCCGCAACTGAAGTGATGCTTGGCAGAAATATAAGCGAAAAGCCCAAGGCCTGTCGAACTTTCATGCTTATCAGAAATGCATGAATTTGATTTAACACCCTGTTGCCATCCGTGCGCTCATGATCCACTTCATGACCTCGGGCGCACCGCATCAGCGATTTTGCCGGGACACAAAAAAGCATGTGTCCAAATGTAACGCCTTCTATCACGTCACCATTTCTTTCCTAAATTACCGTCATGCCATTGAGGCAGAAATGAACTGATCCCTGGGAGGGATAATGAAAAACCTAGTGAAGACACTCGCACCGCTCGCACTGATAGCAACATGGCCGGCGGCGCATTCTCAGGAGATGGCTCGCGTCGTTTCCAGCACACCCATCGTTCAGCAAGTCACCGTTCCGCGCCAAGTCTGCGGCGAGACTCAGATACTGGTGCAACAACCCCGATCTGGTGCCGGTGTTGTGGTGGGTGCGCTGGCCGGCGGCATTCTGGGCAATCAGATAGGTGACGGTTCGGGGAGAGCCGTCGCTACCGCGATCGGCGTAATCGGCGGTGCGATTCTGGGCGATCAACTCGAAGGCGAACCTGCCCCAGTCGCCAGAACCGTGAATAGTTGCACCGAACAAATCACCTTTGAAAACCGTGTGGTCGGCTACAACGTGGTTTATGAATACGCTGGTCGCCAGTACACCACCCAGATGAACAGCGACCCCGGATCTCAGATCAGCATCCAGGTGACACCTGCCACCACGGATATGCAGGTTTATACGACACCATCACCGCCGCCGCCCGTCATTGTGCAGGCACCGCCGCAGGGAAGAATCTACCCGCCGGTGGTCGTCGCACCGGCATACCGTCCCCCGGTGTATTACAACCCACCCGTGTACGGCCTGCCTTCCGTGAATTTTCGGTGGGGTCATGGCGGTCGCAACCATGGTCACGGGCGCGGGCACAGGCGTTATGACGATGGATTCCCTGGACGCTGGCGCTAAACAGAGGCTGATTAAGTACAACCGGAAATTTTTTCAGCTGAATTAATTACGGCAAGCCCCTGATTTTGCTGTGCCTCGCGTCGAGCAGCTACGCGGGCTGGCCATAAAACGTGGATTTATTCAACGTCTCCCCAAGTCCACCGTCACACGACACCAATTCTGCGGCGCATGCGGACCCCATTTAGGCTGCCTGCACCACTTGTGTTTTCTTCCAGTCCAAAGACCTCCTGGCCACGCCTCCACGTATACTGCGCACTGACGGCAGCCACGCTGCCACTTTTCAACTGGCCACGACATAAAAAAATGAAGGCAGGTCTGATTGGCATCGGGTCCATGGGCATGGCCATGGCGCTGAATCTTCACCGCAAAGGCCTGCAGGTCTTCGCACATGACATCTGCCCTGAGGCGATGCAGTCAGCTAGTGCCGCCGGTATTGGCGTTTGTGCCAGTCCTGCCGAACTTGCGCAACAGACGGACCTGATCATCGTGGTGGTCGTTAACGCCAAGCAGGTTGATGAGGTTCTATTTGGCGAACATGGCGTGACGCGCGTACCTTGCGAGGGCAAAACGGTCATGCTCTGCCCGACCATTGCGCCGGAAGATACCTTGGCCATTGCAGAGCAATTGACCAAGCTTGGTCTCACGGTCATTGATGCACCCATCTCAGGCGGTCCTGTGCGCGCTGAAGCGGGCACCATGAGCATCATGCTGGCCGGTGCCGACGAGGTTATCGCACGCCATCAACCCGTTCTTGATGCACTGTCTGACAAAATCTTTCGCCTTGGCGCACGTATCGGCGATGGCGCGAGATACAAGCTGGTCAACAATCTGCTCGCTGGCATCAATCTGATCGCAGCCGCCGAAGTTATCGCACTGGGTACGCGACTCGGCCTCGACCAGCAGAAACTCCTCGCGCTGATGAGCGCATCCAGCGGTCAGTCGATGATGCTGGAAGATCGAATGACACGCGCGCTAGCCAATGATTACGCACCACGGGCTCACGCACATATGCTGACCAAAGATGTCGCGCTGGGCGTGGCCATGGCGGACAAAGCAGGCCAGGAAACGCCACTGGCGGCGTATGCGCTGGAAATTTTCAAGGCGACACTGGCCAGCGGTTATGATTCGCTGGATGATGCCGCAGTACTGAAGATTCTTTTGGAAGACAAATAGGGAGTTGATGAATAAATTCGCGTTTTATGGCGAGCCAGCGCAGTGATAAGACGCGGGGGTTAGAAAGATCGAGTGCCTGGCGCCCTCCTCTCAAACGCAAAAATTTGTAGTGTTATTGAATCATCGCTTCCACAGAACACAACAAGACCCAAAATAAAAAGGAGACAACGATGGAACGACGTAAATTTATTCAGGCCGCCGGCGGCGCCGCTGCAGCGGCAGTAGCGACATCAGCGACAGCAGAATCCCTGCCGACCCTCACCTGGCGCATGGCGTCCAGCTTTCCCAAGTCGCTGGACACCTTGTTTGGTGGTGCGGAATTCTTTACCCAGCGCGTGTCGGAACTTACCCAAGGCAAATTCACGATTCGCGCCTTTCCAGCGGGTGAACTCGTGCCAGCGTTTCAGGTGCTCGATGCAGTACAAAACGGCACCATCGAAATGGGCCACACGCCGCTCTATATTTATTTTGGCAAGGACCCGACTTTTACCTTCGACACCTGTGGCCCTTTCGGCATGAGCTCGCGCCAGCAGACCGCCTGGTACACCGCCGGCGGTGGCCGGGAAATCTTCATGGAATTCCTGAAGAGCTATGGCATTACCACTCTGCCTTGCGGTAACACAGGCTGTCAGATGGGTGGCTGGTTCCGCAAGGAGATCAAAGGTCTGGAAGACATGGCCGGCCTGAAAATGCGCGTGGGCGGATTTGGTGGTCGCATCATGCAAAAGCTGGGCGTAGTGCCACAGCAAATTCCTGCAGGCGACATCTACCCAGCCCTGGAAAAAGGCACCATTGACGCCGCCGAATTCGTCGGCCCCTACGACGATGAAAAGCTGGGATTCGACCGTGTTGCGCCTTACTACTACACACCAGGCTGGTGGGAAACCGGCTCGCATCTCTCGCTCATCATTGGTAACAAGCAATGGAATGCCCTGCCTCAGCTTTATCGTGCAGCGCTTACCGCCGCCTCTTACGAGGCGCATGTGATGGTGCAGGCCAAATACGACGTTCGCAATCCGCAGGCACTGGCTCGACTGATCAAACGAGGCGTCAAGCTTCGTCCCTTCCCGATGGATGTGATGAAAGCCAGCCTGAAAGCGGCAAAAGAAGTCATGGCAGAGGAAGCATCGAAAAATGCCAACTTCAAAAAAATCTACGAGCACTACACGAATTTTCAGGATCAGCAGAACAAGTGGTACTCGGTTGCGGAACAGCGCATGCAGAATTTTCAGATCGCGGCACTGAATGCCAGCGCCAAAAAAGAGTAAGGTGCTTTCACTCAATCAGCTTTGCGAGACAACGAGATCGCAGACAAGGCGGGAGTGCCGCAGACGGTGAAGAAGTACGTCAAAGCACTCCCAACGTAGCGAGCAGTATTCTTTACCGCTTCTAGGTGACTAACGGTCACACAGGAAAAATAATGAGACTTCAGGGAAAAACTGTACTGATCACCGCTGCCGGTCAAGGTATCGGGTATGCCAGCGCCCTCGCCATGGCGGCTGAGGGTGCCAGCGTTATTGCAACGGATATCAACAGCGAATTGCTATTACGCTTCGATGGGTTGCCGAATATTCAGACCGCTCTGCTGGACGTGATGGATAAAGAAGCAATCAATTCCACCGTTAACAAAATTGCGCGCATTGATGTGCTGTTCAATTGTGCGGGCTATGTCCACGCGGGTAACGTCCTCGAAGCCAATGATGCGGACTGGAACTTCGCCTTTGATTTCAATGTGCGTTCGCAATTCTGGATGATCCAGGCCGTGCTGCCCAACATGCTGTCACAAGGTAAAGGCAGCATCATCAACATGGCCAGCGTCGTCTCCAGCGTCAAAGGTCTTCCTAACCGTTTTGTCTACGGCGCCAGTAAAGCAGCGGTTATTGGCCTGACCAAAGCGGTGGCGGCAGATTACGTCGGCAAAGGCATACGCTGCAATGCCGTCTGCCCGGGTACCGTCGACACGCCCTCGCTTCAGGATCGTATCAATGCCTATGATGATCCCGTCGAAGCACGCAAACAATTTATTGCCAGACAGCCAATGGGGCGGCTCGCAAAAGCGGAGGAAATCGCACCCGTCGCGGTATTTCTCGCCTCGGACGACTCAGCCTTCAGCACAGGCAATATCTATTCCGTCGATGGCGGCATGACCATCTGAACGGCTCACGCAATTGGCCGTCCACAGGGCGGCCATCATCTTCTCCGCAGAATGTGCGCGGCAGCAGTTCACTTTTCGCACTTAATTACTCATTTGATATCAAATTATTCCTTGTGCAGAACACGTCTGACATGAAAAAATAATTTTTTAACCAAAAGTAACTTTTCATGCGCAGCTCAACTATTACGAGCGATAACAAGCCCCCTCTGTGGGGAAAAGCTCTGCTTATCTGGGGTTCGGTCGCGCTGGCGTCCATCGCTTTGCTTTGGGCGCTGGCGCATGTGGAACGCGTGGCAGATCAGAATCAAGCAGAAGTTGACGGAAGGCGGCGCGTTATCGACCTTACCAACAGTTACGCGAAACAGCTGCAGAGTTCAATTGAGAAGATCGATCAGCTATCTCTGGTGATAGCCCGCATCGCCGGCGCCGGCGCCAAGAGCGTCACGCATCGTATTTTTCAAGACCTGCCATCGTATGACTGGTTCAATCCCTTGCTGATTGACCAATATGGTATCGTGCGCAGCGCCCGCACATCCACACCCATTGGCATGTCGGTTTCGAACGCCCGATTTTTTCGAAATCATCTCGCATCAACCTCCACCGAACTCACGATCAATCCGCTCGAACAAGGTGTCGGCAGCCTCGTAGGCAAGCAAGTCGTTCGATTCTCCCGTCGCATCAATGACGCGCAGGGCAAGTTTGCCGGCGTCATCACGCTCAGCATGCTGCCAGACCAGCTCACCGAACTCGGTGACGTAATCGAACTCGGCAATAGCGATGTGATTGGCATCAAATTTACCAATGGCGACACCCTGCTGCGACAGAACATAGGCCGTGAATTTTCAAGTGACGATTTTGATCTTCTCAGCAGAACCGATACTGGAAAAAATTTCTCGGAAATCCGTGTGCCGGGTAACCTGATGTACGTTGGCCGGATGAAGCTGGAAAACTATCCATTAGAGGCCGTCATTGCGGTCACCCACAGCAATATCCTGCGATCTTTTAACGAGACAAACGACCTTTACAATCTCCTGCAAGTAGCAGGTAGCAGTCTGATTATTTTTCTTTGCCTCACAGGTGGCTGGTTGCAATCACGGCGCGATGTGCGCTTGCATCACAAAAACAAAATCACCAGCACCTTCCGTCTCGCTGTCGATGCCTCGCGCGAAGAACTGTACATGTTTTCACCTTATTTTGACAAAGATGGTGGCATGACGGATTTTCGATTGGAAGACTGTAATGGACAGGCGTTACGCATGTCTGGCCGAGAAAAGGAAAATTTTATCGGGAAGCGACTGACCGAGATCTTCAGCGGCGACAATCTCTCGGGCACACAATTGTTTCTGCACACTGCAATGAGTGATGGATTTGCAGAGAGGGAAGTATTTATCTATCGGGAAGGTCCAAAGAAAAAACTCTGGTTTCAAGCCCGTGCCGTACGCGCCGATCTTGGATTAGCCGTGACCTTACGCGATATCACTGAGGTCAAAGAAAAAGAAAATCAACTCAAACAATTGGCACTCACTGATGCGCTGACCCATCTGCCAAACCGCCACTGGATGAATCAGCAACTGCCTTTCATGATGGAAGCGGCTGAAAAAAATGGCCAACAATTCGCCGCCTTGTTCATTGATCTGGACAACTTCAAAACTATCAATGACACGCTGGGTCACAAAGTAGGTGATGCCTACCTGCAGGCGGTCGCGCGCATGCTGCAACAATCGGTGCGCAAGCACGATCATGTGCTGCGTCTGGGCGGCGATGAATTCATGATTCTGCTGAATGAACTCGACAGCCCTGACGTTGCACTCGGCATCGCAGAGCATCTGCTTATCCGGCTGCGCGACATAGAAACTCTGGATACCAACAGCAGCCTGTCGCCACGTGCCTCGATTGGCATAGCCTTCTATCCCGAAAACGCAACAACGCCGGAGGGTCTGGTGCAGGCGGCTGATCTTGCCATGTACGAAGCCAAACGCTCCGGCAAAGACAGGGTTGCTCGCTATTCCAGCAAGATGCTCGACCAACTATCGGAGCGCATGAGCATGGAAAGTGCGCTTCAACGCGCCATTCCTTCTGGGCAGTTACTGCTCTATCTGCAACCGCGCGCCAGTGCAGCGACCGGCGAACTGGTGGGATTTGAGGCGCTGGTGCGATGGCAGCACCCGGAACTTGGGCTGGTCTCGCCACAGCGTTTCATTCCACTTGCAGAAGAAAGCCACCTCATCGTGGAACTGGGTAACTGGGTCGCTGCAACCGCTTGCGAGATACTGGCGCGCTGGCGCAGTGACGGTAAGCAAATCGTGCCAATATCCATCAATGTCTCGGCACGGCAGCTGAAAGACGCTGAATTCCGCACGCATCTTCACACGCAAATGCACAAATACGGTATCCATGCCTCGGAGATTGGCATCGAGCTTACCGAATCCATGACGATCGGTGATAACGACGAAATACAGAACGAACTTCGTCTGCTGGCCGACATGGGCCTCGAAATAATGATTGATGATTTCGGCACAGGTTACTCATCCCTGGCCCGACTGCAAAGCCTGAGTGTCGATGTGCTGAAAATTGATCAGTCCTTTGTTCGTAATCTTTCAGCCGGCGGCGAGGGAATCGTGCTCTGCCAGGCAATGACACAGATGGGCAAAACGCTCGGACTGGCCGTGGTGGCAGAAGGCGTCGAAACCACCGAGCAATTGCAAATGCTGCAACTGATGGGCTGCGACGAGATTCAGGGCTTCATCGCGTCACCCCCGCTACCAACCGAGGCGGCTTCGCAGATGCTAGGTGGACCACCCTTCTTTGCGCCGCTCGCTGAAATCCGCAACCCACAAGTGAGCGATCGCTACCTCACCGCCTGATCAGCAAGTCCCCTCGCTGATACAGTCGGCGCGGCTGTCATTACAATAGAGGTTTTTGAGCCTATCCTCACGCCATGAAATATCTTCACACGATGGTCCGCGTTAGCGACGTTGACGCCTCCCTGCATTTTTATCGCGATGCGCTCGGACTGGAGCTGGTACGCCAGTTTGATATCCCTGCCGGTCGATTCACCCTGATCTATTTGGCCGCCCCGGGCGACCATGACGCACAGGTAGAACTCACCTATAACTGGGATCCTGAAGACTTGGGTGGCAGTCGCAACTTCGGCCATCTCGCCTATGCGGTTGAGGACATCTACGCCGCTTGCGAGCGACTGCAAGCGCATGGGGTGACGATTCTGCGGCCGCCGAGAGATGGTCGCATGGCGTTCGTTCGCTCACCCGACAACATCTCCATTGAGCTTTTGCAGCGCGGCGCCCCGCTCGCGCCGGCCGAGCCTTGGACGTCCATGCCCAATGTGGGTGAGTGGTAATTCGCTTTAGAACAGGAAATTTGCATGCAGTCTGATACAACTATCGCTGAAGCCAGAGTCTGGCCAGCACATTTCGAGGCAGCTCACATGCCGGGCTCACTGCCGATGGGTGGCGTCATTCCAATGACGCCGATCTTCGCCTTCGAGACACCGGCAGCACCGCTGAGCCTTTCGCACGAACCTTCGCTTTCACCACAGCGCACCGATATCGAATTGGGCGGACTGCTCGCTTTCATGATCGATGACGTCATTACGCCTACCGAGGCAGACAACATCGTCGAAGCCAGCGAGCGCTTTGGTTATCGTGATGAAGCGCCGGGCATTTCCACACCACCGGGCATGCGCATGAACAAAGCAGTGCATTGGCTTGCTGAAGAATCTTTGCTGGGACCCGTCTTCGACCGCATTGCGCATTTGCTGCCTGCCACCATCGACGGCGGAACACTCTCTCCTGCGCTCAGCCGCCGCATCAATATGTACCGTTACGATGCCAATGACGTATTCAACATGCACACCGATGGCGACTGGCCCGGTTACGGCCTGAGTACCGATCGTCGGCGCATGGTCGAATGGCCTGGACTGCGTTCGTGCATGTCGATGCTGCTGTACCTGAACGGGCCTGAGGACGGTGTCGAAGGCGGCAGTACGCGTCTGTATCGTCCGGATCGCGGCTGGGTGGACGTCACACCACGCAAGGGCTCGGCACTCTTCTTCCGTCACGGCTTTGGGCCACAGAGCGTACTGCATGAAGGTTGCCGCGTCTTTGGTGATGTATCGAAATATGTCGCACGCATCAATGTGATGTACGAGTGGCGCTAAAAGGGTCTTTCAATGGCCGTCGCAGCAAAGCACTACGTGTATGTGATCGAGCTGTCGAAAGATGTGCTCTACGAAGGAAAATTCAAGAAAGCCAACCCGGACTACCAGCCTGGCAAGCCCTGCGTCTATGTGGGCATGACAGGACTGGATCCGGATCTGCGCTTTGACCGGCACAAGGCCGGTATACAGGCCAATAAATACGTGCAGACCTACGGTCTGCATCTTCTGCCCGAGCTCTATGAAGCGCACAACCCCATGCCGTATGAAGATGCGCGATACATGGAGGTAGATCTCGGGATACGCCTACGCGAAGCCGGCTTCGGTGTCTGGCAAGCGTAAATACAGCCCTTGATTCGGTAGGCGGAAAGCCTCACAGCATCGGATATTCCTCAACCAGAATCGGCTGAATGTGCTCGACAAAATTGGGAAGGTCAGCGAGCAGCGTTTTGCCTTCCGTGCTTTGCAATGCAGCGTCGAGCGCCTCCTTGGACTCGAACCATAATTCGGAAAAACCATCGAAACCGAATTTTTCGATATCGCCGGCAGCAACCAAATTGACCGAGTAACGCTGCATGCCAGGCAATTTCTTGCACAGCTCCGCATGCACGGTCAGCCAGTGGGTCTCGAATTGTTCACGAGTCATGCTTTTTTTGCGCTGGACCATGCCGATGCGCTTGACGCTGCCAGGTTTCATTTTGCCTCCAAAGATGTGCTGTTTGATGCCTATGCATCGAGCGGGATGACGCAGTATAAAAAATTCGACGCAGTCGTCGCTTCGATATTCACGAATACCCGGTTTGGTTACGGCGCATCAATCATTATCAAAAAATTATGCTAATGCGAAACGGATAACATCAAGCCGTAGAATTATTAAAAAATTGACACCATTATTTTCTTCCGCGCACAGCAAATTTTGAGGTCTATAATCACACATATCCCGACAAATCAAAGGGATAACGGCTGCCCAAGCAGGTAGCCGATGTGCCTCGCGGTTCACGACACAATGGAGACAGCCATGCATGTGCTATCGATCGAAGATATTGAACTCATCGTTCACATGATCGAGACCGAATCGGCGGTGACTGATTTCAGCAAGCGCCAGAAACAAATCGACAATCTGATCAGGACGGGCTACGTGCGCCCACTGGCGGGTGCATTTGTTTTGACGGAACTCGGCAGAAGAACGGCCAGCTCGCTGCAAACCAAATCCTACGTCCGCTCTAAAGTTGAAACACCGCAGGTACCAGCAAAACCGGTTGAAGAACCGCCCGCTTTGGAAACATCGCAATAAGACGTAGCGCAGCGCCGAGACATAACAGACGCCCTTGAATGAGCGCCTGCCGCACTCACTGATCAGAGTGCGTGCACGAAACTGATAAGCGCCTCGCGGTCTTCTTTTTTCATATTGGCGAACTGATCCCGCGCTTTTTTTGCCTCGCCGCCGTGCCACAAGATAGCTTCCAGCACACTGCGCGCGCGGCCATCATGCAGCAGGTCCATGCTGCCATTCACTCTGCGCGACAAGCCCACACCCCACAAAGGCGCCGTACGCCAGTCGCGACCACTCGCCTTGAAGTCAGGCCGGTTGTCTGCCAGATCGTTACCCATGTCGTGCAACAGCAAATCGGTATAGGGATGAAACTGCTTGTTCTCGATTGCCGTGAGCATCGGGAATTTGCCGGTTTTCAGTTCAGTGACATGACATCCTGCACAGCCAGCGCCACGAAATAATTTTTCACCTTGAATGTATTTATCACTGTCAGGCAGCGGGCGCTTGGGCGCTTCCACGCCGGCCAAAAAGAAGGTCACTGCGTTCCACGCCTGATCTGTCAGCTCATGTTTACCCGTCGTATGCGCGTTCTGGCATTGCACCTGTACCTTGGGACAATTCTGCTCCTGGTACAAGGTCGAGGTAATCCCCATATCACCCATATGCGCAGCAGCCACCTGCTGCTTGAGGGTAGGTTGATTCGCCTTCCAGCCAAAACGTCCGAGCACCTGTTTGCCCGTTGCATCATCTTTCACGTAATTCGGGCGGCCATTGAGCCCAAGCGATTTTTGCGCGGCCGCAAGCGCCAGAATATCGGCTTCGGGTACCGCATCGAGATAACCCATCCCGTACACCACAGGCGTGTTACGCAATGAAATAAGCGTTTTTTCACCCAAGGGACCAAAGGCCAGCTTCGTGATGCGATTTTGCGGACGGCGCAACTCAACTTCGGTGCCGTCTGCCAGCGTGGTCTTTTGCGGCTCCCAATCAATACGAAGATCCGCCTCGCCGACCACGGGATTGGACAGAGACTCACCGTAAATGCCAAACACCTGCAGTTGATTCCCGTACACCGGATGAGGTACGGGCTCACCCGAAGCGTCGGTGTCGGGCAATGACAATCTCACGAGCTGCTGAAAACTGGTCTTGCTGGCATCGTCCACGGTCTTGCCGCGACCGCCATTGACGTGGCATCCAATACACGCGCTGGCATGGAAGGTCGGACCTAATCCCCACTCGCCGTCAATGAGCGGAAAAATGCTCCACGACGCTTTGAATTGCTTCAAACCTTCCTCATACAGCACGGTATCCGTAGGACTCAACTCGGCAACGGGCTGGAGGAATATCTGCTCATCGGGGGTGCATTGCTTGGTGGCCGCATTCCAAAAACACCCATCCGATTCACTCTCGGACATGGCATTGTTCGCAGTCGCCAGCACTATCACCGTGGTCGCAACCAGCGTGAGCAGTAGCAAATAACGGCGTGACTGTTTCATAAACTGGCGCATGACAACATCAAGACATTAAGACGTTAAGACAGTCAGGCATGCGGGCGTTCACGCACTTGCGCAGCAGTGGCTGCTGTACCGCCATTGCGTTCGATACGCGCTCTCGCCGCGCGCACCTGTTCCACGTTCGAGACCGCATGACCTAAGGGCGCATCTTCCAGGCCCACGCGAATATGACCACCATGGGTCACCGCAAAATCAACCAGCGGATCGATTTGTACACCCAGCCCTGCCACCATCCATTGTGCGTCCGGCTCCTCAATACCAAGCAGGCGAACGTAGGCTTCCAACGCCCATTCTTCCGGCGGAAAACCAAAGGTGAAATTATCCGAAAACATCAGCCGGTAGACCGGTGGCGACATGCCGCCCACCGTGCGACGCAAAGCCGCGCCCAAACGCATGAAGCCCGGCTCGTAAATCGCATAGGATGGAGTCAGCTTGTGACGATGGCAGAGATCAAGACCATGCCGTATGTGACTTTCTGGGTTCGCATAAACGAAACCCTGTTTGCCACTGGCGACATCTTTTCTTGTACTGATGTTGGTCGAACCGGGATCAACCACCGACCATTCGATCAGGCCGGCACTGGCCAGCTTTTCGACCGCGGCATAGCGTTTTTCGGGGGTAAGTGCGTCCTTGGCATCGACATCGCCGGCGAAGGGCAAGGTGCCATAGCAGATCACATCGGCTTTGGCCCGGATACGCTCAATGATGGGTGCGTAAATTTCATAATCATCGCGCTGGCGCCCCGTAGCAGGATCATAGGGATGAAAATGAATAATGGAGGCACCCTCGGCCGCACAGGCGATGGCATCTTCGACGATCTCGTCAGCATGTACAGGAATTGCAGGTTGCCGCTCACGCGACCAGGGACCATTCAGGGCGACTTCCAGCCAAACCGGGTTTTTCATACGTATTTTTTAGTTGGTAATTAACAAAAACCATCATCAGCACCCCTGATTAGGATGGTTTGCGGGTAATGCCACACCGCCCAGAAATCCCGAGAATTCACTCTGCGATATAGCCGGGGCTTAAACGAAAGTTAATGGGCAACTGCTTTCAAAAATGGTACTTTACGTCACCGACGGCCAGCACAATAGACCGACAAAAAAACTGAGGCTTATCAAAAGTCGGATGCCTTTTTCGGCAACCCGATTTTCCAGTCAGGCCATCGCGATTTCAGCAAAAAACAAAAATCTACGAAGGAGAAAGGTTTCATGATCAGCGCCACCCGTACCATTCGCCGCAGCTTTGCGG
>JACCDH011268397.1_pt1 | contig 15838 bp, 14 predicted proteins | sample 7442481 | NCBI WGS metagenome assembly JACCDH01 (sample SAMN15323433, study PRJNA562643) | freshwater metagenome | isolation source: river surface water | place: USA:Blue River Watershed | collected 2017-08-15
ATCCCCTCGATGCTCATCGACCATCCGCACGGCACGGTCGCGAAACTCAGGCGAAAACTTGTTCCTTGTAGCGCTCATCACAGCTCCTTCTCACAAATAGGAGCCTCCGGAAAACCCGGGACGCTTCAGCTCCAACTTCATTCGAAGTGTCAATTCCCGATTTGCGATTGAATGATGCAATGCAGCATTGCACAAGGCGGGAATGCGCATTGCGGTTGTCGATGAGAGTGCTACGCGGGCCGCAGTAATCTGCGATGGCCTGGCTGCGCTTGATGATTGCGAGCTTTTCGTCATTACCGAACGCCGGGAAATGGTGGCGCGAATTAGCGCGGTGTCGCCCGATATTGTTCTCATGGACCTTGGGAATCCATCGCGTGATATGCTCGAGGAATACTTTGCGGTTAGTCGGGCGGTGGCTCGGCCAATCGCCATGTTCGTTGATGAAAGCGATGCGGAATCAATCGCAGCTTCTGTCGAGGCAGGAGTATCAGCTTATGTCGTCGATGGCCTCGCTCCGCACCGCATTCGGCCAGTGCTCGATCTGGCCGTTCGGCGCTTCAATGCATTCGCTCGGCTTGAGGCGGACCTGGCCGAGGCTCGCGGTAAGCTGGCCGAGCGCGAAACAATTGACCGGGCGAAGCGCATCCTGATGGACAGCCGCGGTATGGGCGAACCGCAAGCCTATGCAGAGCTGCGCAAGACTGCGATGAACCAGGGGCGACGGATCATCGACATTGCCGAGGCTGTCCTAACCGCGCACCAGTTGCTTGGAGGAAAGTGATGTCAAGCGAACTGACGGTCGGTTTTCTTCCGCTGATCGATGCATGTCTGCCGATCCTGGCGCGCGAACATGGATTTGCCGAAGCAGAGGGACTTTCGCTTCGGTTGGTCAAGGACGCGAGCTGGGCGACGGTGCTGGATCGCTTGCTCTATGGGCAAAGCGACGCTGCGCACATGGTCGCGCCGCTTGCGCTTGCGACAACGCTGGGGCGGGGGCGACCGGCCACCCCTTTGTCCGTCCCCTTTGTGCTGGGGCTGAACGGGAACGCGATCACGCTGCGGTGCGACCTTGCGGACCGGGTTGCGCCCAGTGCTGGGCGACTTGGCGATCCCACTGCTGTCGGTGCCGCGCTGCGGGAAGCAGCAATGGAACGCAAGCGCGCGGGCAGCCGCCTGCGGTTCGGAGTGGTCCATCGCTATTCGAGCCATAACTATATGCTGCGTTACTGGCTGGCAGCCTGCGGTGTTCGCCCCGATGCGGATGTCGAAATCGTTACCGTTGCGCCGCCGTTTTGTGCAGATGCACTGCAAGCTGGGGACGTCGATGGCATTTGCGTCGGGGAACCATGGAACAGCGTTGCCGTAGCACGCGGCGCGGGCCGGATCGTACTGGCCACGGCGCAAATCTGGCGCCGCGGGGTGGAAAAGGTACTCGCGATGCGGGAACCGGTGCTGGCCGAGCGGCGCGAAGACATCGAAGCCCTGGTCCGCGCGTTGATCGCTGCCGCGCGGCATTTTGTAGATCCGGACAACCATGAGGCAAATGCTGCCATACTGGCGCGTAGCGAATATCTTGACGGGTCAGTGGAATTGATCCGGCGCGCGATCTCTGATCGACTGCTGCTGAGAAAGAACGGAAAGCCCGTTCACTATCCGGACTTCATGTTCCAGTATCGTGAGGCGGCGAACTTTCCCTGGATCAGCCAGGCGCTCTGGCTTTACACCCAGATGACGCGGTGGGACGGTACAGAGTACTCCGACGAAGAGGCCGAGAAGGTAGCGCGCGTGTTCCGCCCCGACGTCTATCGTAGTGCGCTGCTGGGCAGCAGGGAGCCGCTGCCCGGAGCCAGTTCGAAAGTTGAAGGCAGCCTTGCCGGGCTGACCGCCGTGGGGACGCAACAAGGGGCCATGACGCTGGAAGACAACCGCTTCTTTGACAGAATCGCGTTCGATCCGCACGAGATGCGCGGCTACCTTGCAAACCTGCCCTGACGGATCTTGCTGCACTGCAAAAAAGTTCTTGCGGCGAAGCCTGTTCTTCGCTTAGCCTGAGCTCCGCCGGGAATGCGCGTTCCAATGACGGGACGTAACCAGCAACCGGCGTTAGACTGACATTGCGTGGCAACGGCGCCGCCCGAATTAGCTCTATCGAGCTTGTTCGCGGCGGCTTTTTTGCGTGCGCGAAAGCAAGGGGTTTTACGGCGTGGCACGTGGCGGATCAGCGCAGCAGCAGCGAGGCGATCAGCGCCGCGCCGAGCAGCGCGCTGACTGCCTGCCAGAACCGTACCGGCTCGCGCTCGATCAAGGCGGTTTTCCGGGGCGGACCGAGATCCAGCGCACCGCCGCCTTCCAGCGTGCGCAGCAGTTCGATCACATCGCCGAAGCGGGCATCGCGTTCGGGCTGGATCGCCGTGATGATAGCATCGTCCAGCCAGCTCGGAATCTCCGGCCGGTGCCGCGAAGGTGGCAAGGCTCGGCCAAACCGCGGCCGCTGGAAGGCTTCTTGTTCGCCATAAGGCCACTTGCCGGTGAACCAACGGTACAGCGTAACGCCCAGCGCGAACTGATCGGTCAGTGCGTCGCCGGCATTGCCATGGAACTGCTCGGGCGCCATGAATCCGGGCGTTCCCGGTATTTCGTCGCTTTTGAAATCTTCAACCTTGGGGAGCCGCGCAACCCCAAGATCGATCAGCTTCAGACCGCCGGTGGCCGTGAGGATCGCATTGTCGGGCTTGATGTCGCGGTGAACGACATCCAAGCGGTGCAGTGCCGCAACCCCCCGGGTCAGCATGATCGCGGCATCGAGCCCCTGCCTGAGCGGCGGCAGGCTGCGCTCCAAACGCTGCGCCATCGTCTCTCCGTCAAGAAACGGCAGGACCGAATAAAGCGCGCTTTGCCGGTCTGGCCGGACCGCATGGGCGGCCAGGACGAACGGGCTGGCAATCCGCTGCGCCAGCAGCATTTCGCGCGCAAAAGCGAGGCGCAATGCCCGTTCCGACAGCACTTCGCGCTGCGGGAATTTGAGCACCACTTTGCTGCCGTCCTCGGTATCGGTGGCCAGCAGCAGCACGGCGTGGCGACCTTCGGACAGCACGCGTTCGGCGCGGAAGCCGTCGATGCTTTCTCCGGGCAGGGGCGCTGCCGCGAAGGGCAGCGCGGAAATGCCAGCCAGGATTCCGTCGTGGTCCGGATCCGGCAACCGCACGATATCGAGCACCAGCGCGGTTGCATTGTCCTGGCCCCCGGCCGCGATCGCCGCGTCGCCAAGCGCCTGTGCGGTCGCTTCGGCGCTCGCGTGTTCCGAGAGGATCGCAGCGATTCGCGGAGGCGAAAGCACGCCGTGGATCCCGTCGGTAGTGAGCACCAGGCGGTCCAGTTCAGCCAGTTCCACATCGCTATGGTCCAGCCGCAGTTCCGGCTCGATGCCCAGAGCGCGGATAAGCACGTGGCTCAGATCCGGTTCGGGGCGGACATGGTCGGTGGTGAGACAGGTGAGCCGACCGCCCGAAAAGCGCCATGCCCGGCTGTCTCCCGCGTGGACCAAGTGCGCGCGCCTGCCGCGCAGCGCCAGCGCGGTGAAAGTCGTGGCGCTGTTGGTCATCGCTTCGGTGCGAGCCTGGCTGAACAGCCACCGATTGAACGCCGCCAACGGCCGATGCATGGCGCGGGCTGGGCCGATCGTGGCGGGCATGGCATAGAACCCCTCGATCAGCGCGCGCACCGCCAGTTCCGCAGCGACGCGCCCGGCCTTTCCTCCCGATACGCCATCCGCCACCGCAGCCAATATTCCGTGGCGCGCGCGTTCCAATGCGGTGCCAAGATGGACGCCACCAAAGTCCTGGTTGTCGGCCCGCGGTCCGGTCAGCGTGGCAAAGCCCACCGCGACCACGAGTTCCCCTTTGCTGCGCATCGTCAAAATCAGCCCCTTACGCGCACGGGCACGTCGCCCGCCCGCGTGAGGATCGTTCCCTTCCTCGTTCCGTCAAGCCTCAGGAGAGCCTTATCATGGCATCTTTCGCGATGACGCCGGATGTTCCGGCAATTCCCACCGGCAAGCCTTTTTGGCAGTCTGGCCATCGGCCAACGCTGCTGGCCGCGTTCCTCTATTTCGACATTGCCTTCATGTGCTGGGTTCTGCTTGGCCCGCTCGCTCCGATCATCTCGAAAGACCTTGGGCTGGATGCTGCCCAAAAAGGGTTCATGGTTGCAGTGCCAACGCTTGCCGGAGCGATGATCCGCTTGATCAACGGGTTCATGGTCGACCGGATCGGGCCCAAGCGGACGGGAACGTTCAACCAGGTGGTGGTGATCTGCGGCCTGTTCGCAGCCTGGTGGTTCGGCGTCTCCAGCTATGCGGCAATTCTGGCTGTAGGCGTGGTGCTTGGCTTTGCCGGGGCGAGTTTCGCCGTATCGCTCCCGCTGGCGAGCAGATGGTATCCGCCCGAACACCAAGGCAAGGCCATGGGGATTGCCGGAATGGGCAACTCCGGCACAGTTTTCGCTTCGTTGTTCGCTGCCCTGTTGGCCAATGCCTTCGGGTGGAACAATGTACTGGGCCTGGCGCTGGTGCCGCTGGTGGCGGTTTTCGCGGTTTACCTGATCGCAGCCAAGGACAGTCCCGAACAGCCCGCGCCCAAGCCGCTGTCGACCTATGTCGCAGTGCTGGGTGAAAAGGATGCCTGGTGGTTCATCTTGTTCTACTTCGTCACTTTCGGCGGCTTTGTCGGCCTCTCCAGCTCGCTGCCCACGTTTTATGCCGACAGCTTTGGCGTGACTCCTGTGGTGGCCGGCTATTGCACTGCGGCGGCGGTATTCATGGGATCGCTGCTGCGCCCGGTTGGCGGCGCGCTGGCCGACAGGCTGGGTGGGATCAAGACCCTGAGCGTTGTCTATGCTGTTGCGGCAGGATTGCTGAGCGTGATTTCAGCGGTCGCTACGCAAGGGTTGTGGCTGGCCGTAGCGCTGTTCGTTGTCGTGATGGGGACGCTCGGCATTGGTAACGGGGCCGTGTTCCAGCTCGTCCCGCAGCGCTTTCGCAAAGAGATCGGGGTAATGACCGGCCTGGTCGGCTTTGGCGGCGGTCTGGGAGGGTTCTACCTCGCCTCGTCCCTGGGGGCGATCAAGCAGGCCACCGGCAGCCCTTCGATCGGTTTCGTGATCTTCGCCGCCCTGGCGCTGGTCGCTTTGGCTGGGCTGACGGCGGTGAAGCGTCGCTGGCGGACGACCTGGGGCGCGGCGGTACAGGGCGCGCGGATCTGACTGGTTCGTGGCGGGACAGGAAAACGCCTGTCCCGCCATGCTGCACTGCAAAAAACGCTTGCATCGCGGCAAGCGAATCCCTTAGTCTTCCTTTCAGCGCTTGATGCCGTCCAACGATGGACGAAGCAGCATCGGCGCTGAACAATCGAACGACGCGTGGCAACGTAGCCGCCCGTACCGCTCCTTCAAGGGACCGGTCCGAGGCGGTTTTTTGCGTTGCGCGTGATGAAGGAGCAAAACCGGTGAACGCGCCCGCAAACTTCAAGCAGACAGATTCGGATGGGGGCAGGGCCGAACGCCTTGTGGTGATTGGCAACGGCATGGCGGGTTGCCGCGCGGTCGAGGAAATCCTGGCCCGCGACCCCGCCCGCTACGCGATCACGATCTTCGGGGCCGAGCCGCGGGTGAACTATAACCGCATCATGCTTTCCCCCGTCCTGGCCGGCGAGAAAGCGTTTGACGATATCGTGATCAACGACGCCGCGTGGTACGAAGAGAATGCCATCACGCTGGTGTCGGGCGACCCGGTGGTGGCGATCGAGCGGGCGACCCAGACGGTCGTGGCGCGGTCGGGCCGGGTCGAGCCTTATGACCGGCTGCTGATCGCCACGGGATCGGACCCGTTCATCATTCCGGTTCCCGGCCACGATTTGCCTGGTGTGGTTACGTTCCGCGACCTCGACGATGTCGAACGGATGCTTGAAGCTGCGGGTCGTGGCGGCAGCGCGGTGGTCATCGGCGGCGGCCTGCTCGGCCTGGAAGCTGCCCACGGACTCGCCCTGCGCGGAATGGCGGTGACGGTCGTGCACCTGATGCCCACTTTGATGGAGCGTCAGTTGGATGAAGCGGCCGGCTACCTGCTTAAGAGCGAACTGGAACGGCGCGGGCAAACCATTGTGACGGGCGGCGACACGGCCGAGATCATGGCCCGTGATGGACGCGTCGGCGGGGTAAGGCTGAAAGACGGCCGCGAATTTGCCGCCGACATCGTGGTCATGGCCGTTGGCATCCGTCCGGCGACCGGTCTGGCCCAGGCGGCCGGGATCGAGGTTGAGCGCGGCATTCTGGTGGACGATCACATGGTCACGTCGGACCCGGCGATCATGGCGGTGGGTGAATGCGTGCAGCACCGTGGGCAATGCTACGGCCTGGTCGCGCCGCTGTGGGACATGTGCCGGGCACTGGCCGATGCGGCGACGGATGCGCCGACCGGCTACCACGGCTCGGTGACTTCCACCAAGCTGAAGGTTTCGGGGATCGACCTTTTTTCGGCCGGAGATTTTTCCGGCGGCGAGGGCGCAGAAGACATCGTGATGCGCGATGCGGCGCGGGGGATCTACAAGCGCGTCATCGTGAAGGACGACCGCCTGATCGGCGCGGTGCTCTATGGCGATACGGCTGATGGCAGCTGGTATTTCGACCTGCTGAAAAAAGGCGAGGACATATCCGCGATCCGCGAAGCGCTTATCTTCGGCCAGGCCTTTGCTGCGGGAGGTGCCCTTGCGGACCCTAATGCCGCCGTTGCAGCGCTTTCGGATGATGCCGAAATCTGCGGCTGTAACGGCGTAACCAAGGGCAAGGTAGTCGAAACGATCCGCGCAGGGGCTTGCAGCCTTGATGCGGTACGCAGCCAGTGCAAGGCTTCGGCCAGCTGCGGCAGCTGCACCGGATTGGTCGAAAGCCTGCTGGCGCTTACCTTGGGCGATGCGGTCGCAAGCGGCCCGAAAACCATGTGCAAGTGCACCAGCTTTACCCATTCCGATGTGCGCCGCTTGATCCTGGAAAAGCAGCTCAGGCTGATCCCGCAGGTGATGCAAGAGTTATCCTGGTCGACGCCGGATGGTTGTGCCTCATGCCGTCCCGCGCTCAATTATTACCTGCTCTGCGCCTGGCCGGGTGAATATGTTGACGATCAGCAGAGCCGTTTCGTCAACGAACGATTGCACGCCAACATCCAGAAGGACGGCACCTATTCGGTGGTCCCGCGCATGTGGGGCGGGCTGACCAACCCCCGGGAACTGCGCGCGATTGCCGACGTGGTAGAGAAATACGATGCGCCCATGGTCAAGGTCACCGGCGGCCAGCGGCTCGACATCTTCGGGATCAAGAAGGAAGACCTGCCCGCCGTATGGGCCGATCTCAACGCCGCCGGCATGGTTTCAGGGCACGCCTATGGCAAGTCGCTGCGCACCGTAAAGACCTGCGTGGGCAGCGAATGGTGCCGGTTCGGTACCCAGGATTCGACCGGCCTGGGCGTCAAACTTGAACAGATGACCTGGGGCAGCTGGATGCCGCACAAGTTCAAGATCGCAGTCAGCGGCTGCCCGCGCAATTGCGCCGAGGCGACGATCAAGGACTTTGGCGTGGTTTGCGTTGACAGCGGGTACGAGCTGCACGTCGGCGGCAATGGCGGGATCAAGGTTCGCGCGACCGACCTGTTGTGCAAGGTCGAGACCGAGGAACAGGCGATGGAAGTATGCGCCGCCTTCATCCAGTTCTACCGAGAGGATGCCTGGTACCTTGAACGTACCGCACCATGGATCGAACGGGTCGGGCTGGACTATGTCAAGTCGGCGCTGCTGGACGATCCTGATGCCGTCGCGCGGCTGGCAGCACGGTTCCGGTATTCGCAATCCTTCATGCAGGAAGACCCTTGGGCCCGCCGCGTGGCCGGCGAGGATTCCCAGTTGCACCAGCACCTAGCTGAAGTGCGCCCCCTTGTTTTGGAGACTGCCCAATGATCGGTGAATGGCTTGATATCGGCCCGGTGGGTCAGATCGCTCCTGGCACGGCGCGGACCCTGCCAGTGCGGGGCGGAGAGGAGATCGCCGTATTTCAAACGCTTGCAGGCGGCTTTTATGCACTGGTCAACAAGTGCCCGCACAAGGCCGGCCCGCTGTCCCAGGGCATCGTTCACGGCAGCGTGGTGACCTGCCCGCTGCACAACTGGAACATTTCGCTCAAGACCGGTGAGGCGCTGGGCGATGACAAGGGCTGCGTCCCGACAATTCCTCTGCGGGTCGATGCCGGACGCATCTACCTGCTGCGCGAAGCCGTCGTGCGGCCGAAGGTTGCGTAGGCCGATGGGCCGCGAGGTTCGCACCACCTGCGCCTATTGCGGCGTTGGCTGCGGGATCCGGGCGTTGGTGGGCGGTGAACGCACCGTCACCATCAGAGGAGACGCGGACCATCCGGCAAACCTGGGGCGGCTCTGTTCAAAAGGCACCCATCTTGGCGAAACGGTCGGACTGGAGGGGCGCTTGCTCCATCCAATGATTGGCGAGTTGCAGGCCAGTTGGGATGAGGCGCTGGACCTTGTTGCCCAGCGAATGAGCGCCTGTATTGCCGAGCATGGTCCCCAAAGCGTGGCCTTCTACGTCTCGGGCCAGCTGCTGACCGAAGACTACTATGTCGCCAACAAGCTGATGAAGGGCTTTATCGGCAGCGGCAACATCGACACCAACAGTCGCCTGTGCATGGCCAGTGCAGTGGCCGCGCACAATCGCGCATTCGGCGAAGACGTGGTGCCATGCACGTACGAAGATCTCGACGTGGCGGATCTGATCCTGCTGGTGGGATCAAACACGGCCTGGTGCCATCCGGTGATCTGGCAGCGGATCGAGGCGGCTCGCGCCAAACGCGGCACCCGGCTTGTCGTGATCGACCCGCGCCGGACGGAAACCGCCGAGCAGGCAGATCTTCATGTCCAGCTTGCGCCGGATGGTGACGTGGCGCTGTTCAATGCATTGCTGGCCGAAATGCGGGATCGCGGACTGCTGGACCGTCAGTTCCTGCAGGCCCGATGCGATGTGCCGGACGACTTGCTGGCCGAACTGGATGCCCATGCGCACGGAATTGATCCGGGCGCGTTTGCTGCCCTGGCCGATCTCATTGCAGCCCGGCCTCGCATGGTCACTCTGTTCAGCCAGGGCGCCAACCAGTCCCGCAGCGGGACCGACAAAGGCAATGCAATCATCAACCTCCACCTTGCTACCGGGCGCATAAATCGCGCCGGTGCGGGGCCATTCAGTATCACCGGCCAGCCCAACGCCATGGGGGGACGCGAGGTGGGCGGACTTGCCAACACGCTGGCCTGCCACCTTGGCTTTTCTCCCGAAGAGCGCGCGCAAGTGGCCGACTTCTGGGACGCGCCCAACCTTTGCACTGGTCCCGGGCTGAAGGCCGTGGACCTGTTTCGCGCGGTCCATTCCGGGCAGGTCAGGTTCCTGTGGGTAATGGCCACTAATCCTGCCGTTTCAATGCCGGACGCCGGTTTTGTCCGCGAGGCGCTGGCCAGGTGCGAAACGCTCGTGGTGTCCGATGTCATTGCCGATACCGACACGGCCCGGCTGGCCCATGTCCGTCTGCCGGCCTTGGCCTGGGGAGAAAAGGACGGGACCGTCACCAACTCAGAACGCCGGATTAGCCGCCAGCGCGCCTTGTTCGCCCCTCCTGGAGAGGCGCGCGCCGATTGGGCGATCCTGTGCGACGTCGCTGCACGAATGGGCTGGGGCGAGGCATTCCAGTTCGCCAGTGCAGCCAAGATCTTCCGGGAATATGCAGCGATGACGGCGCTGTCGCGGCGACACGGCAAAGCGCTCGACCTGACGTCGCTGGCGCAATTATCCGATGCTGACTACGCGGATCTGGAACCGTTCCAATGGGGCGGTAGTAAGCCGTTGGCTGCGCGGTTCAGTCACGCCGACGGCAAGGCGCGGATCGTGCCGATTGCTGCACCAGCTGTGACGCCAAGCAATGCCGGCTTCGCACTGCGGCTCAATACCGGTCGATACCGCGATCAGTGGCATACGATGACCCGCACCGGACTTTCGGCAACCTTGTCGCAGCATCGGCCCGAAGCCTTGCTTGAGATTCACCCTGGCGATGCCGCGCGCCATGGCCTGGTCGATGGCGCACTGGCGCGCGTGGGCACAGCCGCTGGAAGCGCGGTATTCCGGGTAGCGATCTGCGCGGGCCAGCGCCCCGGCGATCTGTTCGTGCCAATGCACTGGACTGATGTGATGGCAGGGGAAGCACGAGCTAACCGCCTCGCGCTGTCCGAGGTCGATCCGGTTTCCGGGCAGCCAGCATTCAAGGATACTCCGGCGAACGTAGCGCCAGTCAGGCCGAAGTGGCGCGCATTCCTGATCTGTCGCGTTGCTCCGGATTTGCCTGACCTGACCTATTGGAGCCGGTCGCGGGTCGAGGGCGGGTGGCTCTGTGAATTGGCCGGCGACGAAGATCTCGAGCCTGAGGCAATCTTGCCCGCTGGCCTCCGCCTGGAAGCGGCTGATCTGGTGCGGGGGATGCGGCGGATTGCCGTGTTGGATCCTGAAGGCCGGCTCGAAGCAGCGCTCTACATCACCCGAACCGGCGAACTTCCCCGTCGCGATTGGGCTGCGCAGCAACTTACACGAGCGGAGGCGTCAGGGCCGGAACTGCTGGCGGGCCGACCCGCATTCCCAGCCCTGGACCGCGGGCCGATCACTTGCGTCTGCCTAGGCGTCGGCGCGAACGAGATCACCGCTGCGGCCTGCGCAGGTGCGGTTACGATCGACGCGATTGGCGCGACCACCAAGGCTGGGACCAATTGCGGTTCGTGCCGGCCGGCAATCGCCAAACTGCTCGAAGCGGCACTGGCCATCAACCTGGAGGCGGCAGAATGAGTGATTTTAGCGCAGGCATGGTCTGGCTGGTCGGAGCCGGGCCGGGCGACCCCGAACTCCTGACCCGCAAGGCGGAACGCCTGATTCGGACTGCCAGTGTGATCTTCCACGATGCCTTGGTCGGTCCCGGCGTGCTCGACCTGGCCCTGCCTGGAACCCGGCTGGTTTACGTGGGCAAGCGGTCAGGACGGCATTCCAAGGATCAGGGCACTATCGATCGACTGATCGTTGCGGCGGCGCTGGCGGGTGAACGCGTGGTTCGCCTCAAGGGGGGAGACCCTGCAATTTTCGGCCGGGCCAGTGAAGAGATCGAGGCTTGCCGCGCGGCAGGCGTCCCTGTGGCAATCTGCCCCGGTGTTACCGCCGCCAGCGCGGCTGCCGCAAGCCTGGGCAGATCGCTCACTTTGCGGGGAATGGCGCGCAAACTTGTGTTCGTAACCGCACATGCCAAGGCGAAAGAGCCGCTGGATCTCGATTGGGCATCGTTGGCCGATCCGAAGGCCACGCTTGCCGTGTACATGGGCAAAGCCGCCGCAGCAGAGGTTTCGCGCAATCTGCGCGCTGCGGGGCTGCCTGCTTCCACGCCGGTGACGCTGATTGAGAATGCCAGCTTGCCGGACGAACGCCATATCGCGACGCGTCTTGATCTGTTGCCATTGGCAGCAAAGGCAGGGCTGGGCAGCGGCCCGGTCCTGCTGCTGATCGGCGAAGCGATGCGCTTGGATACTGCGGCGCAAGCTGCAGTAGGGGCAATCATTCCGGAGGTTGTTCCATGAAAGGACTTGAGCAGGCGCTCCGCATTCTACTTCCCTCGGTCTGCATACTTTGCGGCAAAGTTTGGAGAGTCCCCGCGCATAAAAAACGATGCCCGTGCTGCGGATATGCGAGCGCATGAAATTTCAATTCGGTGCACAAATGGACTGCACTCTGTGATCCTCCACGACCGACATGGTCGCAGGTTCGAATACCTGCGCCTGTCGCTGACCGATGTCTGCAATTTCCGCTGTAGCTATTGCCTGCCCGATGGCTATCGCAAGCAGGCGGAGCAGCCGGCCAGCCTGTCGGTGGAGGAAATCCGCCGGCTGGTCACCGCCTTTGCCCGCCTCGGCCTGTGGAAAGTGCGGCTGACTGGCGGCGAACCGGCGCTGCGGCGCGAACTGATTGACATTGCCCGCACTGTCTCTGCCGTTCCCGGCATCCGCCGCGTGGCGATGACCACCAACGGTTACCGCCTGGCAGAGCGGGCGCAGGACTATGCCGCTGCCGGGATCGGCGCGCTGAACGTCAGCGTGGATTCGCTCGATCCGGCACGTTTTGCCAGCATTACCGGGCATGACCGGCTGGGCGAAGTACTCGCCGGGATCGCGGCAGCGCGCGCGGCGGGGATCGCTTCGATCAAGCTGAACAGCGTGCTGATGCGCGGGGTCAACGATGACGAGCTGGACGCCTTCATCGGCTTCGTCCAGCAGCACGACATAGCGCTGCGCTTCATCGAAGTGATGCGTACCAACGACAATACCGAATTCTTCCAGCGCCATCACCTGGCTGGAGCGGAAATCGCGCAGCGGCTGGAAGCGCTCGGCTGGCAGCGCCTCCCGCGTCAGGCTGGCGCCGGGCCCGCGGTGGAATATGCCCAGGCGGGATCGCCCGGCCGGATCGGGATCATCGCGCCCTATTCCAAGGATTTCTGCACCACCTGCAACCGCCTGCGCGTTTCGGCCAAGGGCAAGCTGCACCTGTGCCTGTTCGGCGATCACGGGATTGACCTGCGCGATCTGCTGCAGGACGATGCGCAGGGCGATGAGCTGGTCCGGCGGATCATGAAGCTGACCGCGACCAAGGCCCCCGCGCACCGCCTGCACGAAGGCAACAGCGGCGGCACGCCGCACCTGGCTTCGATCGGAGGATAGCATGGCCAGCACCAGACTGCGGATCGAGCTGTGCGGACGGCTGGCCGAGGCTTGCGGCCGCGAGGCCGATCTGGATTTGCCCGAGGCCGGGCTGCCAGTTGCGGCGCTGATGGTTGCGCTTGGTGATGCCTACCCGGCGCTGGGGGATGCCCTGAGTCGAGGGCGAATCCGCGCCTGTGTCAATGAAGCGATCGTCCCGTCTGCCACTGTTGTTCGGCCCGGCGATGAGGTTGCCTTGTTTCCGCCGGTTTCGGGCGGATGACCAGCCACGTCGAACTGGCCGAAGCGGGCTTCGATCCCGCGGCGCGTCTTGCGGCGTTCACCGCCTCGCTCGATGGCGAGGGGGCGGTCGTCAGCTTTACCGGCCATGCACGCGGCGCGGCAAAGGATGGCCGGCCGGTGGCGGCGCTGGTGCTGGAAAGCTATCGCGGGGTCACTCTGGCTTCGATGCAGTCAATTGCTGCCGATGCCCATGCCCGCTTCAATATCACCCGCAGCCATGTCGTCCACCGCTGCGGTGCGATCCGGCCCGGCGAGGCGATCGTCTTTGTCGCTACCGCTTCGGCTCACCGCCGCGCGGCCTTCGAGGCGGCGGACTACCTGATGGACCGTCTCAAGACCGAAGCCGTGTTCTGGAAGCGTGAGGACGGACCCGACGGCAGCCGCTGGATCGAACCGACCGAGGCCGACCAGGCCGACCTTGCCCGCTGGACCGCGAAACAGGACTGAACCCATGCCTGGAATTGATGCAAGCCTGCCCTTCCACCCACTCAACATCGCGGTTCTCACCGTGTCCGACACCCGGACCATGGAAACCGACACGTCCGGTGCCTTGCTGGCCGACCGGCTGACGGCTGCGGGCCATAACCTGGCCGCGCGGGCCATCGTGACCGACGATGTCGAGGCCATTCGCAGTCAGATGCGCGCCTGGATCGCCGATCCGGCGGTCGATATCGTGGTCAGCACCGGCGGCACGGGCTTTACCCCGCGCGATGTCACGCCCGAAGCGGTCATGCCGCTGCTGCGGCGGGTGATGGACGGTTTCAGCGTGGTGTTTCATCAGGCCAGCATGGGCACGATAGGCGTATCCACCCTGCAATCGCGTGCCTTTGCCGGACAGGCGGAAGATACTTTCATCTTCTGCGTGCCCGGATCGACCGGGGCCTGCCGCGATGCCTGGGATCTGGTCCTGGGGCAGGAATTCGACAGCCGCTATCGCCCCTGCTCGATTGCGGGACAGCTGCCGCGCCTGCGGGATGTCTGCGCATGACCGGGCTTTCGCATCTTGATGGCGAAGGCCGGGCGCGGATGGTCGATGTGGGCGACAAGTCCTTCACCAGCCGCCGGGCCGAAGCGCGCGGCGAACTGCGCTGCGAGGCGGAAACGCTTGCCGCTGTGCGGGCCGGAACCACGCCCAAGGGCAGCGTGATCGCCACCGCCGAACTGGCCGGTGTGATGGCCGCCAAGCGCACCGCCGACCTGATTCCATTGTGCCATTCGCTCGCGCTGTCGCAAGTGGTGGTCGATATCGGGATCGACGATACCCTGCCCGGCTTCACCTTGCGTGCCGAAGTGCGGACCAGCGGACAAACCGGGGTGGAAATGGAGGCGCTGACCGCGGTTTCGGTCGCCGCGCTGACCTTGTTCGACATGCTCAAGGCCGTGGACAAGGGCATGACCATCGGCGCGATCCGGGTCACGGCCAAGTCCGGCGGCCGCTCGGGCGAATGGACCGCCGAATGATCTCGTTTGACGAAGCGATTGCCTTGATCGAGGCGAACGCTGCCCTTCTCGGCACCGAGGATGTGGCGCTTGCCAAAGCGGCGGGCCGTGTTCTCGCCCAACCACTCCACGCCCGCAGCGCCGCGCCGCGCGTCGCCGTGGCGGCGATGGATGGCTATGCCGTGATTGATGCCGCGACCCGGCCGGGCGAAGCGCTGCAGGTGGTGGGCGAAAGCCGCGCGGGAGAAGGCTTCTCCGGTGTAGTCGCGGCAGGTCAGGCCGTGCGGATCTTCACCGGTGCGCCGATGCCCGCCGGGGCGGACCGCTGCATCATGCAGGAATACGCCAGCCGCGATGGTGAACGGGTGCGCTTTGCGGAGGGTTATGGGCCCGGCTGGCATGTTCGTGCGGCGGGGAGCGACTTTGCCGCAGGAGACCTTTTGCTCGGTGCCGGAACCCGGCTGACGCCGCGCGCGATCATCGCCGCGGCGGCTGCCGATGAAGCCCGCCTGACGGTCGCAATGCGGCCGCGGGTCGCGATCATCGGGACTGGAGACGAACTCGCTTCGCCGGGTGAGGCGCATTTGCGGGTTGATGCCATCCCCGAAAGCGTCACCCACGGCGTTGCCGCGCTGATCGAGCAGGCGGGCGCAAGCGTCGTTAGCCGGACCATCGGCCTTGACGATCTGCCCGCACTGGAAGCTGCTGCCGGTGCGGCCCTTGCCACAGCCGATCTGGTGATCGTCACCGGCGGCGCGTCTGTTGGTGAGCGTGATTTCGCCAAGCCGATGTTTTCCGCTCACGGTCTTGAACTGGTCTTTGCCAAGGTGGCGATCAAGCCCGGCAAGCCGGTCTGGCTGGGCCGGGCGCGTGGCAAGTGGGTGCTGGGACTGCCCGGCAATCCGACCTCTGCGATGGTCACGGCGCGGCTGTTCCTGCTGCCGCTGCTCGCCCGTCTGCAGGGCCAGCCGGCGGGCGCGGTACTGCACTGGCGCAATCTTCCACTGGCCACTCCACTCGGCGGGACGGGCGGGCGAGAGACGTTTGTGCGGGCGCGTTGGGACGAGGCCGGGCTGACCCCGCTCGGCAACCAGGACAGCGGCGCGCAAGGGGCGCTGGCCGAAGCCGACTGGTTGATCCGCTGTTCTTCCGGTCAGTCCGAACGGGCGGCATTAGACCTGGTCAGCGCTCTGCCATTCTGAGCCGCTGCTCGGCCGCTGCCAGGGCTTGCGCATCGTTTACGTTGACATAGGGATCAGGCGTTTCATCCCAGGTGACTTC
>JACCDH011618847.1_pt1 | contig 15834 bp, 15 predicted proteins | sample 7442481 | NCBI WGS metagenome assembly JACCDH01 (sample SAMN15323433, study PRJNA562643) | freshwater metagenome | isolation source: river surface water | place: USA:Blue River Watershed | collected 2017-08-15
AGAGCTGGCTTTGGCTGTTCAACACGTCGATGTTGATGCGCACGCCCACTTGGTAGCCCAATTTGTTGGCGTCTAAGGCGCTTTGGCTCGAGGCTTCGGCGGCTTCCAGGGCTTTGACTTGGCCCAACCCAGACTGCACGCCAAAGAAGGCGGTGCGCGTGGCTTGCGCCACGTTGCGTTGGGCGGCCTCTAAATCGTGGCGCGCTTTTTCTTCAAGGGCCAGTGTTTCTTGAATGCGGTTTTGTGTGGCATGCCCGGCGTAGAGGGGCAGGTTGAAACTCAGACCGATCACTGCGGTGTTGTTGTTCGTTCTGGATGCGGATGCATCGCCTTGGTAGCGTGTCATGCCATAGGAGGCCGTCAGATCTAAGGTGGGTAAGTGGCCTGCTTTCGCTTTTTCGGTTTCGAGTTGAGCCACTTCCAAGCCCGTACGGGCCAGAGCGATGTTGGGGTTTTGGGCGCTTGCTTGTTGCACCCAAGATTCGACGTCGCCACTCGCAATCTGTTGCAGGTTGGCGCCCGCGCGTATCGCGACAGGTTGTGCGTCTTTGGTGCCCACCAATTGGTCCAAAGCCAATTTTTTCACGCGCAAATCGTTTTCAGTCGCGATTTCTTGTGCAGTCACCAAATCAAAGCGCGCTTGCGCTTCGCGGGTGTCGGTGATGGTCGAGGTGCCCACTTCAAAGTTGCGTTTGGCGGCGGCCAATTGCTCGGATACAGCGGTTTTTTGGGCTTTGACAAAGGCCAAACTTTCTTGCGCGGTCAACACTTCGAAATAAGCTTGGCTGACTCGGACGATGAGGTCTTGTTCGGCTGTTCTCAGTTGCGCTTGAGCCAAGTCCAATTGCTTGAGCCCTTGGGCATAGGTGGCTTGATTCGCAGGTCTATAGAGCGGTTGACTGGCGCTGAAAGTGGCGGAGCGTGTCCCGAATCGCTGGTCCGCATTGGAGCTGGTGCGGTTGTCAAAATTCGCTTCTGAGATCGCGGAACCCAAGCCCACCGTTGGCCGCATGGCCGCTTTCGCCTGTTCGGCCTTGGCCAAATTGGCCTGGTACTGAGATTGCGCCGCCTTGTAAGAAGCGTCATACCCCTTGGCTGCCTCATAAAGCTGGGCCAAGCTTTGGGCTTGGGCCGAGGCGGTGAAAACAGCTGCCAGAGAGACAGTGAGGGGCAAGAGGCGAAATTTCATGGGAAATTCTTTCAAAACTCAGTGAAGCCAGCTAAATCAATAGACCGGAATAGTGGGATCAACTTGCAAGGACCAGGCGTTTATGCCTCCCGACACATTGCTGACCTGAAACCCGTGTTGGGCTAAAAATGCGGCCACTTGCATGCTGCGACCACCGTGGTGGCACAGGCAGGCAATGGGGCGAGATTTGTCAAGTTCGTCCAAGCGCGCCGGAATGGTTTGCATGGGCATGTGCACCAGGTCCATGCCCTCAGGTTGGACACTGGCGGTTTGCACTTCCCAGCCATCACGCACATCCAGCAAGATGGGGCGTTGCGCTTGGCTTTGAGACCAATCCGAGATGTTGGCCGGGGCGATCTGTTCCATGGTGTTTCGGGCTCAGAATTGAAAGCGCGAGGGCTCACTAAAGCCACTCAAGCGCGGTGCGTTGCAATCCCAAGGCTCGGTGGTGGTCCAGTTGGTTTCGCTGGTGCGGGTGATCACGGTGGCGCGCATCATGGGCTCATCGCCCACGATGGCAGCCAGTCGGCCACCCACAGTCAATTGCTGTAACAAGACGGCAGGCACTTCGGCCACAGAGCCATTGAGCACCATCACATCAAATGGACCATCGGCTGCCGCGCCTTGGCTGCCGTCCGCTGTGCGCACGGTCACATTGCTGATGCCAGATTTTTGCAAGTTGGCTTGGGCTTGAGCGGCCAATGTGGCATCGATCTCCAGGCTCAACACCTGAGCCGCTTGATGGGCCAGCAAGGCCGCCATGAAGCCCGAGCCGGTGCCAATGTCCAACACCTTGTCTGACTTTTTTACCGCCAAATCTTGCAGCAGTCGGGCTTGGACGCGGGGGGCCAACATGACTTGGTTGGGCGCTGAACCCAGGGGAATTTCCATGTCCACGAAGGCCAGCGATTGGTGGGCCAGCGGAGCAAAATTTTCACGTGGAACCACTGAAAGCAGTTCCAGCACTTGGGGGTCCAGCACTTCCCATGGGCGGATTTGCTGTTCGATCATGTTGAATCGGGCTTGATTCAGATCCATCGGGTACTCCTAAAACGGTTTTTTCTTAATCTGTCGATTTTAAGGGGAGGGCGTGTCAAAACCCTGACGATTGGGCGCAAAGCCTGCTTTGCGGCGAATCCATTGCGCCAAGTCGTCCATGTAGCAAAAAACCACGGGAACGACCACCAAAGTCAACAAAGACGAGGTGATCACACCGCCGATCACCGCCTGTCCCATGGGCGCACGTTGTTCAGAGCCTTCGGTCAAGGCAAAGGCCAGCGGCACCATGCCGAAAATCATGGCCAATGTCGTCATCAAAATGGGTCGCAAACGCACTTTGGCAGCCAACAGCAGGGCCGAATTTCGGTCCATGCCCGGGATGCGAGCGCCGTCTGCATCGGTTTGGTCCTCGCGCGCCCGAATCGCAAAGTCAACCAGCAAGATCGCGTTTTTCGTGACCAAGCCCATCAACATGATCACGCCGATGATCGAAAACATCGACAAGGTGGACCGAAACGCCATCAGGGCCAGCACCACCCCAATCAGGGTGAGCGGCAGGGCGGTCATCAGCGCCAAGGGCTGCAAGAAGCTCTTGAACTGGCTGGCCAAAATCATGTAGATGAATATCACCGCCATGGCCAAGGCGGACAAGGCGTAGCCAAAAGATTCGGACATGTTTTTGGTGGAGCCGCCAAACTGGTAGCGGTAGCCGGGGGGCAGAGCAACGCTCTCCATCACTTTGCGGATGTCGGCCGACACTTCGCCGGCGGCGCGGCCGAAGGTGTTGCCGTTGATCGCCACTTCTCGGGTCAAGTCCCGTCTGTTGATTTGGTTGGAACCGGTGGATTCGCTGACCTTGGCCACTTGCCCCAGACGCACCACCCGAGACGCGCCATCGGGACCTGCCGCCACGGCAAAGGGCAAGCGCTCGAGGTCTTGTGGGCTGTTGCGGCTTTCGGGAGACAAACGCACGGTGACATCGTAGGTTTGGTCGTCTGGCGCGCGCCAGTTGCCCACGGTTTGACCGGCCACCAAGGTCCGCAGTGAGGCTGCAATTTGGCCCGTACCCAGCCCCAAATCGGCGGCTGAATCACGCATCACCTCTACGCGAATGGTCGGCTTGTTGGCTTTGACACTCGAGTCCAAGTCGACCAATCCGGGGATGGGGCGGATTTTTTCCATCACTTGCAAAGCCAGTCGCTCCAACTCTCTTTGGTCGGGGCCTTGCAAGGAGAACTCCACTTGCTTGTTGCCGCCGACGGCATCGAGCAAGCCCACATGCGTCACGGTGATGCCCGGCACTTGGCGCAGGCGCTCACGCAAAATGCCCGACATGTCGTCCACGTTGCGCTGACGGTCTTTGCGGTCAACCAGTCGGATGTAAATGTTGGCGCTGTTTTTGCCCAAGGCATTGCCCGTATTCAGGGTGGTCAGGGTGTAACGCACTTCGGGCAACTCGCGGATGATCGTTTCCACCTGACGGGCTTTGGCTTCGGTGGCCTCTAGTGAACTGCCAACCGGGGTTTGAAAACTCACCGTGGTTTCAGAAAAATCGGCTTTGGGCACAAATTCGGTGCCCACAAAGCGGATCATGAATACGCTCAAAACAAAAATTCCAAGGGCCATCAAAACCGTTTTGCGCTTGTGCACCAAAGACCAAGCCAAGATTTTTTGATAGCCATTGGCCAACTGGTCGGTGCCCCGCTCAAACCCAGCCGTCACACGGCCGATGGTTTTGTCGTACCAATTCAACGGCCCTCGGTTTTGGCCATGCGCTTCGATGCTGGGGTCGTGCCAAACGCTGGACAACATCGGGTCAAGGGTGAAGCTGACGAACATCGAGATCATCACCGCCGCCACGATGGTGATACCAAACTCGTGGAAAAACTTGCCGATGATGCCTTCCATAAAGCCAATCGGCAAAAACACCGCCACGATGGACAAGGTGGTCGCCAAGACCGCCAAGCCAATTTCTTGCGTCCCCTCTAACGAAGCTTTCCAGGCGCTCTTGCCCATTTGCACATGGCGCACGATGTTTTCGCGCACCACAATGGCATCGTCGATCAGCAGACCCACACACAAAGACAGGGCCATCAAAGTGATCATGTTGATGGTGAAGCCAAACATTTGCATGAACATGAAAGTGCCGATCAATGAGATCGGCAAAGTCAGGCCCGTGATCACCGTGGAGCGCCAAGAGTTCAAAAACAAGAAAACGATCAGCACCGTCAAGATGGCACCTTCAATCAGTGTCCGGCGCACGTTGTCGACAGCCACCCGAATGGGGCGCGAATTGTCGGTGATGGGCTCCAGCATCACCCCCGCAGGCGTTTGGCTTTTCATCTCGGCCACGGTCTTGACCAAGCCGTTGATCACATCGATGGTGTTTTCGTCTTGTGCTTTTTGCACCGTCATCAACAATGTGCGCTGGCCGCTGTAAAGGGCCAAGGTCTCCAGCTCTTGGGCGCCGTCTTGCACGCGAGCCACTTGCGACAGCCGAATCGAGGTGTTGCCTTTGCGGGCCACGATGATGCGTTCAAAATCTTCGGGCCGTTTCATGCGCGATTCGATTTGAACCATGCGTTCTTGCTCGCGCGATCGAATAGCGCCTGCCGGCAAGTCTTGGTTTTCGTTGCGCACAGCGCTCACCACTTGCTCGGCCGTGACGCCCAGCGCTTCCATGGCGGCGGGCTGCAAATAGAGGTTGATTTCGCGCCGCGTTCCCCCGACCAAAGATACCGAGCCCACGCCACGCACGTTTTCAAGGCGTTTTTTCAGCACTTGTTCAGACCAATTGGTCAACTCCACGGCGCTTGGGGCTTTGCCCTGAACCGAGTCTGCTACAGCACCGGGCACCACGGCCAGAGACCAAATGGCGCGGGCCGAAGGGTCAAACCGCAAGACCTTGGGTTCTTTGACTTCGTTGCGCAAACTGGGTCGGATGGCGGCTACTTTTTCGCGAACATCTTCGGCCGCTTTGCGACCATTGATGTTCAACTGAAATTCGATCACCACCACAGATTGGTTTTCGTAACTGCGAGAGGAGAGGGCGCTGATGCCCGCGATCGAGTTGACGCCTTCCTCGATTTTTTTAGAAACTTCGCTTTCCACAATCTCTGGCGAAGCCCCGGGGTATTCGGTGCTGACCACCACCACGGGAAAGTCGATGTTGGGAAACTGGTCGACTTTCAGTCGTTGGTAAGAAAACAGGCCCAACACCACCAAGGCCAACATGACCATGGTGGCGAAAACGGGATTTTGCAGGCTGACGCGGGTGAACCACATGCTGGGGGTGCTTTCAGCGCTTGGCCGCGGTGAACTTCACTTGCGTGCCTTCACGCACACCGCCAGCGCCGGCCGTCAAGACAGAAGCACCTTCGCTCAGCCCCTGAACTTCGACCCAAGTCAAGGTGATGTTGTTGAGGGTTTTTTCGGTGCGCGTGCCCGGCTGAACCGGCACATGCCGCACCTGATCGGCCTCGACCAGTTGGACATAAGGCTGCGGTTTGTCGGTGCGCACGCTGGACAGCGGCACGGCCAAAGCCTGGATGTTGCGGGTGCCCAAGGTGCCCTCTGCAAACAGGCCTTGGCGCAAGCCTTCTTGCCCATCGATGCCCAGATAGACCAGCACACTGCGGCTGGCCGCTTGCGCCGTGGGGTTGATGCGCAGCACCTTGGCTGTGACTGGCTCTTCTTGGCCTTCGATTTTCATTTGTGCCTTCATGCCGGGTCGGACCCCGCTGGCATCGCTGGCGGGCAAGGCGGCTTCTAACTCGAGTTGCGCCAAGTTGATCACCTCGACCACTCGGCCATCCAATGCCACCCGTTCACCGGGTTGCGCCAAACGCTGCGAAATTTGGCCGCTGATCGGGGTCCGGATGACGGTGTCTTCTAGGGCTTTGCGCGTGACATCCAATGCCGCCATCGCCGCCATGTGCGTGGCCTTGGCGCCGTTCAGGGTGGCGGTGGAATTTTGCAAAGCGGTTTGAGAAATGAAGCCCTGAGCCACCAAAGCTTGGTTGTTGTCAAATTGTTTCTGAGCAATCTCGACTTGGGCCAGCGCCGCATCGGCCTGTTGTTTGGCCTGGCGCTCGCGGGCTTGAAGCTCGGTCGGGTCGATGCGTGCAATCACTTGGCCGGCTTGCACCTTGTCGCCCTCGCGCACCACCAAATCCATCAATTCACCGGCCACACGCGCTTTCACCATGGCCATTTGGCTGGCCTTGAGCGTGCCCGAGACGGGCAAGCCCAGCACCATGTCCATCCGGGTCACGGGCACCACATCGGTGGCACTCAACTCGATCATGTTGCTCGCTGTGCTTGCGCTGGGGGCTGCGGCCACAGGGGCTGGGGCTTGGCGTTGGGCCGCCCACCGCGCACCGCCGGCGACCAAAATGGCCAGCGCCACACCGGAGAGGATGAGAAGTGTTGAACGTTTCATAGTGGGGCAGGCAAAGTGAGACCACGCAACAGCAATTGGGCGTGTTGAGAAATGAATTTTTCGGGTTGGATTTGTTCAGACACGGGGCAGCAAGGCCCCATCGAGTGTTTCCACATCACCAAAAACAGCAAGGGCGCCATCACCGAATGCAACGCCAGCTCGACATCAACGGCATGAAATTCACCTTGGGCTATGCCGCGGTTGAGGGCGTTGCGCACCAGGGCATGGCCGGGCTCAATCACTTCGGCTCGGTAAAACTGCGCCAACTCTGGGAAATTGCTCGCCTCGCTGATGATGAGTTTGGAAATGCCCGAGGCTTTGGTGTCGCCATAACGGTGCCACCATTGCAGCATCATCCACTCGAGCAATTCACCCGATGTGCCCTTGAAATTGGCGACTTCTAAGGCCCCTTGGTGGACTGGCTCCACCACACTGGCGCGCACCACCGCTTTGAACAAGTCTTCCTTGCTGGGGAAGTACAAAAACAGCGTTCCCTTAGAGACGCCGGCGCGAGCGGCCACTTCTTCAACCCGTGTGGCGGCAAAGCCTTTTTCAACAAACAAGTCCAGGGCGGCGTCCAGCAATTCGCCGGGTCGGTCTTGCTTACGACGCTCGCGTTTGGGAGGCACAGAGACAGAGGGGTTCACGGCGTTTGATTAATGACTGACTGGTTAGTAATGTAAGGTTTGCCCCCTGGCCTGTCAAGCCAAAGGGGCCCTTGTGTGGATGGGGCGCCAAAGAAAAAGGGGCCGAGGCCCCTTTGTTCTGGCAAGGTCGCCGGCTCAGTAAAAAGCCTGCAAGCCGGTTTGGGCGCGACCCAATATCAGGGCATGCACATCGTGCGTGCCTTCGTAGGTGTTGACGGTTTCCAGGTTGATCATGTGGCGAATCACGTGGTATTCGTCATGAATGCCGTTGCCGCCATGCATGTCGCGCGCCAGGCGGGCAATGTCGAGCGCTTTGCCGCAGCTGTTGCGCTTGATCAGGCTGATCATCTCGGGCACGGCTTTGCCCTCGTCCATCAGGCGGCCCACGCGCAGGCAAGCTTGAAGGCCCAGCGTGATCTCGGTTTGCATATCGGCCAGTTTTTTCTGAATCAATTGGTTTTGTGCCAAAGGCCGGCCAAACTGCACGCGGTCAAGCGTGTATTGGCGTGCGCGATGCCAGCAGTCTTCTGCCGCACCCAATGCGCCCCAGGCAATGCCGTAGCGGGCTTTGTTCAGGCAGCCAAAGGGGCCTTTCAGACCGTTCACATGGGGCAACAGGTTTTCGGCGGGCACAAACACTTCGTCCATCACAATTTCGCCGGTGATGCTGGCTCGCAAACTCATCTTGCCTTCGATCTTGGGCGCCGTCAGTCCCTTCATGCCTTTTTCAAGAATGAAGCCGTGAATGGCTTCTTGGCCCCCTACACTGCCATCGGCGTTTTCGAGTTTGGCCCACACCACAAACACATCGGCGATGGGGGAGTTGGTGATCCACATCTTGGAGCCCTTCAGGACAAAACCGCCGTCCACCGGTTTGGCACGCGTCAACATGCTGGCGGGATCCGAGCCATGGTTGGGTTCGGTCAAGCCAAAGCAGCCCACCCACTCGCCGGTGGCCAGTTTGGGTAAGTATTTTTGGCGTTGTGCTTCTGAACCGTACTCGTTGATGGGGTGCATCACCAATGAGCTTTGCACGCTCACCGCACTGCGGTAACCGCTGTCCACGCGCTCCACTTCGCGGGCAATCAGGCCGTAAGCCACATAGCTCAAGCCTGAACAACCGTAGCCATCGATGGTCGAGCCCAGAAAACCCATGGCCCCGGCTTCGTTCATGATCTCGCGGTCAAATTTCTCGTGCCGTGCGGCTTGCAACACCCGAGTTTGCAGGCGCTCCTGACAAAACGTGTGCGCGGCCTCGACGATGGCGCGCTCGTCGTCAGTGAGTTGCTCATTCAGCAAAAAAGGGTCGTTCCATTGAAAGACGGGTTTCATTGTGGTTCTCCAAAACAGGGGCGCAGAAGGGTTCAGTGTGGCATGCCCGCCATGACGAGACGGTGATTTCATACCGATTGTTGGCTTTAGATGAATATTTGTCTAATATCGAATATCGATCCAGCAATATATTTTATAAATACATGGAATTTCGACACCTGCGCTATTTCCTCATGTTGGCCGAAGAGTTGCATTTTGGTCGGGCGGCTCAGCGACTGTCCATTTCACAGCCGCCCTTGAGCTTGAACATCCAGCAACTCGAGGCTTCTGTCGGCGCTCAACTCTTCAACCGGAACAGCCGGGGCGTGCAGTTGACTGCGGCGGGCTTGGCCTTTGTGCCTGCAGCCAGAGCCTTGCTGGCACAAGCCAGCTCGGCCGCCCGCGAGGCGCGGGAGGTGGCCGAGGGTCAGTCAGGCCAGTTGTTGATTGGTTTTGCCGGCACGATGCTGTACTGCGGTTTGCCGCAAATCTTGCGTCGTTTCCAGGCCAGCCACCCCCGTTTGCGCTTGGTGCTGCAAGAGATGAGCTCGGCGGAGCAATTGTCAGAGTTGTTGCGCGACCGACTCGATGTGGGCTTTGTCCACACGCCCCGCGTGCCACCGGGGTTTGATCAAGTGTTGGTGACCAGCCAACCGCTGATGGCCTGTTTGCCCGCCAACCACCCTTTGGCCAGCAGCCGCATTTTGGACATCGAAGCACTGGTCGGACAAGATTTGGTGGTGGTGTCGCGCACCGTTTCGCCCGATTACCATGAGCGCATTCTTCAGTTGTGCGAGCAATCGGGCTGGGTACCGACCGTGGTGCACGAGCTGCGCCATTGGTTGAGTGTTTTGTCTTTGGTCTCGCAAGGTTTGGGCGTTGCCCTGGTGCCACAAGCCTTGCAGCAGTCGGCCTTGGCCGGTGTGGTCTTAGTGCCCTTGCGCCAAGTGGATGTGCGCTATGACACGCGATGCTTGTGGCGCAGTGGCCGAGACCAGACCGCACTTGGGGACTTTGTACAAGCCGTGCAGCAGGGGATTGCGGGGCCTTGATAATTCCAGCCCACGGTAACTTCAATCCATTTCAACAGCCACATTGATGACAGAAAACGTCACGCTGACAGGAAACAACATGACAGAAATATTGGTTTTAGGCGGGGGCTGCTTTTGGTGCACGGAGGCCGTGTTCGTCAAAGTTCGGGGCGTGACCGATGTGGAGTCTGGCTATTGCAATGGCCACACACAGGCACCCAGCTATGAAGACGTTTGTACCGGACGCACCGGTCATAACGAGGTGGTGAAGCTCTGCTATGACCCGGCCATCATTGGCACCCGCGAGTTGCTGGAAATTTTCTTTCTCATCCACGACCCCACCACCTTGAACCGCCAAGGCCACGATGTCGGCACGCAATACCGCAGCGGCATTTATGTCACCCAAACTGCGCAGGCCGAAGTCGCGCGCGAACTCATCGCAGAGTTGACAGCCGCCAACGCGTTTGGCCGGCCCATCGTCACCGAAGTGCTGGCGCTGGACAACTACAGCGCCGCTGAGGACTATCACCAAGATTTCTTCGAGCGCAACCCCTACCAAGGCTATTGCATGGCGGTGGCTGCGCCCAAGGTTGAGAAGTTCAAGAAGACCTTTGCGCGCTGGGTGCGTGAGTGACAATGGGTGGTGGTGTACCTTTTGAAAAGAAAGAAATGGCGATGAATCGAGTTTTATTTTTGCTGCTCTCCGTGACCTTGTCGTTTGGGGCTGTGGCGCAACACAACAACAAAGAAACCCAAGAAGACATTGCGCGTCACCGCGCCATGGCCGAGGCCCACGCGGCCGCTGCCAAATGCCTCGAGTCGGGGAAAAAGCATGACCAATGCCTCAAAGAATTGCAGGCGGCTTGCAAAGGCTTGGCGCTGGGCAAAAACTGCGGCATGAAACACTCGCACTGAAGGTGCTCACCCTTGCACTGTTCTGGGCGGCATTGTTGACCCACCGGGTCATTGATCTATGAGTCTTGACCATCCCGTTCTCTCGTCCCTGTTGCCGGTTGTTTTTCTGATCTTTATTGGTTTTGTGGCGGGCAAAGCCCAATGGGTGCGGGGCGAGTCGGTGCGCGATTTGTCCAACTTGGTTTTTTTGGTCCTGACCCAAGCCTTGTTGTTTCGCACCATGAGCAGCGTGCACATTGAGCAACTCGATTTCAAGCCGGTGGTGCACTATTTTGCGGTCGCCGGCACCTTGTTTTTTGCCATGCTCTGGCTGTACGGCCGCGACAGCCGGGCCTCGGTTTTGGCCTTGGCCAGCATCTTCAGCAACACCCTGATGATTGGTGTGCCACTGGTGGGTTTGGCTTACGGCCAAGAAGGTCTGGTGCTGTTGTTCACCTTGATTTCTTTGCACGCTCTGGTCTTGCTCAGTGCGGCCACGTTGGTCTTGGAGTTGCAAGTCGCACACGAACAAGCCGCGGTGTTGGGTGGGCGCCGTCCGATTTGGCGCACCTTGGCCTTGGCGGTTCGCAGTGCCGTCATCCACCCCGTGCCCTTGCCCATTTTGGTGGGCTTGGTGTACGCACAAACGGGGTGGGGCTTGCACCCCATCATTGACCGTCCCCTGGCTTTGTTGGGCAGTGCCTTTGGTCCGATTGCGCTGGTCTTGGTGGGCATCACTTTGTCCCAAACGCCAATTGGTCAGCACCTCAAAGCGGCCATCAAGTTGTCGCTGGTCAAAACCCTGTTGCACCCCGCCTTGATGCTTTTGGCTGGATGGTTGTTGGGGCTGCGGGGCCTGCATTTGGCGGTCATGACGGTGGCCGCAGCCTTGCCTATTGGCGCCAATGTGTTTTTGTTTTCGCAGCGTTACCAAAAAGAAGAAGACGCGGTGACGGCGGGGGTGGCGGTGTCCACCGCCATGGCGGTCTTCAGCGTGACGGCCGTGATGGCGGTGCTGCCTTGGCTGCCCCAGTGAGGCCAGGCTACTGAAAAATCAGGGGGCGAGTCGCTCGCGCGTCCACGCCTCGCCTTTCAGGCTGTAGCGAAGTCGGTCATGCAATCGGCTTTTTCGGCCTTGCCAAAATTGCCATTGGTCCGGCACCAAGCGGTAGCCTCCCCAATGCGGCGGACGAGGCGGGTTGAGCATGAATTGCGCGGCGTATTTCGCCGCATTGCTCACCAACACCGTACGCCCTTCAATGACTTGGCTTTGGGGCGAGGCCCATGCGCCAATGCGTGAGTCGAGCGGACGGCTGTGAAAGTAAGCGTCGCTTTCTTCCTCGCTGACTTTCTCGACACGGCCCTCGATGCGCACCACACGCTCCAGTTCGACCCAGTGAAACTGCAAGGCAGCAAACGGGTTGCCAGCCAATTCTTGGCCTTTTTGGCTGGCGTAGTTGGTGTACCAGACGATGCCTCTTTCATCGACCCCCTTGATCAACACCACGCGGGTGCTGGGGCGCAAATTGCTCGCCACTGTGGCCAAGGTCATGGCATTGGGTTCGGGCACTTCGGCCGCAATAGCCTCTTGAAGCCATTGTTCAAATTGCTTCAAGGGGTTGGCATGCGAGGCGGTTTCATTGAGCTCGGCTTTTTCGTAGCTCTTGCGCAGGTCAGCGATGTTCATGCAGCGAGTATAGGGAGAGCCACAAGCAGCAGCGTCTTGCAGGGCCAATGGCTTGAACGAGGTGCAAGGCCGTGGCGGACGGGTGGGTCTGCATCGTGGTGGGGCGAGGCGATGGGGTACGTCAGTCGCCTGCAATGGTGGGCTATTACAATCTGACCACTTTTTTCGGAGAAAACACCCATGTCGACCTCTCAAGATGACAATCAACCCGTAGTTTGGGGCATTCTGTTCGCAGTGATCGTACTGACCGTTGGACTCGCCGTCGGTTTCGGCATTGCCAAGAGCAAAAAGGCGGCTCCCGCTGCACCAGCGGCCGCTGTCGAGGCGCCCGCTGCAGAAGCTTCTGCCCCCGCTGCCGAAGCCTCGGCTCCTGCTGCTGAAGCGTCTGCCGCCAAATAAACGTCACAGAGCAGGGCTGCGGCCAGGCTCTGCTGACCCCTCTGAACCCGCTTCGGCGGGTTTTTTTGCGCCTGGAATTAGGGTCTGTGCGAGTTGTACCCTTTCTGTAACTCGTCAAATGCCCCAAATTGGGGGAACCCGGTTACCATCGGTCATGTAATTTAGTTACCACGCCTTTTGGGGCGCAAGGACATGACACTTCATCCCACTTTGCAGGCTGTGACCGCCCGCATCACCGAGCGCAGCCGCGCATCCCGACAGGCTTATTTGAAGCAGGTCGATGCTGCTGCGCAAAGAGACCCGGGTGCCCAACGCTTGGGCTGTGCCAACGTGGCCCATGCTTTTGCAGCCATGCCCGAAGCGGATAAAAACCGGGCCACCGCGCTGGACAAAATCAAAGTGGTGGCGCCGCGTGCGCCCAACATTGGCATCGTCAACGCCTACAACGACCTGTTGTCCGCCCATGCTCCTTTGCAGCACTACCCTGATCTGATCAAGGACGAAGCCCGCAAATGCGGTGCCACAGCCCAAGTGGCCGGCGGCGTGCCTGCCATGTGCGATGGCGTGACCCAAGGCACTCCTGGCATGGAGCTGAGCCTGTTTAGCCGCGATGTGATTGCCATGGCCACCGCCGTCTCGCTCAGCCACGATGTCTTTGACGCCGCCCTGATGCTGGGCGTGTGCGACAAAATTGTGCCGGGACTCTTGATTGGGGCCTTGCAATTTGGCCACTTGCCCACGGTTTTTGTGCCCGCGGGTCCCATGACCAGTGGCCTCTCCAACAGCGAAAAATCCAAAGTGCGCGAACAAGCGGCTTTGGGCCAGGTGGGGCGCCCCGAGCTGCTCGAAGCCGAATCCAAGGCCTATCACGGCGAAGGCACCTGCACTTTTTATGGCACCGCAAACAGCAACCAAATGTTGCTCGAAGCCATGGGTTTGCATGTGCCCGGGACGGCCTTTATCAATCCCGGAGAGGGCGTGCGCCAAGACTTGACACGAGAGGCTGCCCGCACTGTGCTGGCCTTGGTGAAAGACAAAAACTTCACCCCCATTGGTCACATCGTGGACGAGCGTTGCATTGTCAATGCCATGGTGGCCCTGCTGGCCACGGGCGGCTCTACCAATCATTTGATCCACTGGGTGGCCGTGGCCAAAGCGGCCGGCATTGTGATTGATTGGGATGACTTTTCTGCGCTGTCAGAGGTGGTGCCTTTGCTCACCCGCGTTTATCCGAATGGCAGTGCCGATGTGAACCAATTTCAAGCTGCAGGCGGCCCAGGACATGTGATTCGAGAGTTGCTCGACGCCGGCTTGATGCACCCCGATGTGCGCACCGTCCGCCCCGGGGGGCTGCGTGAATTCACACGCATCCCTGCGCTGCAACAAGGGCAGCTGGTTTGGCACGATGTGGGGGCCAGCAAAGACGAGAGCGTGGTGCGGCCGGCCAACAAGCCCTTCAGTGCAACGGGCGGTTTGAAATTGTTGCAGGGCAATTTGGGCCGCAGCGTGATCAAGATTTCTGCGGTGCCGGAAGCCTTGCATGTCATCGAAGCGCCTGCCCGCGTGTTTGCCTCGCAAGACGAACTGCATGCGGCTTTCAAAGCCGGCGAGTTAGACCGCGATGTGGTGTGTGTGGTGCGCTGGCAAGGCCCGCAAGCCAATGGCATGCCCGAGCTGCACAAACTCACGCCCCCGATGGCGGTGTTGCAAGGCAAGGGTTACAAAGTGGCGCTGGTCACCGACGGCCGCATGAGCGGGGCCTCTGGCAAAGTTCCGGCGGCCATTCATGTGTCGCCCGAAGCTGCGGCGGGCGGACCCCTCGCCAAAGTGCGCGATGGCGATGTGATTCGCTTGGATGGCATCGCTGGCACGCTGCAAGCCCTGGTCAGCGAGTCGGAATGGGCCGCCCGCACCCCGGACACCATGCCCACTGAATTGACAGCGGCGAATGGCGTGGGCATGGGCCGCGAACTGTTTGCCAACCTGCGCCGCAATGCGCTCAAAGCCGAAGAAGGAGCCTGTACATGGCTGTGAATTTGAAGGGTCCCTTGACCGCCTTGCAAGTCATGCAAGACGCTCCCGTCATTCCCGTGATTGTCTTGCACGATGTTGCGCACGCCGTGCCCATGGCACGCGCCTTGGTGGCGGGCGGTATCCGCATGCTGGAAGTCACTTTGCGCACACCGCAAGCGCTGGCGTGCATGGAAGCTATTGCCAAAGAAGTGCCCGATGCCGTGGTGGGGGCAGGCACGGTGCGCAGCCCGGCCGATGCCGCTGCGGCAGCCAAGGCGGGGGCCCGTTTTGCAGTGAGCCCGGGCTACACGGCCACGGTAGGAAAAGCTTGCCGCGACCATGGTTTGTCTTTGTTGCCGGGCGTGGCCACGGGTAGTGAAATCATGATGGCGCCAGAAGTCGGCTACACCGAGCTCAAGTTTTTCCCGGCCATGCAAGCCGGAGGCCCGCAAATGCTGAAAGCCTGGAGCGGTCCTTTTTTTGACGTGAAGTTTTGCCCGACCGGCGGTGTCACCCAACAAAACGCCTATGACTTGTTGACTTTGCCCAATGTGGCGTGTGTGGGCGGCTCGTGGTTGGTGCCTGCAGAGTCCTTGGCCCAAGGCGATTGGGCGCGCATTGAAGCTTTGGCCCGAGAAGCCAGCCAACTGCCACGCTGAATTTCAGCGGTAAAACGGTCGGTGAGAGCGGGCGGTTGATGCGGGTAGTGATGTAGGGCAGTCAGGGCCGCTTGAGCAGAATGCTCAATGCTTGCCCTATTCAGCCCGTTGGATCAGCTCGATCTTGTAACCATCGGGGTCGGTCACAAAGGCGATCACGGTGGTCCCGCCTTTGACAGGTCCGGGCTCACGGCTCACGTTGCCGCCGTGTGCCTTGATTTTTTCGCAGGCTGAATACACATCGGCCACCCCAATGGCAATATGCCCGTAGGCGGTGCCCATCTCGTATTGCTCCACACCCCAGTTCAAAGTCAGCTCGAGTTCGGCGTGTTCAGGGTTGCGGCCGTAGCCCAAAAAGGCCAGCGAGTATTTGTATTCGGGGTTTTCAGAGGTGCGCAACAGCGTCATGCCCAAGACCTGGGTGTAAAAATCAATCGACCGTTGAAGGTGGCCAACGCGCAGCATGGTGTGTAAGAGTCTCATGCCGCCGATTGTGCAAGCAAATCAAAAGCCATGACGGTCAAATTGGCGACCCGCATCCCTTACCATTCAAGCCACACCAGG
>JACCDH010442863.1_pt1 | contig 15832 bp, 17 predicted proteins | sample 7442481 | NCBI WGS metagenome assembly JACCDH01 (sample SAMN15323433, study PRJNA562643) | freshwater metagenome | isolation source: river surface water | place: USA:Blue River Watershed | collected 2017-08-15
AAAGCTCATTTTTTTGTTTATATGACTATGAGTATTTTACAATTTATTTTAGCCTGTTATTATAAGTGGATGAAGATTGTTGCAAAATAGACAAGGCAATAAATAGAAAAATTTTTAAGTTAAAAACTAGGTTTAATGATGTATAAAAGATATAGATTTTTTGTTTTTGGACTTTCATTTTTAATGATTATTCCATCAATGCATGCATATACTCCACATCCTGGAGTTGTTGCTTCATGGATTGGTTGTCTAGGGACAGTTTTGTATCGTAATCAAGTTATTACAAAATTGATTAACAAAGAAGATAATGAAAAATGGGCGGAAGAACAAAAAAATAAAAAAATTCAATTATATGCCATGTCAGAAGTCGAACAGCAATTGTATTCTGAAGTTATAAAAAGATTAAAAAAAGCTGGTATGTCAGGTAAATTGATTGAACAGTGCATGGAACTTGGTGCAACAACTGAAATTTTAGAAAAGCTTATAAGAGACTTTGGAGCGACTCCAAATCTTATTGAATTAATAATAAAAAATGGTAAAACGCCTTTAATATTTTATAAACAATTAACTGGAGAAATAACAGCACAAGAGGCTGGATTTCTTGGATTATTAAATCATGCGCATGCTGATCGTAAAACACGTTTCAATAGCAAGTTGGAATATGATGAGCATCGAAAAAAGATTTGGGATCAATTTAAAAAAGATCGACCGTTATTAGCGGTGTTACTTATTACGGCTTACGCCACTTTGATAGACATTTGTGTAAAGCCACCACCATCATATCGATTTGTTGGAAATGGATATCAAGAACCGATATATTCTTATGGTGCTCCAGTAGAAAAAGCACCAATTCCTGATAATTCAAAAGAGAGTTATGAAAATTGGGATGAGCATGAAGACTTGCCTGCATGTTCAATATCGTATGGAGCTTTAGAAGAAAATACAACTGTTTATTATTGTCCTTGGACTCATAGTATATATGCTCAAGATTCATATATATCTTGGGATAAAGAAGGAAAACCTTGTGCACATTGTAGACGTCCTCATGCGAATCATATTTTAGAAGCTGTTTATTATAAAGAGCAAGATAAACATGTTTCTGTTACATCTAGTTCGTGGTTAAATTTTTTTCGTAAAGTAGAAAAAAAATATTGCATTCGAATTCCAGTTAAAAATTATTCATTTAAAGAAGGTGATATTGTATTTTTTTGTTTGTTTTCACAAAAAGCTGTTAAAATGACCGATAATCAAATAAAAAGCTTAAGCACATGTCCTGGTTGTAAGAGCAACAGAAGTGATTGGCAAAATCATTTGATACGTAATTTTCCTATTACGATTATCGATTCAAAGCCTTATTTAAAAATCGAATTGAAAAAAGAAGCATCAAAATAGAAAACATAAAACAGGATGACTAATTAGTCATCCTGCCAAAAATTTAATTATTAGAATTAAGTCAATTTATTGTAACGATTCCCAGAGCGCGGTCAATTGAACGACTTCTTTTTGGAGCGTGGCGAGTTTGGTTTCAACCTCTTGATATCGAGGGGTGCCGTAGGTCAGTCCAATAAACTCGTTTGATAATTTTTCGATCTTTTTTTCAAGAGCATTAATTTCTGATTCAACTGCATGCGCTTCTTTTTTTCGTTGTTTTTCTGAAGCAGTTGGTTCAGGTTTGCTGTTTTTTTGAGCTACCGGTTCTTTTTTTTCTATTGTTTGAGTTTGAGGATTAGCTGCTGCAAAACGTGCTTCTTGTTCTTTTTTTAAGTATAAATATGATTCATAATCACCTTGATAACTATGCATTTCGGTCGGTGTTAATTCAATGATGCGGGTCGCCAAGTGTTGTACAAAATCGTGATCATGTGAAACAAAAAAGATAGTTCCTTCATACTGTTTAAGTGCTTGAAGTAGAATATCTTTTGAGTATAAATCAAGATGGTTGGTCGGTTCATCAAGGAGTAAGAAGTTTGCTTTTTTAAGGAGTACTTTAACCATTGCAACACGGTTTCGCTCACCACCGCTCAGCACACTACATTTTTTTTTGATATCATCGCCAGAAAATAAAAATGATCCCAAAAAAGCACGAAGTGTTGATTCAGTAGCGGATGGAATAGCATCGCTGACTTCGGCATAAATGGTTTTTTGTGGATTTAAAACTTTCATTTGATCCTGTTCAAAAACAGCGATTTCAACATTATGTCCAAATGAAACAAAGGGTGATTCATCAGGATATGCGTTAGATACTAATTCAAAAAAAGTTGTTTTTCCAACGCCGTTTGCAGCAACGAGTGCAACTTTTTCACCCCGTTGAATTTCGCATGAAGCATTTTTAAAAATAAGTTTATCATCATATGATTTGGTCGCATTTTTTACTTGTAGGACAATGATTCCACTTCGAGTAACGGGAGGAAAAGTAAGTTTAATTTTTGGAAGTGGCGGATCAACTTCGATTAACTCAATTTTATCAAGTTGTTTAATCATGCTTTGAGCCATTGATGCTTTTGTTGCTGAAGCTCTAAATTTATCAATGATCATTTTTTTATGAGCGATTTCTTTTTGTTGGCGATTGTAAGCTGATAAAGTAACTTGTTGTCGTTCTTCTTTGAGCCCAATATATTTGGTGAAATTGCCTGCGTACCAGGTTCCTCTGCCTCGTTCAAGTTCTAAAATGGCATTACATGCATGATCTAAAAAATAGCGATCATGGGTGACGAGTAAAAAACCTGAATCGGTTTGAGCCAAAAATTCAGTGAACCATTCTTTAGCAACAATATCTAAGTGATTGGTTGGTTCATCAAATAAATAAAAGTCTGCTTTTTGTAGTAATAACTTTGCAAGCACGATCCGCATTTTCCAGCCAACGCTCAAGTCTTGAACAGGATTTGAAAAACGTTCTGGTGAAAATCCAAGACCTTGTAAAACTTTTTTTGCTTCTTGTTCAGCACTATTTTTGTCAAAGCGAGCAACCAGTGCTAAAACTTCTTCGTATCGTTCAAGCAATGTTTCAATATCATCAACACCTTCGGCAAGTTGTGCTTCGATGGTAATCTGTTCTTCTGCAGCATCAATGAACTCTTGAAAGATAGTCATTGCTTCTTCAAGTACTGTGCGATCAGAAAGTAAAACAACTTCTTGAGGCATGTAGGCAATTTTTTTGCCGCGTTCGATACTGACCGATCCTGAATCAAGTTGAATTTCTCCAGAAATGACTTTAAGCAATGTTGATTTTCCAGCACCATTTCGGCCGACAAGCCCGATTCTTTGTCGTCCTAAAGAACATGAGACACCGTCAAAAACTTGTTGACTACCAAAACAGAGTGAGAGATTGCTAAGCGAAATCATAATAAAACCAGACTTTCTAAAATATAATGAACAAAAGGTAATTTTTAACTCATATCTTTTCTAAGAATAGCAAAAGATCTTTTTTTTAACAGTAAAAAAAATAAAAGCTATAATATCGATTTTTGTAAATTGATTTGTCAAATAAAAAAATCTTCGCTACACTTTTTTAGAATCAATATAAATAATATTCGTTTTTTAGTATGTAAGGAATTGTTATGTCAAGTTTTAATCGCGTCATTGTAATGGGAAATTTAACGCGTGATCCTGAGCTTAAACAGCTTGATTCAGGCCAATCAGTCTGTCGTTTGGGACTTGCGATTAATCGCCAATACAAAAATAATCAAGGTGCGATGGTTCAAGAAGTCTGCTATGTTGATGTTGATTTGTGGGGCGCTCAAGCTGAATCAAGTAATAAATATTTGCAAAAAGGTCGATTAGTTCTTGTAGAAGGACGTTTAAAACTTGATACATGGGAAACTGATGGTCAAAAACGAAGTAAGCATTCTATCGCAGGTGAAAAAATTACTTTTATGCCAGTAGCTGGTTCTCAGAACTCAGAAAACAGTGTTGACAAAGAGAATAGTTTTGGCGGCAATGATTTCGGAACAGCTTCATTGGATCAAGCAAAACCAGCAAGAGTTGCTGCAAAGTCAGCTCCACGAGCTCCCCGTGCAAAAGTAACAAGCATTGATATCGATGCAATCGGTGAAATCGAGTTGCCAGAAGAGGCTCCTTTTGAAGATGATTTGCCATTTTAAATTTTTTTGTACGAGAGACTCGACAAAAACGATAGACGTGGTATACTTTTTTTGTGAATTTTAAAGAGATTCTTTAGAAAATTAAATTTTTAGTACTCCGTGAAAGGTTTTATATATGAAATATACATCGCTCCCTGTTTTTAATGAATATGCTATTTTTGCCACTGGTGGCAAACAATACCAAGGGATCCCTGGTAAGACTGTTGCTGTTGAGCTTCTTGAAGGTCAAGCTGGCGATACAATTACTATCAATGAAGTTTTATTGCGTAAGCAAGGTGAAAACGGTCTTGAAATTGGAGCACCGTATGTTCCAGGCGCACAATTGACTGCAACTATTGTCAAACAAATGCGTGGACCAAAGTTGATAGCATACAAATTTAAACGTCGTAAAAAATACCGCGTTAAAAAAGGTCACCGTCAACCGATTACCGTTTTACGCGTGGTTTCTATCTAAAAAATAGAAATTAAATTAGAAAAGAATAGAAGAGCGAATGTTACAACATATTCGCTCTTTTTATTTGTAGATAATCTAAGATTATGAGTTGTTAATTCTATGCTCGCTTCAAAAGCATCAATCCACCACGGATAAGGTAATGTAATCCTGAGCTGACATTAAAGAGTCCGCAGAGTATCCAAAAAAATGTATTAAATTCTATGATATGCCATGAAATGATCTGTTGAAAGCATAAGAAGCTGATTCCAATCATGAGTAGTGCTGTGCTGAGCTTTCCCCAAAGACTTGGTTTGAGCGAAACGCGAAATCCATTTTTTACGATAAAAAGTCCTGTCCAGAGTAAAAGTCCATCGCGAATAATAACTAAAGTGACAAACCAGGCTGGAATGATAAAGAGAGGTCGACTTGTAAAAATGAGTGCAAGGCAGAGTCCTGATAAAAATATCTTGTCAGCAATCGGGTCAAAGATTTCACCGAGCTCAGAACATTCATTAAAATAACGTGCTGAAAACCCATCAAAGAGGTCGCTGAGTCCACCTAAAACAAGTAAAACAAAGGTTTGATAATAATCTCCTTGAAAGATGGCATACATTAAAAAGGGGGTAACAATGACGCGAAACAGAGTTAACATGTTGGCAATCGTTAAAAGATTGGTTGTTTTATTCATACAGAATACTCATTATTTATGTATAAAAAGACTTTTATTTCTGAGTGTAGCGAACTTATCAAGCTTTTCAAGTGTAGCGTAAGCTAAATTTTTCAGAGAATCTTTTTTTTCTCTCATTGGAAACATGTTTGCATCCGATAAAAAAATTGTTACCCTAGCCAAGGTTATTACTGCATTATTTAAAACTGAAGGAACAATCTATGGATTATCTTATTCAAGAGCAATTAAAGCCGCAAAATTTAATTAATATTTCTCAAGATCAGATTGATGATCATTGGAATTTATACAAAGGATATGTTAATCAGACTAATGCGCTTAATAAAGAGCTTGCTGAAATGCGTGAAAATGGACAAGGTGGGACTCTTGCGTATGCGGATCGTCGTCGCAGTTATGGCTTTGAATATAATGGCATGATTTTACATGAATTTTATTTTGGAAATCTCTACAAAAATGATAAAGATCTTGCACAAGGTTCACTTTTGAAAGCAATAGTAGAAAGTTGGGGTTCTTTTGAAGCTTGGAAATCAGATTTTGAAGCAGCAGGCAAAATGCGAGGCATTGGCTGGGCTATTTTATATGCTGACAGCACAACTAAACAGCTTTCAAATCATTTTATTGCAGAGCATCACTTGGGGACGATTGCAAGTGGTAATCCGATCCTTGTGCTCGATGTTTGGGAGCATGCATACATGGTAGATCATAAAGCATCTGGTCGTGCTGATTATATTGCTGCGTTTATGCAAAATATTAATTGGGATGTGGCTGAAACACGATACGATGCAACATTGAGCGAAAAAACCTTTCGACGTTTTTAAAAATTAAAATTCTAGATCTCCCTCTTTTCTTTTGAGTAGAATAACAAAAAAAGGAGAGAGGGATGAAAATAGTAAGGAAAGTAGTTTCAAAAAAAATCAAAGAACAAAAATCACCCATAATTCAATTGCTTCAGAGTGCACTTGCTGATGAATGGCTTGCGCATTATCAATATTGGGTCGGGTCAAAAATTGCAGTGGGGCCTTTAAGGCCGAGTATTGTTGCAGAGTTTAGTGAACATGCTAAACAAGAGTATGATCATGCAAATAGACTTGCGGATCGTATTTTACAACTTGGTGGTGAAATTTTGACTCATCCAAAAGATTGGTTTACAAAAAGTAGTTGTGGCTATCAAACGCCATCGGTTCCTGGAGTCATTCAATTATTAAAACAGAATATTGATGGTGAACTCTGTGCAATTGAAGTGTATAAAAAAATTATTACAACTGCTGATAAATCAGATCCAGCAACTTATCATCTTGCTGTTGAAATTTTAAAAGAAGAAGAGGCTCATCAGTATGAACTTCAGAGCCTTCTTGATGATATTATGGAACAACAAAAAATATGTTCTGTTTAAATTTTATGCAGACATAGAAAAATGTTTTTGTAGAATTTCTTGTAGTATAGGTTCTGCTGAATCTTTAATAGCACTTTTTGTAGTTTCATCAATGTATTGGTTAAAATATTCATCAAGAGTCATGTAATAACATGCTAGTAATTCAGAGAGTTCTTCTTGCGGATTTTCAAGCATTAGAAAATGTCGAATAGTGTTTTTTAATACTATTTCATGTTGCATGAGATGTTTATTTGTTTTCCAGTGAGCATAAATAATTTTTTCGCATCTTTCTGATGTAGATGCTATAAGTTTCATAGTATCTGCATCAGTGCATTCTTTTGTTGTTATTATTTCTGCAATATCACGTATAAACATGTCTGTTAATAAAATCCATAAGTATGCATCTTTTGGGCATTCTGGATTTGCAGTATAGGTTGCTTGTGCTGAATTTCCCATTAAAAAATATCCAAGTATAAAACTTGCTAATATTTTCTTTATCATTGTATTTTACCTTTATTTACTATTACAAATATTAATAATTACTATTTAGTTTTCTGATTTGACGTTGTTTATTATTGCTGTTACTTTATTCTGTATTCTTTCATCGTTAAAAAAACAGTCCAAAAGAGGCGTAATTATATTTTTAAGCATGGTTCTTTTGATCGAATTAAGATATTGATTATTGATACGAATTAAAAATAAGCGAAATAAGAAATAATCTGTTGAATATATAATGTCTTTTTTTAATAAAAACTGTTCAACCTTCGAAAAGACTGTAGGTCTTAATTGGGCATGTATTATTATACATGTTATTTCAAATAATCGAGGGGAATCAAAGCAAGATAGATACATTTTAAGATATGTATTTTCAGCCCATATTTTTTTAAAGGAATCTATTGGTTTATGATGTTTATAAAAAGATTGAGTAGTCATCATAATAATCCATGCTGATTCTTGAGCTGTTAAATCTATGCTGTCCCAAAAAATTGTTTCTCCTGGTTGTCCCATTATATCTTTGTATATAAATAATGCTAAGGCTTTTTCATCATCTTCTTTTGTCATAAATTGGATTGGTGAAGATTGTGCAGCTGCTTTGGAAGTCTGTATGCTTGGTAGAGTTAAAAAGCCAAACAACAATAATTGTATTTTTTTTGATACAAGGAAATTCATTATTTTTTTCTTTCAATTAAAATTATATATATTATCAAATAAGCAGCTATATGCAGTTTGCAATTGTAAATAAAAGCTTTTAAACAATAATGAATTTTTAATATTTTGTCAAAAAAATTTTAAAGGGGACTTAGTGAAAAATATGTTGTTTTAAGAAAGAATTAGATTATTTGTAAGGCTGATAAGCCAGGCAATTCTTTTTCAGGATTTGCTGCTGCGACATAGGCGAGCAGTGCGCCGCCACCCGTGCTGATAAGATCAATATTTTGGGGAATAAGATATTGTTTTGCTGCATCAACGGTGTTCCCGCCACCAAGAGCAGAAAATCCATTGTTTTTATTGATTGCTCGTAAAATTTCTTTGGTTCCTTCTTGTCCACTCTGATCTTCATAGTTTCCCATGGGGCCATTGCAGAGGATGGTTTGAGCAGTTCTGATTGTTATTTTAAAAAGTTCTATTGTTTGAGGGCCAATATCAATGATATTGTTATTAAAATAAACATGATCAAGGGGGAGTATAATTTTCACATCATTTTTTTCTGCTATGAGCAATGTTTTGATAGCTTCTTCAAGAAGCGTTGTATCACAGGTGTAGATTAATTTATTTTGAGCAATTAAAAAGGGAAGTGATAAGAGTCCACCCATTAAAATAGTTTTTGGTCTTGTTTCTTTAGGTTTTACAACAATTTTTTTAATCAGTTTTATTTTATCATGACTTTTATTGCCACCAATAATAAGAGAATAAGGTTGATTAACTGTTGTGTGAAATGCTTGCAGAGCAATGATTTCTTTTTTAATTTGAAAACCATACGCTTTTTTTTGACAAAGCAAAGGAATTTTTGTTACCGATGTATCCTGCCGATGTAATATTGAAAATGCGTCATTAACGTAGATTGAGGCAACATTATTAAAAAGTTCTGTCCATGCTGGATCATCATGTTGTTCACCAGAAAAAAAACGCATATTTTCAAGTAAAATTAGTTCCTGTTTTTTGTTTTTTGCTGCTGCAAGTCCTTCTTGAAGATCTGGGTAAAAAAAGGGATTATATCCATTGGCATTGAACCAGGGTATTAGTTTTTTATTTGAAAGTTCATGCTGTTGTTCAAGGGGCATAGTAAGGTTGGGTCGTCCACGATGCGTTAAAAGTATTATTGTTGATCCTGTTTTTAACAGATAATCGAGTGTAGGGCGTATGCTTTGAAGTCGAAAATCATTGATCATTGTTCCATGAGAATCGATAGGGACATTTGCATCAATGCGTAAAAAAACAATTTCATGATCGATGCTTATTTGATCTATGCATTGTAGCATTTTTTCCTTTTTATTCTTGTCTTAAAACTTCAGTGATATTGATCTGTTCAATTCGTTTTGCAGGAATCCATGTTGCTAAAAATCCAAGCAATAAAACAGCAAGTGCAACAACAAAAAATAATTCAAATTCCATGCGAGCGGGCAGATGACTCACAAAATAAACATCAGGAAGTTGTAAAAAAGGATATTTTTCTAAAATATAACCGACAATGCTTGAGACTAATAACCCTGCGCTCATAGCAGTTATAGTGATTGCCATCCCAAGAAATAGAAAGATCTGCTTGATTTTTCCTTCCATCATGCCCATTGATTTTAAAATAGCAATGTCTCGTCGTTTCTGTTGAATTTGCATAAATAAGAGTGAAATCATGTTCATGCTGGCAACAAGGGTGATGAGAGCTAAGATAAAAAACATGACATATTTTTCAAGTTTTAAAGATGAAACAAGTGCAGGATGCAGATCTTTCCATGAAGAGATTGAAAATTCAGGAAGTTCGCGCTTTAATTGTTTGAGTATTTTTTGATATTCATCTCGATCGCTCAGCGGCAACTTACGAAGCAGTGCGGCTTTGAGATTTTTCCAGAAACAGCGTTGGAAAATATTACATTTTTTTTCAATTTGTGCCTCATGGTCAGGAGAAAGAGCTAAGGAGATAATGTCAACGCCTTGATCAAGTTGAAAAATAGAATTAAAAAAATCGATATCTGCATAGGCAAAATTATGATCAAATTCCTCGAGCCCGACTGCAAAAATAGCACTGATGACAACTGATTTTTTTACCATACGAATCGCTTGAGAGCTTTTTGGTTGTGGGACTAAGATTTCAAAATGATCACCAATCTTTAAATTAAATTCTTCTGCTAATTTTTTACCAATCATAATTTGGTTTCCATGGATTAATGTTTTAAGTGATCGGTTTTCAGTTTTAAGTGAGTCTATAATTTTTGTTCCGATACTGCAGACATTCTCTTCATCTTCAGGGCTGATTCCTTTGACAAACACAACGGCATTTTGATTCTGGTTATCAAAAATTACTTGTTTAATACTTGAGCCACTGACAGCACGAATTGCCGAGCCAAATTTTTCTTGTAAAAATAGTTTAACTCCTTTGCTATCAATGCTTCCTTCTGATGCGGTCATGATAATGTCGGCATTAATCCCTTGCATTTTTTCTGAGATAGTTTTTTCAAAGCCATTCATGATGATCAGAGTAATCATGAGTGATGTAGTTCCAATGAAAATACTTAAGAAGCATATTTTAATCATAAAAGAGATGCTGCTTTCTTTAACAGGAAACCATAAATATCGCATTGCAAGTAAGAGTGGTAAAGACATGAGAGCTCCTTTAAAAATTACTTTAAAAAAATAACGATCTCCTTTCATAATATTTTTTACTTTACGGAAGAATAGATGAGAATACAAATAAATATTTTTATGATAAAATAAAGAGTGATGAATCAGGCTTTTATTAATTAACTATTGAAATAAGTATAAAATATCTTCATACTGAGAAAAATATAAAAAAACCTTATTTTTAAGGAATTATAGAGTGATAAATAGAGTAACATATATTTTTTTTACAACGTTTTTTTTCGCTTGCATGAGCTTTTCTGGCTGCGTTAAATATTATGAACTTTTGCCGAGTGAAATACCTCAAGCATCAGTAAAAAAAGTTGCTCGTTCACATATTTCTAATACTATTCGTGATGTTCAATTTTATCATGAATTTTCAACAGAAGCATTATTTAATGTGTTGTGGAAATCGCCAACGAATGGAAATATTATTCTTGATATGTATGTTGATCGACGTGGGTTGAGTATTAAAAGAAAACAAGTGATTATTGAAAAAAATAAACGAATGCATGCACAATGGATCTGTTTCTTTGTCTTGGCCTATGTTAAAGATCAACAAAGAACTGATTTGCATGATGGTGATGCAACATGGACGCTTTATTTGCAGACTAAGCAAGGTGATAAAATAGCGCCGGCAAAGATTAAACCGATGGATATGACTCCTGAATTAGCAACAATTTTTGAAAAACGAAATACTAATTTTAAACAGCTTTATTTTGTAAAATTTCCTCGTAAGTATGTAACAAATCATACAAAAGAAGGTGAACAATTAGATCAAGAAGAATTGACGGATTTAGATTTTATTGAAGCGATTGATCGTGAAGTTGTTGATCAAGAAAATGTTGTAAAAAAAGAGATTGTAAAAAATGAAATTATGTATGATATCTATGATGAAGAAATGTTGACTCTGGTTATCAATTCGGTCGAATTAGAAGAAAAAATAAGCTGGCCAATTAGTCCTGATCTTGCAGAAACGTTTGATGTTAAAAATGCGTTGGTCCCAATAAAAGAAAGCGATTCGAATGAAGATTGCGATTGGCTCTGATCATCATGGCATTTCTTTAAAGTCAAAAATCATTCAAAACTTTGTTGATCATAGTTTTATTGATGTTGGATCAGATTCAAGTGATCGTGTTGATTATCCTGATTTTGCCCATGCAGTTTGCAAAAAAATTAATGATCATGAGGTAGATCTAGGTATTTTATTATGTGGAACTGGCATCGGTATGAGCATTGTGGCAAATCGGAATCCACATATTTTTGCAGGGCTTTGTTGGACAGCTGAAATTGCTCGTCTAGCCAAGGCTCATGATAGCATCAATGTTTTGATTTTACCTGCTGATTTTGTGACAATAGATGAAGTAATACAAATTGTTCATGTATGGCTTGAAACAGAGCCGCTTGGAGGATTGTATGCGAAGCGGCTTACAAAGATATGATGGATAATAAAAATTTTTTAAAAAATTGACTTAGATGATGCAGCGTAGTAATATTATTTTTAATGTTTTTTAAGCGCAGGGCTTAAAAACAAACTAAGGATGATAATCATGATAATTTCTGTTTTTATTCGTTGACGATCGATACTCGATTCAACATCAATTTTTAATTTTAAGTTATTATTTTTTATGTTAATGAATTGTTTTTTTAAAAAAATTGAACAATCATTTTTTTGTTGCAGCAAATTTTTGTTTTGTTGTGGCCGAGGAATTTTTATATGTCAGAAATACTTTTACGGGTTAAAAATGTCACTAAACATTTTGGGTTAAAGCAGGCGCTCAAAGGTGTTACTTTTGATATCAAAAAGGGTGAAATTTTTGGACTTTTGGGCCCCAATGGTGCAGGAAAAACTACGCTCTCTTCAATTATTTCAGCTTTGCACCCACCAACAGCGGGAGATATTTTTTTTGATGAGAAATCGATTTATACTAATATTGCTGGATATCGGTCGAAACTTGGATATTGTCCACAAAGACCCAATTTAAATAGTGCATTAACGTTAAGACAAAATCTTGTTTTTTCAGGTCGTTTTTATGGACTTGATGAAGAAGTAATCGAAAAACAATTAGTACAAGTAACTCAGTTTTTTGATCTGGGTGAATATCTTGATCAGTATGCATCAGTTTTATCAGGTGGTTATAAACAACGATTTATGATTGCACGAAGCTTGATGCACAATCCTGAATTATTATTACTTGATGAGCCAACTGTTGCGATGGATCCTCATATTCGACGACAGTTTTGGCAAGTGATTCGTGATCTTAAAAAAATAGGTGTGACGATTATTTTAACTACACATTATTTAGATGAAGCAGAGGCGCTCTCTGATCGTGTCTGTATTTTAGATCATGGACAGGTTAAATTAATTGATTCTCCTGCGAATCTTAAAAAAGATTTTCAGCAAAAAAATCTTGAAGATGTTTTTATTGCATTGATGGATGATACAAAATCTGAAGAAAAAAAAGTTGAATAAACAAAAGGAACTTGTATGAATTATATATTTTTTTATATGAAAATTATTAAGCATCTTTTACATGCTGATATGTTAAATCTTAAAAAAGAATTTTTAAATAAATGTATCGATCTGCTCATTTGGGTCGGCTGTGTCGTTGGTATTGCTGCTTATTTAATGACAGCAGAATTTGGGACAACGAATAATATGGGAGTATTTTTTTTAGGAAGTTGCTTGGCGAGCGCGGGACTTTTTGAAGTATACAATCGAGTTTTTATGCTCGTGAATGATTTTGAAAGTGAACAGACCATTTATTATTATCTTAATTTACCGATTCCTGCATGGTTATATATGATGAAGAATATCCTTTATTATGCGATCAATTCAATATTGATGGGACTCCCAATTATCCCAATAGGAAAAGTACTTTTATGGAATTCATTGGATCTTGCTCGCATTTGTTGGGGTAAATTATTGATCATCTATGTTCTTGCAGCGATTTTATATGGAACCATTGCTTTGTTATTAGCAAGTTATATTAAATCATTGAGATCGATGGAGCATTTGTGGATGCGCTGTATTTTCCCAATGTGGTTTTTGGGTGGATACAATAATTCATGGCAAACCACGTATGAGCTTTCGCCATATTTGGGCTATGCAGCATTGTTAAATCCTATAACTTACATTATGGAAGGAAGCCGCATTGCATTGTTAGGAACGGAAGGGCCGATTTCATTTTTGTGGTGTGTGAGTGCAACATTATTGTTTATTAGTTTGAGTGCCGTTTGGTCTTTGAAGATGCTTAAAAAACGACTTGATTTTGTATAAAAAAAGGGGCCTGATTTCAGGCCCTCTTTAATTTTTTTTAATAATGTTTTTTATTGGGTTGCATATGTTAATACTGCTTTTACACCATTATATGGGGTGAGTAAGTAAGGGTTTCTCTGGTTGAGTGCATATTTGTTCAATAATTCAGTTGCATTATATGTTGCTTGTGAAGTATTTGTAATTCTTTTAATATATTGTGTGGCATTTTTGAGTCCTTTATATATGAAATATATTTCCATAGAGGCATATGAAAGATCGGATAATGTTTGATCCATTATCGGAATGCAATTAAGAGCTGTTTTTTGAATTGTTTAAAATGTTGAGGTGCTAATATCATATGATTTTTCTATTGTGCTGCTTGTTTTTTTTGCGTTGCTTTTCGTTTAATGAGAGTTGTTTTTCCACTTTTATTTTTGACTGTATAGGCTTATGCGCAGGGTATGATTATTTTTTTCATTGATTTTTTTTTTAATGATAGCTTACTATTTTAGATAGAAAGTTTGTTGTTTATTTTTATAAATTATTTTTTTATGCAAAGGAGATTCTGATGTTATTGTCTATATTTTTTTTATTAATGTTTAATGTTGGTTTTATGAATCTGTTATGTGCAAAAGGCGAAGAGAAGAATTGCGAAGCAAAATATAAGAAACTTGAAGAAAGATTTGAAAAATTGCACAAGCGATTTAGAACAAAAATGAGCGATATTAAGCGGCTTACTGCATCAGAAAGACCGATGTATTATCGTGAAATTGAACATATTTTAGGAGCTATTGAAGATGGTAAAAAAGATACTGATAAGATATATATAGAGCGATTAAATCGTGATATTCCTTTGGCTCAAGCAAAGCCGGTAGTAACTTTGTATCCACAAGAATGGTGCACTGATTTTTTTACAGAAGATCGAAAACAAAAAGGCGACACAGGAGAAGAATTTCAAATGTCACTGCTTATGCAAGTTCTTATGTTTCAGCCAAAAGCTTTTAACTGGTTAGTAGAATCTTTTGACGACTCTTTAAGAGCAGAGAGTAAAGGTGATCCTGATTATAAATTTGAGGCTGAGTATTTATCTGTTTCATTAGAGCAATATAAACGTTTAATGCGCTATATAAATACTAATAAAATTTTAAATGATAAAAATAATGAAGAAAATTTTGAATTGTTAGAAAATAGTATTTTAAAACTGAAAAATACAACAAAAGATATAAAAAAATTGATAAAAGAGAGAAAAAGCGCTTATGTCAAGTTAAAAAAAATATTGAATACAATGGAAAGCATATCTTCAAATAAGATGTCGATTGGTGATACAGCATATGAAGAATATGAAAAAAAATTAATCGACTATGGATCAATAAAATCAGAATTTGTACCACAAGATATAAAAAATCAAATAAATGATCTTATGCAAGAAATTAAAAAAAAGAAAAATTCGAGACCGACGTTTACGCGCCCTGCAGTATCATATAGGTGATTTCTTTTTTAAGATTTTTACATTTAATAGAAAAATATATTTTTTGTTTAAAAATATTAAAGAGTGATCAAGTAATAATGGTCACTCTTTTTTTGTTTGTTGTTTTGAATGAGTCAATTGAAAAAAATAAATCCTTGGGCAAAATTGTATGCAGAAAATATATCATATAAATATTTGTAAAGGAGAATTTCTGTCTCTATGCCATTTTTTAAAAAGTCTATTTTGTTTGTTTGTGTAATAGATATGACATCTTTCTGTTTTGCACCTCATGAGGATCATACTTTGTTGTATTTTGCTTTGCCAAAAGATATAAAGCGACAATAATATATGATAGTCAAGATAATAACTTTTTATGTGGTTTACACTTTCATATTCAGCAAGTTCTTCAGATCATGCGCGATTTTTCTTGCAAATGCTTTTTAAAAGGGGTGTCAAGATTAATGTTACTAATAAACTTGGAATTTCAGCTTTACATATTTTAGTTTTTCTAGATCCTTTGTTAGTTATATCTTTACAAGATATTAAGTTTTATTTACATGGTAAATTTCTTTGTTCAGATTTACAAAAAAAATCATTATATTGCAATGCAGAAGCTATTTTAAGGTCTGGTATTGACCTTAATGATGGGGATAAGAATGGTTTTACTTCACTTCATAGAGCAGC
>JACCDH011342379.1_pt1 | contig 15832 bp, 17 predicted proteins | sample 7442481 | NCBI WGS metagenome assembly JACCDH01 (sample SAMN15323433, study PRJNA562643) | freshwater metagenome | isolation source: river surface water | place: USA:Blue River Watershed | collected 2017-08-15
CCTAGAGCAAAAAAACCAGATTTTTTTAAATTGAATGAATTTAATGGTGATTATAAAAATTGCAATAAAGATGTTTTGATGAATTGGATAAAACAAAAATATAATATAGAATAATGTAAAATGTGTTGTGATAATGTCACAATATATTTTAATTAATTTAAAACAGTATGAGAGCAAACCAAGAAACAAACAATGCGTTTCTATAAATGACTTCAAATCGTGTATTTGCACTTCCCATGATACACATTAGAGGAATGGTTATTGGCCATACAGATGATATAGCAAAACAAGTTACAAAACAATCATAAAAATCATTTGTTTCTAGTTTATTTCGTTTTTGTGTATATAATTTGTTTATACACAATTCCATTGTTATTCCTGTTCCAACGTAAAATGAAACTCCTCTTACATATTTATAGACAACTAATTTTATAATTGGTAAAATCATATGTAGTATAATATAATTTAAATTTTAAGTCATTTTAATAATATAATTTTGGCGATGGTATTGTTTTATAAATATGTTTCTATTTTGTGAGCATACATGATGTCATTTGTCACCCAACTCGACATATAATACGGACGCCAATCACGGCTTTAAGTAGTTTTCATATATTATTTAATAGGTCGCCTTACTGAACGACAATTTGACATCGAATTAGTCGTTATTTGTTACGACAAATGATGTGACAATGCGTTGTATGTTGTACCAAAATGTCCATCAGTAACGGCTTTAAGTAGTTTTAATATATTATATTTTCGGTGAAAAAAATTCTCAAAAAGTAAAAAGGGATTTTCAATTTTGGACATTTTTAAAATGTCCATTTTTCAAAAAGGCCAGGGAGGTTTCCCGAAATTTTGCAATTTTTCACTTTGTGACGAAAACGCTCTCATTTTCATTTTTAAGTAAAAAAAAGTGTTATCATAATTTTTTTATTTTTTAGGAAAATAATTTAAACATTTTTTTTGAAACCAAATAATATGGAAACATTTGGAAACAAAATTAAGCAAAATTCAGCAATCAAATATTATTGCGAAAAATGTGACTATGGTAGCATCAGGAAAAGTAACTTTGATGCTCACTTAAATAGCACGAGACATAAAAATGGAATCAAAATGGAAACCAAATTAAGCAAAATTCAGCAAGATGAATATTCATGCGAAAAGTGCTCAAAAACATTCAAAAATCGTTCTGGCCTGTGGAAACATAATAATAAATTCCATTTTGACCCATCGGTTAAACCATCCAGTCAAATTACTACTGAACTTGTATTAGAACTCATCAAAGATAACAAAGAAATGAAACAAATCATTCTTGAACAAAACTCAACCATCAATAATTTAGTCTCCAAACATTCTATAACTAACAACATTAATTCAACTAACATTAATTCTAACAACAAATCATTCAATCTTAACCTATTTTTAAATGAAACTTGCAAAGAAGCCATCAACATTTCTGATTTTGTAGATTCCATTAAAATAAGCATGGATGACCTTGAAAATACTGGAAGACGCGGATATATTGATGGAATTACTAACATCATCACTAAAAACTTAAACGGACTTGAAGAACATAGACGACCATTACATTGTAGTGACTTGAAAAGAGAAGTGCTTTATATTAAAGACAACGACCGATGGGAAAAAGAAACTGATGAACGACCAATCTTAATCAATGCCATCAAAAATATCGCAAATAAAAATATACGTTATATAAAACAATGGAAAGACAAATATCCAGATTGTACTGATGCTGATTCTAAAAAGAATAATATGTATCTTAAAATTGTTAGTAATTCTATGAATGGACTTACTGAAGAAGAAAGTAAACGCAATATCAACAAAATTATAAGCAATGTAGCTAAAGAAATTGTCATAAACAAAAAATAATATGATATTTACAAATTTATCAAATTATTTATTTTTTTACATTCATCGCCTTATATTGAGACCAACTTATATTCACTTGTGCTCCTTTATATTCTTCTTGTTCTGGTTCATTTTCATTTAATTTTTCAGCCTTCTTTAAAGCACTATCTACATAAATTTTCTTCAATAATGACCCAAATTTAAACGCACCTTCGTGCATATCTAATTTATTATCTTCTATCTCTTTTAAAACATCCAATGCATTAAACAATATATTCAAATCTATTTCATCCTTTCTAATTTTGTTGTAAATGTCAGTGTAATAAGTAAATAAAAAATTACATTCAAGCATTGCGTCATAATGCAATTGGTCTACATCAGAACCGTATTTTTCTTTCAATTTCAATAAGTTTTCAACATCTGCCCTCAATTTGTGACTGTGTTTCAATTCTCTTATCATTCCTGTTGTATCAACTACATTGTTTTCTGAAACCATTTTTTGCAAATGAAGTCGTTGTTTGTCGTCCATATTATATGTTATTTTAGAAAGCTTTTATACCTTTATTTAATTAAATATATTATTATATTATATGAGCAATATTATACAATCATCCGCAATGCCACAACAACAAATCCCACCTTTGCCCCCCGGGGCGACAAGCATATACAATGCGGGATTGATTAAAAGTCAAGAACAAATCAACAACCAAATGGCACTTATTGGAAAAACTGGAGGAGCACCTGTCGTACAAGTGCCATCTCCACCTGCTGGAACACTTAATCCTGGATTAACATCCGCAAATTATAAAGATTTAACTCAATTGGCACAACTTCAAAGCCAACAAGCCATTTATGACAGCGCAAAAACACCCGAACAAACAGCACGCATTTCAGCTACACAAAACGCATTGTATAAAGGTGGAAAAAGAAGACGACGCACAAATAAACGAAAAAGAACAAAAAGAAGAAGAACTAAACGAAGAACTAAAAGAAGAAAACTCACATAAAATTGAAACAAACTAACAAATAAATTATATATTATTATTATAAACTATGCCCACAATGAAAAATTATTTAAATCTATTATACGTCAATTTAGGATTCTTGTCACAAATTTTCGCAATGATGTATTTTAAATCTATATTAGACATTAAAGAAAATTGGCCTATATACAGATGCAATCCAGCATATTGGGTTTTCTCTGACAACATTTCTAAAGATTTCACTTATTGTGTACAAAACACACAAATTAACACCATGGGATATCTTTTACAACCACTTAATTATATGATTTCATCTTTAACCAAAATTGGAACGGGTTTTAGCAACTCTATCAATGACATTCGCATTATGTTTAACTCCATTCGAAACTTTGTTGCCGACATTATTGAAAAAGTATTTGGAGTTTTTCTTAACATCATTGTTGAATTCCAAAAAATCATTATTAGCATAAAAGATATGGTTGGAAAAATGATTGGAATTGTTGTTACTATTATGTATGTATTAGACGGGTCCATTAAAACAATGAACAGCGCATGGTCTGGCCCTTCTGGACAATTAGTTAAATCAATAGGTTCATGCTTTCATCCAAAAACACCAATAACATTGACTAATGGACAAACATACGCAATGGAAGACATTCCACTTGGCGCTGAAATAAAAAATGGAGAAAATGTATTTGCTGTTTTAAAAATAGATAATCCAGATAAAAAACCACTTTACAAAATTACAACAACATCAGGGAAAAAAATTTTTGTTACAGGAGAACATTTCATATACGATAAATATTATAGCAAAAAATGGACACAAGTCAAACATTATGTTGGTGCTGTTATACAACCAGATATGGTATTAGACCATTTCTCATGTCTTATTACAACAAATCGGAAAATTTCTATAGATGATTTGTTGTTTTGGGATTGGGAAGATGATGAATTATTAAAAAATTATTAAACCTTTTAACATTTCAAACGCCGAGATTTTTGTAAATATAAAATATATATTATTAACAAACGTAACAATAATATTTTTTATTTTTTTTGTATATATTTTTTAATTCGTAATGCAGATTTAATAAATGTAACATTAATATTGGTTTTCTCTCTTCCTCCGACATATTTTTTGTTAAACAACTATTTTTGGATATTCTTTCATTGCCAAACCACCATTCTGGTAATAAATAATTTGGTTCGTATGATTTTGGTACTATATTTTCTCTTTTAAGTCTTGATATTGCTACTGATAATTTGTGTAATACTTCTGTAAGAATTTTATTGTTTAAGTCTATTTCTGTATTCCAATATAATAAATCTGTAAAATTTGATGTCCAATCATCAAAACAATAGTCAAAATTATTATTTATTTCAAATTTAGATGAATTGCCATAATCATTTATATTACTAATCATTCTGTTTGGAGGAATAAAATGTTTTTGTGATGTTATGTAAATTACTCTTACCATATTATGCAAACGTAATATCTTTTTAAATTTATTATTTATATCATTTATCAGCTTTTGAAATGTTAAAAAGTGTAAATAAAATACACATTTAATTGTAGAAAATTCTTTATTATCAATATATATTATATGAATAATGATAATATTAACAATACAGTTTCATTCATAAACAACACATATGATAATTTATCTTATTTTGACTTATATGGAAATTCAGTAATCATTTTTATTTTTATAACTTTGTTAGTATTTATTGTTTTTTCTTATTGTAAAATTATTCAAACTAAACAATCCATTGCTGACGACTGGGTAAATCAACGATGTAAACCACAAAATATGTTGTTTGCTGGATTAATTTCTAAACCAGATGGAACAACAGCATTTCAATACACAAAGGACAATTTTCAATATTGTGTTCAAAACATACTAACAAATATTGCTGGATATGCTCTTGAACCATTTCAATACATGGTTAAGTCTATTACACAAATGTTTGTTTCAATGGCTGGAACTATTCAACAAACTAGAATAATTTCAGCAAATCTTCGAACTAATATATCCACATTTGGAGAAGATGTATTTAACCGAATTTTAAACGTCATCATTCCTTTTCAAAAAATATTTATTTCATTAAAAGACACTTTTCAAAAAATACAAGGTTCAATGACATCAACATTATACACTGTGTTAGGAACATATTATACACTTCAAGCTTTGATGGGTGCTATTTTAGAACTTATTATTAAGTTGTTAGTTGCTCTCGTTGTAATCATTGTTGGATTATGGGTTGTTCCATTTACTTGGCCAGCCGCAGCATCAATGTCTGCTGTGTTTTTAGGTATATCTGTTCCATTAGCAATTGTTGTATATTTTATGTCAGAAGTGCTACACATAAAATCATCTTCTATACCAAAATTAAGATGTTTTGACAAAGATACTAACATAAAAATGAAAAATGGTGATTTTAAAAAAATTAAAGATATAGAAGTTAATGATTTATTGTACAACGGTTCTTATGTGACTTCTAAAATAAAAGTAACCTCTGAAGGCCTAGACATGTATAACTTAAATGGTATAATTGTTAGTGAAAGTCATACAATGTATGACACTGATGTAAATAAATGGTTACATGTTTCTGAATGTAAACGTGCAAAACTGATTTCAAAATACTCTGAGAAATATTTATATTGTTTAAACACAAGCAACAAAAAAATAGAAATAAACGACATATTATTTACAGACTGGGACACAGTATTTGAAAGTGATTTAGATATGTTAGTTAAGAAATTTGGAAGCGCTGAAAATATACACAAACATGTAGATTTTGGATTTAATGAATTCACTAAAATAAAACTTGAAAAAGAAACAAAAAACATTTGTGACGTTCAAATTGGAGACATTTTATTAACTCGCGGATATGTATATGGAATTGTTGAACTTAAAAATGATTTAGGAGTAAAATTATACAATTTGTTAGTTTCTGGATTTGAAAAAGACATTTATCAAGATTTTAATTACAACATTGACAAGATTTTGATGGAAGAAAAAGAAAAGAAATAATAAATAAAATATTATCTAACGATTATTTATAATATGGATATTTCAATTGGTTCATTTAAATTTCGATTAGAAATATTAATTGGAATTGTTGTTGTTTATTGGATATTGTGCGGTCATTTGTTTGCCGGTTGTTGTCGCGTTGGATTGTTAGAAGCATTTACTGGAATTGCCGCAAAAACAACCGCCAAAATAAATGACAAGGTTATTAAAAACAAACAAAAAATAGCACAAAAAAATACAAAAGAAGGTTTCACTAGCGGAAATAATTCAGCAACAGGACCTGAATTTTCCGACGCAAAAAGTCCTGGATATATTATGAATCCATCCAATTGGTCTATGCCAACTTTAACATACAGTCCTGGAACTGCTCCTGATGCTGGTGTTAAAGAATTTTGGAATAGACCAAAACAACCAATACCACTTCCAGAAGGTGAATTAGACATGTTTGCTACTACTGAATTCAAACCAGAATGTTGTCCAAATACTTATTCAAGTAGCACTGGATGTGCTTGCATGACTGACTCGCAATATAATTATCTTATAACTCGTGGGTCAAATAATGTACCATATTCAGAGTACTAAACTTCAAATGATTGTATCGAAATGATTTAAAGGATTTTTACATGAATTGTTATGACAGAAGAACAACAACAATCTGAATCTGAATTTGAAAGAAGAAAAAGAGAATTGTATGAACGTCATTTGAATAAAATTCTTGACGAAATTAATGAAGTTAAAAAGGAAGAAAATGACGTTGAAGAATATTTGAAAGAATGTAGAGAAAATTATCTTAGAATACGTTCTTATAAATTGTCTCTACTTGAAAAAGAACTTAAAGAATTGGGAGAATATAAAGGACAATGTCTTCATAATTTTGAAATGTTTCATTCAAAATATGGCAAATATGAACAATGCAATATTTGTGGATTTAATTCAAATGATTATATTTGGCCTTAACAAATTGTTTATATTATAAATAATACTATGAATAATGATATAAAAATAATTATTTATTATATCATTATGACAGAAGAAGAATTAGCAATTATAGAACAAGCAAAACTTCTCATCAAGAAAAAGGAGAGAATTGATGAAGAAAATAAAAAAACAGAATTTGAGAAAGGAAAATTAAAAGCATATAATATTAAAATTAATAAAATAAAAGATAAGATTGCTAATGTTGAAAAAAAACGTGACGATATCGAAATATATGTAAAAGAGTTTCGACGAAATTTTTTGAAAGAATGTGGAACTGAAATATATAAATTAAATAAGGAACTTGAAGAGATAGGCGAATACGACGGGAGTTGTCATCATATTTTTTCAATAGAAAATAATATATATGGTGAAGAAGATGAATGTAAAGTGTGTGGATATGTAATTTATGCAGGGAATTGGTAAAAATTATGTATTTAACAAAAATTAATATAAAGAATTAAATATATTAATTTTATATGAGAAGTGGTTTTACACCTTTTCTCATTTAAAACGCCCATTATAGACGCAAAAAAAAGAAAAAATGTAAAATCAATAGTAGGAATTTCACCTACGATGGTCTTACTTTTTCTCGTTCAGCTTTCGCTGAACAAGTGAAAGACGAAATTTGAAAACATAATGGTCGTTCTTGTTTTTCTATCCAACAACTTGTTAATTTCATTATGTTTATAGAAGAATTTGCATCTCTTGTTCTAAATACGGTATATTTGTTTTCGCAACTCACGCAATTAGAACAAACTAAAAGACGAAACACTTTATTTCCTTCTTTATCTTTATAAAAATCTAAATCTTTATTACAATCACAACATTTCTTACTTGTATTACATTCATTTATGGTAATAGTATCGTATTTCTTATGGATAAGTTTCCTTAATCCTTTATTCATCGTAGGCATAAAATGTTTCATTTGACTACTCCTACTCCAATTTCCATAACCAATTAATATATTTTCTCCAAATGTTTCCTTAATTTTATTCAAAAATATATCAATTGATTTCTTACCATAACTATATTGGCGAAACTTCATTTTTCTCCATGTATCTCGTCTGTAAAAATAACAAGTTTCATAGTTTAGTTTCATTTTGTCAATTAAATATAGTTTGAATTTTTCATAATTAACTGATTTGCAATTTTGTAATGATAATTGTGTTTCTTTTTCTATAATATTATTTCGTTGTTTTTCTTCTAATAATATTCTTTGGTTTGTTTTTGCTTTACTTTCTCGTTTTCTTTGTGGTGCTGTATATTGTAGTTTATTACCATTCTTATCCATCATATAAACCAATGAACGCTTACCCGGGTCGCAACCAACTATATTTCTATCTTTCAAAGTGTCTAATTGTTCTTTGGATAAATCTTCTATAGTGTGAAATTCTTGTTCTTGTAATATAGGAACTCTTGAACCCCATTTTTTATCTTTTAGGTCTTTACGAATAAAAAGAAGACAACACGAAATACCATCTGTTTGAATTTGATTATGAAACTGATAATGGTTATTTTTGAATATTCTATGTTTCAAATCTAAAAAATTACACCATACTTCATTTTTATTGTCTTTTACATTACTCAATAATTCACCTTTTTTTACTTTATTACCATCTTTGTCTTTTTCAGGACAGAATAGGTTTATCAAACTCGCAGTATCAATAATTATATGCTTTGGAATAATATTGTTTCGTAATGGTAATGGCTGAAACAATTTACTTTCTTGTTTTTCCAATACATAATTCATATACATCATTCCTTTCAAATAATCAAATGGTTTTACTTTCACATCATAATGTATTGATTTTTTGATGTCAGTAGGTAAAATATTACTCAAATGAGTTTCTTTCCATTGATTAAATATTTCATTTGTTGTGCTTAATTCCATAAGGTTCTTTTTGAATTGAAATAAAGTTGCTTTATCTTCTGTTATTTCGTTTGTAGTTTTATTGATAAATCGTAAAAAGTGTTGTATAAAATGTTCTTGAATGTTATTTGATAAAGAAGTATGTATTTGTGTCGCTAAATAAGGCAATAAAAATGTGGTATTTTTCAAATTGGTTTTTTCGTGGTTAAGTAATGGTTGATATTCGCTTTTATAAAAGTTATCTAATGTTTCCAAAAGGTCAGTATCTTTTCCTTTCTTTCCTCTATTATCTCTTGAACCTAATGTCTTGATGCAATACAAAATGAATGTTTCGTCTATAATTGGTAATGGTTGATTTTTTGTATATTTGTCTAAAACATATAGCCGAATAAATTGGTAGGTATGAATAACCAAATCATTAATTTCAAACACCAAGTTATTTATAACTGGTTGGACTGTATCACGATTTAACAAAATTGTTTTCAAAGGAATTTTGAAAGTTTTATAAGCGGATTTTTCAGTATTTCTAAATTCTTTGAATTCGGTTTTCTTCTTTTTCTTACTTTTCATTATATATACTATTAAAGTATTTCTTTTTAAGTTATTTTAACGCAAATAATTTAAACACTATTCAGTATATTATTCATCATAGAAAATGGAATGTTCTAATAATAACGAAACCAAATATATATGTGATGTTTGTAATTATAAATGTATATATCAATCGCATTGGAAACAACATATTGAGAGTGATAAACATAAAAATAATGGTATAAGAAAACCAAGAAGTGATAAAGTATTAGAACCAAAATGTAGGTTATGTGATTATAAGACAAATAGAACCATAAATATGAAACTTCATTATTTGAATAATCACGCAAATAAAGAAGAAAGAAAAAAAGAATTTAAATATTATTGTGAAGAGTGTGATTTTGGTAATTTTTCAAAATCATTATTTAAATTACATATGGAAGTAAAACATAACTAATATGGACTCTTCCATTCTTTAAATTTGGAAAGTATTATATCTTTATTTCTATGGTCACTTCTTATAGTCCACTTTTTATATGGAAATGATACAAATTTTGCACCAAGACGTTTTACCTCATTCTTTTGTTCAAAAGGAACATCTAACATAATAAATCTTAATGGTTCAAACCCCATATCACAATTAATACATTTACCAGAATGACAGTCAAAATACCATTGTGGTGCAATTACATTACAATATTGAGTTGGGCATTTTTTCGCTTTACAATTATATGAACATTGAAAATCAATATTTTTTATGTATTTATTTTCATAATTAGTTTGTAATAAACATTCACCAAAACCTTTACAAGTATTTGTTTCAATGCATTTATCACATAATTCATTACGAATACAAGGTATTTCTAATTCTTTATTTTGACAGATATTTGCCATATTTGCTATATTTATTAATGTAAATGCGTCTATTTCAAACCAAGGTTCTGGACGATTTTCGTTGTCGGTTTTATGTGTATTACATATCTCAAATATAGCAATTATTTCATTATTTTCTATAAATGCAACATCTGCTATTTTTGTTCCATTATATTCAAATCTATACTCAATTTCAATATTAGATATATCATCTCTATTTGGAATTTCATAATATTCATTTTCTTTACAGCATCTACAAACTCTGGACATTGTAATGTGAGTATTATTATGCAACAATGTTTTCATCAACATTTTTGCATCTTTATGTATTTGCGTTTCTGTTGGTTTTGTATAATAACTACACGGATTGTCTGTTTTATAATGTGCAAAATGATGCGCCCTTTTATTACCTTGTCTCAAAATTAAATCTCTATGACAATCAGGACATTCGAAATCGTCGTTTTTGTTTGCAATACTTGGATATACATATTTATTTGTATCTTTTATTAATGCACCCAATGGTAACATTTACTATATTTTATTATAATTAATTATTTATATATTATATTCAATTTTATAACAAAATATAATATATGTCTCCTCAAAAAAGTAGTGATTATAAAGAAACCGCAGTTCATTATTATTTGGTTGAAGATAAAACACAAGAAGAAGTATGTAAAATATTTCAATGTTCCAGAAGAAGTTTAATGAGATGGGTTGAAAAATACAAACAAATTATTATTGATAACGCAAGTACTCATAGAAACCCAAAAGTAAAAGAAATAATAAATAAAGATAATAACCTTCTTTATGGTGTTCCTTACCAGCATTTCACAAATAGTATAGAAAATTATTTTAGTATGTTGAAATCACGATTACAGAAATTAGATGGATTGAGTTATGAAGAACTAAAGCGAAATATTGGAAATACAATTAAGACAATTCCAAAAGAGAAATACAGAAATATATTGAAAGGTGCATATGAAAGACCAGAAAAGTATATATCCAAGAAAAATAAAACAAGAAAGATTAAGAAAAATTACTTGTAAAATCTCATTTAAAATGGGCGTTTTAAATGAGAAAAGGTGTAAAACAGCACAAAAATGTTTAAATACTTATAAAAAGGAAAATAACAATAAAGATTATAGATATAAAAAGTTTTATAAATGCAATAGATTTGCAAGCCGTCCCATAAGTTTTTCATATTTATTGAGAACAAAACATGGAATATGTATAAATGAATCAACAGAAGATTATTTTCTTTATAATTATGTGCGTCACCAAAACAAAAATCCATATGAATTTAATTTTGAAGAGCATAGTGAAGAAGAAAATAAAATAATTCAGCAAGAAGCAAAAGATTATTTTTTAACAGGAAAAACGTCTGTATGGTGTTCAACTGACAAAACACGTTCAAATCATTCTAAAAATGTTACAAAAAAAAGAAAAAATGCTAGACAAGACAAATGGGAACAATGTAAAAATGATTTTGATTGTGAAGAATTTATTTCTTTGTAATTTCACATAATTCGCAATAACATATGTTTTTAGAACTTTCTGGTCCCATATCAATTGTATCTTTAACCCATTTGTGTTGTCCTCCATTTGATTCATGTTTTAAAAAGTCTTCTGTTTGTAGTTTTGAAATTAATTCATTTTTTTGTCTTATATGTTCTTTCATTTGATTTGCTATTTCTTCATCATATATTAAAAAATTTTCTTCATTAAAAAAGCTTATAAAAAATTCTACATCTTTTACTTCAAAATAATTATTGTCTAAATTTTTTATATCTTCTTTTAATTGTAACGCTTTATTACGACAATCTGTTAACATATATGCTAAAGCATTCATAAGTTCACTCATGTCATTTAATATTTCTCTTTCTGTTTTCATATTGAAACAATATGTTAACAAATGTTTATATTGTTTCAATATATTTAGAATTATGTAAAAAAGTAAATTAAGACCTATTTTTCTACATATATACATCCAATGTACATTTAAAGATATAGTCCATACAATGATGGGTTAATAAGCTCTGTCTTTTTAATTAATTTGTCTACAATTTCTTTCGTAACTGTTAAAGGAAATTCAACTTTCAATGACATGTCTTCTTCAAATAAATTAGAACCTGGCTTCATAAGACGATACAAATTTAACTTTGTATGAATAATTTCCAAACATCTTTTTAAATTTCTAACACCATCTTCGTTATTACAATGATGTTCAATCAAATATTGAATAGTCTTATCTGGAACAATGACATCTTCTGTACTGAATTTTACTTGTTCTCTGATTTTTGGCAACAAATAATTTGTTGATATTGTTGTCTTTTGTTTTTGATTATATCCTTTGGTTTGAATTCTATACATTCTGTCTCTTAAAATTGGATTTACTTTGCTTTCATCATTATAACTAAATATAAACAAACATTTGCTTAAATCAAAATCTATTTCTGTAAAATATTTGTCATGAAAATGATTATTTTGACTTGTATCTGTTAAATGCGTTAAAATTCCTACGATTTCTTCGCCTTTTGGAGTTTCACTGATTTTGTCTAATTCGTCGAAATAAATTACTGGATTCATACATTTGCTGTCAATCAATATTTGAACTATTTTTCCCCAAGTTGAACCTTCATATGTATATCCATGACCTTCTAAAAAGCTACTGTCGGTTGAACCACCTAATGCTATAAACGCAAATGGTCTATTCAATATTTTGCTAATGCCATTTTTCACAAGACTTGTTTTTCCAGTTCCAGGAGGACCATGAATAGCAATAGCAGAACCAATTGCACTAGGATTGGTTAGAAATTGACCTAACATTTGCATAATTTGCATTTTAGCATCATTCAACCCATAAACAGCTTCATTTAATGTTTTTTGGGCTGATTCCATAAATTCATGACATGCATCAACGCCATTTTCAATAGTCAATGGAAGTTTCTTATATTCTCCAAATGGAATTCTCATAAATGCGTCAACCCAATGCTTAATTTTATGATATTCTCCTGACTCTGGTTCCATGTTTCTTAATGAATTTATTTTTTTCATTGCTGCTGCTTTGAAAATAGTTGGCATTTCTGATTCTAAAATAGTAATTCTATAAGGTTTTTCAATTCTGGTTATTTTATTTATTTCTTTTAATTCTTTGATGATCTTTTTCTGTTTTTCCAAATCCATTTTATCATAAAAGTTGAAGTCGTTGTTTGTATTTTTGTCACGACTAATCTTCCTAAAAATTCTTCCATTTCTTTCTTTTTCCTTTTTTTCTTTCTTTTCCTTCTTTATTTTCTCTTTTTCAAACTCAGTTTTATACAATTCAACACATTTAGACAATGGTTTATTGTTTGGATATTGAGAATTCATGTCTATTAATTGCTTCAACAACGCATCATCAAATGTTTGTTCTTTGATTAATTGAGGTTTAATTTTTCTGGTTTTATTATTTGTTAGTTTGTTTTTTCTAGAAATTGGCTTCCAGTTTGTTGTTTTTCTGTCTTCTAATTCTTGTTCCTCTGCTTCCTCATTTTCATTGTCATCTTCTTCTTCATTATCGTCATCTTGTTCCTCTTCTTCACTTTCATCTGTGCTAATTGGGTCATCTTCATTTTCAGTTTCTGATTCAGAACAAGTATCCCATTCTTCGTCGTCTTCGTCATCATCAATATTTTTTCCAACAGTTAAAATTATATTAAAATTTCCCTTTTCGTCAACAGTTTCATCATCATCTTCATCACATTCGTCTTCATCTGAATTATCATCTCCTTTCTTTGAATTTTTTGTCTTAATATTTTTTAATTTATTTTTCAGTCTTTCTCCAGCTTTGATTTTATTATCCAAATGCTTTGAAGGATATAATTTTTTCAAAAACTTACGATATTCATGAATGTCAATTTCTTCTCCTTCGTCACTTTCATCACTGTGATATGAGTTGTCATCATCAGATGGATCTTGATTAGACTTCTTTCTCTTGATTTCGGAAAATTTATTCATTTTTTCGTCGTTCTTTCTCATGGTGGTGTCTTTTATGTATTGTTATTATCTATTTAAGTTAATTCAATTTTATATTAAAGATTTAATTAATTTATTGAAGTAATTATAAACAATTGTAATCTTTTATAATTTGAATATTTTTATATCATATTTGAGTTAACATTTCTACATTTTTGTTGTAAAAATAAACAAAATCAATTAATATATATGTAAAACAATAGTTAATATATTTATTTATTAAGTATTTAAATCTAAAATAAAATTGAAATAAAACAATCTAAATATTGTTTAATATATATAGGAAGAATGTTGAAAAATTCTGGAAATATGAAAAATATCACTAATTCTAAAATTATTGGCATTCAATTTAGTATATTGTCACCAGAAGAAATTCGCAAAGGTTCAGTTGCTGAAATTACTAGCAAGGAGGCATATATTAACAATAAGCCAGTAATCAATGGATTATTTGACCCTCGAATGGGTGTTTTAGAACCTGGTTTAATTTGTCCAACAGATGGTCTTGATTATATGCAAAGCCCAGGTTACTTTGGACATATTGAATTGGCTAAGCCTGTGTTATACGTTCAATATTTAGGTACTATTCAGAAGGTTTTAAGATGTGTGTGTTTTAAATGTAGTAAATTGCTTGTTTCTAAAGACAAATACAAACAAGCACTTGAATTGCAAAATCAACACAGATGGAAATACGTTTCTGAACTTTGTAAAAAGATAAAGCGATGTGGTCAAGACAGTGAAGATGGATGTGGTTGTTTACAGCCAAAATCAATCAAAAAAGATGGCATTGCTTCTTTGTCAGCAGAATGGGCTAACTCATCTGAGGAAGGCGAAGATAATATTGTCATTCCATTGACACCTGAACTCATATTGAAAATATTTAAACGCATTTCAGATGAAGACGTTACCTTTATGGGGTTTAGTCCTATTTGGTCTAGACCTGATTGGATGGTGTGTCAAGTTTTGGCAGTTCCTCCACCAGCAGTAAGACCATCTGTAAAGCATGATGCGCAACAAAGGTCGGAAGATGATTTGACACATATTTTAGTTAATATTATTAAGACAAATAAGACATTGTTAGAAAAAATAAAACATAATGCACCAGAAAATATTATCAATGATTGGTCAACTGTGTTGCAATATCACATTGCTTCTATGGTTGATAATAAATTGCCAGGTGGAAGTCCGGCTGCTCAAAGGTCTGGACGACCATTTAAATCAATTAAAGACCGTTTAAATGGAAAAGGGGGTCGTATGAGAGGAAATTTAATGGCAAAACGTGTAGATTTCAGTGCGCGTTCAGTTATTACTGCTGACCCTAACATTTCTATTAAAGAACTTGGTATTCCAATGAAAATTGCGAAAAATATAACTAAACCAGTTATTGTCAATGCTCATAATAAAGCGTTCTTAACAAAGTTAGTGCAAAATGGTCCAGACATTTGGCCAGGTGCTAAAAATATCGAACGGAAAAATGGAAATACCATCACTTTAAGGTATCTAGACAGAAAAAGTATTATATTAGAAGATGGAGACATTGTACATCGTCATATGATGGATGGAGATCCTATTCTATTTAATCGTCAACCAACTCTTCACAGAATGAGTATGATGTGTCATATTGCTCGCGTGATGAAGAAAGGTGACACATTTAGAATGAATGTTGCTGATACCAA
>JACCDH010305589.1_pt1 | contig 15830 bp, 14 predicted proteins | sample 7442481 | NCBI WGS metagenome assembly JACCDH01 (sample SAMN15323433, study PRJNA562643) | freshwater metagenome | isolation source: river surface water | place: USA:Blue River Watershed | collected 2017-08-15
AGTTGGTACCACCCCTTCCCATCCCGAACAGGACCGTGAAACGACTTCGCGCCGATGATAGTGCTGCAACCAGTGTGAAAGTAGGTCATCGTCAGGCTACCCCATAAAAAACCCCCGCTCGTCAGAGTGGGGGTTTTTTTCTTTGGCGATTCGAAAACTCGGTTGCGAAATGTCTCTTGCGGACGCTGGCAAGCGCGCGGGAGCTGCTTAATGCTGCGTTTAACCGACTGGCATTGTGGGAAATGTCCGCAAAATCCGGCTTACCGTGCAGCCGGCGCGCGTACCCGGCACTCGGGCGGAGTACCGTATCCGGCAGAGCGAACCATGTCCTCCGCCGTAAATTCGATTTGAAACCACTGGCAACGCGCTGTCTCGTAACGATAGTTCCATACATAGCCACGGTTACGTCCGATGAGGAAGGTATCGGTTGATATGCCGATGCGCTCAATGACCTCGTTGCGGGTCATTCCGGCCGTAATGGAGCGAAAATTCTGTTCGTTCAACAGCTGCTGAAAGTTGGTCACCCGGCCCGACTCATCAAAATAGATTGCGTACGTGTGCTTGCCGAAGGGGCCACGAGGGAAGTCGAGTCGCTTCGCGTTCTCGAGATTCTCCGGCAGCGGGCGCGGCTGCCCTAATTCTGCGATCACTTGATCCCGTGACATACCGAGGAAGCGATTTGATGGACCGTAGGTGGAGCAGCCGCCCAATGCGCTGATTGCGACTAGTCCGAGCACCACATGGGAAATTCGTCTGAAATTCATGGGAAGTCGTGTCAAGAAAAGCCCCCCGTACTTTGGGTTACCGAAGCAACAGACGGTCAGCGCAGCGGAGGGCGGGACAGAAAGCCAGTAGCCAGGCGAACCCAGTAACTCGCGCCCACGGGTAACAAGCTGTCATTGAAGTCGTAACTTGGGTTGTGAAGATTGCACGGACCAAGGCCGTGCCCGGATTCCCGATGCAACCCGTCGCCATTGCCGATGAACACATAGCAGCCAGGCTTCTCGAGCAGCATGAAGGCAAAATCTTCGGCCCCCATGGTCGGCTGCACGTCCTTCTTCACGCCATCGCTGCCGACCACTTCCTTCATCACTTGCAGCGCAAACTCGGTTTCCGGTCCGTGATTGATCAGCGGCGGATAGTTTCGCCGGAATTCGAATTCGACTCGGGCACCAAAAGCCGCCGCCGTATGTGAGGCGACCTCCCGCATCCTTTGTTCCATCATGTCGAGCACAGGCAGCGTGAATGTGCGGACCGTGCCGACCATCTGCGCCGAATCGGGGATGATGTTGGTCGCGCTGCCCGTATGGATTTGCGTGATCGACAGGACTGCTGCATCGAGCGGGTTGGCGTTGCGTGACACAATCGTCTGCCAGCTCTGAGCGACCTGCACCGCGACCATGACCGGGTCAATCGCCATGTGCGGCTGCGCGGCATGCGATCCTTTGCCGTGTATGGTCAGCTCAAATTCATTCGACGACGCCATCATAGGCCCGGCGACCACCCCCATGGCGCCGGCCGCCATGCCGGGCCAATTGTGCATGCCGAAGATCGCTTCCATCGGGCACTGCACGAACAGCCCGTCGTCAATCATCTGTTTCGCGCCGCCGCCGCCTTCTTCGGCCGGCTGAAAAATCACGTAGACAGTGCCGTCAAAGTCGCGATTTTTTGCGAGATGGTGCGCGGCACCGAGCAGCATTGCGGTGTGACCGTCATGGCCACAGGCGTGCATCCTGCCGTCATGGCGCGACTTGTGGGCAAATCCATTATGTTCCTGCAGCGGGAGCGCATCCATATCGGCGCGAAGGCCGACGCCGCGCGTGCCGGGCCTGCCCTTGATCACGCCCACGACGCCGGTCTTGCCCAGCCCGCGAATGACGGGTATCCCCCACTCTTCAAGCTTGCGTGCGACCAGCTCCGCTGTCTTCACCTCTTCGTAGGCGAGCTCCGGATGCGCGTGAATTTCGCGCCGTATGCGGGTAAGCTCATCGTGGAACTGCAGGATGGGATCGATCAGGTTCATGGTGGGTATCGCAGCGCCGGGTGGCACCATTGCCACAGTCATCTGTAATATTAACCTCAGCACAGACCGCGCGGTACTTGCAAGTCGGTCAAGCCTGTCGGAACCCAAAGGATACACAATGAATACCCGCATCGTGCGAGCCGCCTGCCCCCATGATTGTCCGGACACCTGCGCAATGCTCGTGACCGTCGAGCGCGGCAAGGCGATCGCTATCCAGGGTGATCCGGACCATCCAAATACCGCCGGTGTGCTCTGTACGAAGGTCGCCCGCTACCTCGAGCGTACCTACCACCCCGAACGACTGCTGTACCCGATGACACGGGTCGGCCCGAAGGGGCAGGGCAGGTTTACGCGGATAGGCTGGGACGAGGCATTGTCGACGATTGCCGCCCGCCTGCGGGACGTTGCGGCACGTGACCCGCGCGCGATTATCCCCTACAGCTACGCGGGTACGATGGGCATGGTGCAGGGAGAGGCCATGTCCATGCGGTTCTTCAACCGGATCGGCGCTTCGCGCCTCGACCGCACCATCTGCTCTTCAGCGGGCGGCACCGGCTACCGGTACACCCTTGGCGCAAAAACAGGAACGGACACCGAGCAGTTCGTGAATGCAAAACTCATCCTGATCTGGGGCGGCAACCCGGTCGCCTCCAACCTCCATTTCTGGATGCGGGCCCAAGAAGCGAAGCGACGCGGCGCGACGCTGGTGGCCATCGATCCCTATCGGTCGCTGACGGCCGAAAAGTGCCAGCTTCATATCGCACCCCTGCCCGGCACGGACAGCGCACTCGCGTTGGGATTCATGCACGTGCTGATTCGCGATGACCTGCTCGATCACGACTACATCGACCGCTACACGCTGGGTTTCGAACAGTTGAGGGAGCGGGTTGCCGATTGGACGCCGCAGCGCACAGCAGCCATCTGCGGCATCGACGCCGGGCAAATCGAGGCCCTTGCAAGGACCTACGGCGAAGCGGCAAAGCGCGGCGAGCCGGTTGCGATCCGCGTGAACTACGGCGTGCAGCGCACCCACGGCGGCGGCATGGCAGTGCGCAACATTGCCTGCCTGCCGGCACTGGTCGGCGCGTGGCGGCACGCGGCCGGCGGCGTGCTGCTGTCGTCGGGAGACAGCTTCCCGAAGCAAGTGAACCGACTGGAAAGGCCGGATCTGGCGCCGCACGATCCCCGGCGCCCGCCGCGAACCGTCAACATGAGCACCATAGGCGACGACCTGCTACGGGAGGCTTCGCCAGAATTCGGCCCCCGCGTCGAGGCCATGATCGTCTATAACGCAAACCCGGTGGCGGTTGCTCCGGAGTCGGCCAAGGTGGCGCGCGGGTTCGCGCGAGAGGACCTGTTCACCGTCGTGCTCGAACATTTCCGGACCGACACGACAGACTACGCCGACATCCTGCTGCCGGCGACGACGCAGCTTGAGCATGCCGATGTCCATGCGACCTATGGCCACTTGTACATTGTCGCCAACAACCCGGCCATCGAGCCACTAGGCGAAGCCAAACCGAATAGCGAGATCTTCCGCCTGCTGGCCGCCCGCATGGGGTTCGACGAACCATGCTTTGCCGACACCGACGATGACCTCGCCGCGCACGCGTTCGATGCGACCGACCCCAGGGCGCGCGGCTACGACTGGCAGGCAATCAGGCAGGCCGGATGGATGAAGCTCAATGTGCCGGACGCGCCCTTTGCGCAGGGCGGATTCCCGACCCCATCGGGCAAGTGCGAGTTCTATTCCGAACGCATGCGCAAGGATGGCCTCGACCCGCTGCCTGCCTACATACCGCCGCGCGAATCTCGGGCCACCGCGCCCGAGCTGGCAAAAGAATATCCGCTGGCCATGATTTCGCCACCGCAAAGGAACTTTCTCAACACCACTTTCGTCAATGTGCAGAGCTTGCGCGACACCGAGGGCGAACCGCACCTCGAAATCCATCCGGATGACGCCGCCGAGCGCGGCATCGCCGACGGCGACCTGGTTTGCGTGTTCAACCGTCGCGGCACACACCGCGCCCGTGCACGGGTAAGCGATGCGACCCGCAAGGGCATGGTGGTCGCACCATCGATCTGGTGGAAAAAGCTCGCGCCCGACGGCAAGAACGCTAACGAACTGACCAGCCAGAGCCTGACCGACATGGGACGCGCGCCGACTTTTTACGACGTGCTTGTACAGGTTGCGAAGGCCGATACGGCACACTGAGGAGAGCAATGAAGAAAGCCTTGCTGACACTGACATGCGCCGCGAGCGCGATGCTGCTCGGAGGCTGCGCGCAACTTGGCTATTACGCGCAGGCGATGCAGGGCCAGATGAACCTGCTGTCCAGCGCAAGGCCGATCGACGAATGGCTGTCGGACCCCGCGGTCAGCGACGACCTGAAGACCCGACTGGCGCGCGCGAAAGACATCCGCGCATTTGCCGGCCGCGAACTGGGCCTACCCGACAACGGCAGCTACAAGAGCTATGCCGACGTCAAGCGGCCGTACGTGATGTGGAACGTCGTCGCGACGCCCGAACTGTCGATGAAGCCAGTGCAGTGGTGCTTTCCTGTCGCGGGCTGTGTCGATTACCGAGGCTATTACAGCAAGCAGGATGCGCAGCAATTCGCGGCCGGGCTGAAGGCGAGAGGGTATGACGTCAGTGTCAGCGGCGTGCCCGCGTATTCGACGCTTGGCTGGTTCAACGATCCCGTACTGTCGACCTTCATCGACTACCCCGAGGCCGAGGTCGCGCGCATGGTGTTCCATGAACTCGCGCATCAGGTCGCATATGCGCCCGGCGACTCTCCCTTCAACGAATCTTTCGCGACCATGGTCGAGGGCGTGGGCGTGCAGCGCTGGCTCGACGCACACGGCGATCCGGCAATGCGCGAGCGTTACCGCGTGTACCGGCAGCGCAAGCAGGACTTCCTCGAACTATTGTCCCGGCACGGCAAGGCGCTCGAGGCCAACTTCGAGAGCGCCGCGCCCACCGCCGAAAAGCGCGAGCGCAAGGCACAGATCTTCGATGCGCTGAAGCAGGAGTACCAGGAGATGAAGGCCGTTCGCTGGGGGGGCTACAAAGGCTATGACCGCTGGTTCAGCGAGCCGCTGTCGAACGCCCACTTCGCGCTGGTCTCCACCTATGAAAACCTGGTGCCGGCATTCCAGGCGCTGTATGCGAAGGAGGGCAGTCTCCCGGGCTTCTACGGTCGCGTGAAGGCACTGGCGAAGCTGGACAAGGCAGAGCGCAACGGTGCGCTGTCAGCGTATCTTCCCGCATCGCAGCAGGCGGCGCAGGGTGAGCTGGCGCAGGCTGTGGTGGCGCAGTAAACAGACAAGTCCGCAAGATTCGGCTAGGATCCGGTACAGGAGAATCCCCACCCGTCGGACACGACAATTCCTCGAATATAGCCCGGACGCCAAGGTCGGCACCGGGCAACAAGAACAGAGGTGCTGCATGGAGAAATTCTGGATCCGGTCCTACCCATCGGGCGTGCCCGCGGAGATCGACCCCACGTGTTACCGGTCCGTCGTTCACCTGATGGAAGAGGCGTTCGCGAACTACGCCGGCCGCAATGCCTACGTTTGCATGGACAAGTTCCTCACCTACGCCGAGGTCGATGCGATGTCGCGTCAGCTTGGCGCGTGGCTGCAGGCGCAGGGACTGGAGCGTGGTGCCCGGGTTGCGCTGATGATGCCGAACGTGCTGCAGTATCCGGTCGCAATCGCCGCGGTGCTGCGCGCCGGCTATATCGTGGTCAACGTCAATCCGCTGTACACGCCGCGCGAGCTTGAGCACCAGCTGAAAGACTCGGGCGCCGAGGCGATCATCATCCTCGAGAATTTCGCGCACACACTGGCGCAGGTGATCGCGCGCACCCGCGTCAAGGTGGCCGTCGTCGCCAGCATGGGCGACCTGCTCGGCACCCTGAAAGGCGCACTGGTCAACGTCGTCGTGCGCAAGGTGAAGAAGATGGTGCCGCCGTTCACGCTGCCGCATGCGATCGGATTCCGGAGAGCGCTGCGCGAGGGTGCTGCGCTGCGGCTGGAGCCAGTGTCGCTCGGCCATGACGATATCGCGTTCCTGCAGTACACCGGCGGCACGACCGGGCTGTCGAAAGGCGCGATGCTCAGCCACCGTAACGTGATCGCGAACCTGCTGCAGAACGAAGCCTGGCTACAGCCGGCGCTGGACAAGGAGCCGAAGGTCGACGCGCTCGTGTTCGTCTGCGCGCTGCCGCTGTATCACATCTTCGCGCTGACAGTCTGCTGCCTGATGGGCACGCGCACCGGCGGCATGAACATCCTGATCCCGAACCCGCGCGACATTCCGGGGCTGGTGAAGGAGCTCCGCAAGTACAAGTTCAACCTGCTGCCGGCAGTGAACACCTTGTACAACGCCCTGCTGAACAATCCTGATTTCGCAACGCTGGATTTCTCGTCACTGAAACTGTGCAATGGCGGCGGCATGGCGGTGCAGAGGGCGGTCAACGATCGCTGGCGCGCCGTGACCGGCAAGAGCATCATCGAAGGTTACGGCCTGTCCGAAACCTCGCCGGTGGCCACCGCCAACCCTGCCAACGCCGACGAGTTCAGCGGCACCATCGGCCTGCCGCTGCCGTCGACCGAAATCGCGATCCTTGATGACGACGGCAACGAAGTGCCGGTCGGCCAACCGGGCGAGATCGCGATCCGCGGGCCGCAGGTGATGGAAGGCTACTGGCAGAAGCCCGACGAAACCGCGCGCGTGATGACGCGCGATAATTTCTTCCGCTCCGGCGACATTGGCGTGATGGATGAGCGCGGCTACGTCCGCATCGTCGATCGCAAGAAGGATATGGTGCTGGTATCGGGCTTCAACGTCTATCCGAGCGAAGTCGAGGAGATCATCGCGTCGCATCCGGGTGTCCTCGAATGTGCGGTGGTGGGCGTACCCGACCAGAACACCGGCGAGGCGGTCAAGGTGTTCGTGGTCAGGCGCGATCCGTCGCTCACCGCCGAGCAGCTGATTGCCTGGTGCCACGAGCAGATGACCGCTTACAAACGGCCGAAGCTGATCGAATTCCGCAGCGAGCTGCCGAAGTCCAACGTCGGCAAGATCCTGCGGCGGGAACTGCGGCAGGGCAGCTCGGCCTGAGGGCTCAGTCGCTGGCCGTGGGCGGCAGCGGACGCGGCCGGCGATCGTCGCCGACGGCGACATAAGTCAGCGTCGCCTCGGTCACCTTCACGATTTCGGCCTGCAGCCGGTTCCGCTCTGCGTACACCTCGACATTCACCGTGATCGAGGTGTTGCCGGTCCTGACGATCTTCGCGTAGAAGGACAACAGGTCGCCGACGAACACCGGATGCTTGAACAGGAAGGAATTCACGGCGACGGTGCCGACGCGCCCGTTCGCCCGCCGCGCGGCAGGCACCGCGCCGGCAATGTCCACCTGTGCCATGATCCATCCGCCGAACACATCGCCGTGCACGTTCGCATCGGCCGGCATCGGCATGACGCGCAACGTGGGCATGCCTTCCGGCAGTTTCGTTGATTCCTTTTGATCCATGTAGGCTCCCTGAAGCTGGCGACGGGTGGCGTTAAAATCGCTGCATTCCCGTCAAAGCCGTAAAGCATAACCCAGCCGCAACGCGGCCACCCACTCCATGCGCCGATACGCCAGCCATCACGCCGATTCCCCTGCCAATCAAGCCACCCGCAACGACTGGGCCACACTGAAGACACTGCTGCCGTACCTGTGGGCGTGGAAAGGGCGCGTGGTGTTCGCGCTGTCCTGCCTGATCCTGGCCAAGGTCGCCAACGTCGGCGTGCCGATGGTGCTCAAGCACATCGTCGACAGCCTCACCATCACGCCACAGCGGCCGGCGTCGCTGCTGGTGCTGCCGGTGTCCTTGCTGGTCGCCTATGGCCTGCTGCGGCTGTCGACCACCGCCTTCACCGAGCTGCGCGAATTCTTTTTTGCGAAGGTCACGCAGCGCGCGGTGCGGAACATCGCGCTCAAAGTCTTCCGCCATCTGCACGCGCTGTCGCTGCGCTTTCACCTGAACCGGCAGACCGGCGGCGTGACGCGCGACATCGAGCGCGGCACGCGCGGCATTTCATCGCTGGTGTCCTACACGCTGTTCTCGATCCTGCCGACGCTGGTCGAGATCTCGCTGGTGCTCGGCTACCTCTCGCTGAAGTACGACATCTGGTTCACCGTCATCACCGTGCTTGCGCTGCTGGTGTACATCGTGTTCACCGTCATCGTCACGGAATGGCGCACGCATTTTCGTCGCACGATGAATGACCTCGATTCGAAGGCGAACGTGCGCGCCATCGATTCGCTGCTCAACTATGAGACGGTGAAATACTTCGGCAATGAGGAATATGAGGCAAGGCGCTATGACGAAGGGCTGCAGCGCTACGAGCATGCGGCAGTCCGGTCGCAGAATTCGCTGTCGCTGCTCAATACCGGGCAATCGCTGATCATCGCCACCGCCGTCACGCTGATGCTGTGGCGCGCGACGCTGGGCGTGATTGGCGGCACGATGTCGCTCGGCGACCTGGTGCTGGTGAATGCATTCATGATCCAGCTGTACATCCCGCTGAACTTCCTCGGCGTGATCTATCGGGAACTGAAGCAGAGCCTGGCCGACATGGAGCGCATGTTCGCGCTGCTCGACCAGCATCGCGAAGTCGCCGATGCGCCGACGGCCTCGCCGCTGCGGGCCGACCGCGCCGAATTGCAATTTTCCCATGTGGATTTCAGCTACGAGAGCAAGCGGCAGATCCTGTTCGACGTCGATTTCACGGTGCCCGCCGGCACCACGACCGCCGTCGTCGGCCACAGCGGTTCGGGCAAGTCCACGCTGGCGCGGCTGCTATTCCGTTTCTATGACGTCGACGGCGGCGCGATCGCCATCGACGGGCAGGACATCCGGCAGGTCACGCAGGCCTCGCTGCGCAAGGCGATCGGCATCGTGCCGCAGGACACCGTGCTGTTCAACGACACCATCGAATACAACATCGCCTATGGCCGGCCCGGCGCAAGCCATGACGAAATCGTCGCCGCCGCGCGTGCAGCCTACATCCACGACTTCATCCTGACCCTGCCCGATGGCTACCAGACGACGGTCGGCGAGCGCGGGCTGAAGCTGTCCGGCGGCGAGAAGCAGCGCGTTGCGATCGCGCGCACCTTGCTGAAAAACCCGGCCATCCTGGTGTTTGACGAGGCGACCTCGGCGCTTGACTCGCATGCGGAGCAGGCGATACAGGCGCAGCTGAAGGAGATCGCGCGCGACCGCACGACGCTGGTCATCGCGCACCGCCTGTCGACGATCGCGGATTCCCACCAGATCCTCGTGATGTCCCAGGGCCGCATCGTCGAGCGGGGCAACCATGCGCAATTGCTGGCGCAGCAAGGCCTGTACGCGCAGATGTGGGAACGCCAGCAGGCGCGCAGCGAAGAGGCCGAAGAAAGTTCAGGCCTGCTGGCCGCGGGCAAGCACTGAGCGTCCGGTAAAATCTGGCCTTTCACACCTATCGATCCCTTCCATGTCCGGCTCCAACTCGATCACCCTGACCCGTCCCGACGACTGGCACGTACACCTGCGCGATGGCGCGGTGCTGGCCGACGTCGTTCCGCATACTGCGCGCCAGTTCGCTCGCGCCATCGTGATGCCGAACCTGAAACCGCCGGTCACGACGACCGCGATGGCCGCGGAGTACCGGCAGCGCATCCTCGCCGCGGTGCCCGAGGGCATGCGCTTCGAGCCGCTGATGGTGCTTTACCTGACCGACAACACCAGCGCCGATGAAATCCGGCGCGCGGTCGACAGCGGCTTCGTGAAGGCGGTCAAGCTGTACCCGGCCGGCGCCACCACCAACTCCGACGCCGGCGTCACCGACCTGAAGCGCTGCATGGGCGCACTGGAGGCGATGCAGGCGGCCGGCCTGCCGCTGCTGATCCACGGCGAAGTCACCGATGCCGACATCGACCTGTTCGACCGCGAGGCCGTGTTCATCGATCGCGTGCTGCAGCCCTTGCGCAAATCGCTGCCCGGCCTGCGCGTCGTGTTCGAGCACATCACCACGAAGGATGCGGCCGACTACGTGAGCGACGCCGACGGCGACATCGCCGCGACCATCACCGCGCATCACCTGCTGTACAACCGCAATGCGATCTTCAAGGGCGGCATCCGTCCGCACTATTACTGCCTGCCCGTGCTCAAGCGCGAGACACATCGGCAAGCGCTGGTCGATGCGGCCACCTCCGGCAACCCGCGCTTTTTCCTCGGCACCGATTCTGCGCCGCACCCGAAAGGCCTGAAGGAGCATGCGTGCGGCTGCGCCGGCTGCTACACCGCGCTGCATGCGATGGAACTGTATGCACAGGCCTTCGAGGCCGCCGGCGCGCTCGACAAGCTCGAAGCGTTCGCAAGCTTCAACGGCCCCGATTTTTATCGCCTGCCGCGCAATGCGGACAAGGTCACCCTGTCACGCCAGTCGTGGTCCATTCCGGAAGAAGTGCGGATGGGCGATACCACGCTGGTGCCGCTGGACGCGGGGCAGTCGCTGGCCTGGAAATTCGACTGACAGACTATCCGCAGTGGCTTTCACCGGCATCGACTGGCGCCGACCGTGGCTGTCATGGCTGCGCGAGGTCGGCGAGCCGCTGGCCGCGCGCGATGACTGGATTCATGCGGCAAGCGAGCTTGCCGACCGGCGCGGTCTGGTCAATCTCTGCGCACAGCCTGTGGTGTTCGTCCCGCAGCAGGACCTGCCGCCCGATACGCATTACGAAGCGCATATCGCATCCACTGCGCAGGTGCCTACCCGCGACAACTTGCATGATTTCTTCAATGCGCTGGTGTGGCTGCATTTCCCGCAGTCCAAGCGCGAGCTGAACGCGCTGCACGCGCGAGCGTTGCAGCAAGCGGTCGCGCCCGGCACGCGTGGCTCCCAGCGCGACGCTGCCACGCTGTTCGATGAAAATTCGGCGCTGTTCATCAGCTGCGAGCCGGTGCTGCTCGCAGCGCTGCGTGATCGCCAGTGGAAAACGGCATTGATGAAAAACGAGGCCGAGTTTTTCGCGCATGCCGATGTGATGCTGTTCGGGCATGCATTGATGGAGAAGCTGGTCGAACCCTACAAGTCGATCACTGCCCATGTGTGGACCGTCGAGGTGACTCCGGACTGGTTCGCGTTGCCGCTGAGCTCCAGGATCGCGGCGCTCGATGCGCAGCTTGCGGCTAGCCTGCGAGCCGGTTTTGCCAGTACGGATTTCTGCCACCTGCCGGTGCTCGGCGTGCCGGGCTGGTGGCCGGGGCAGGATGCCGCGTTCTATGACGATGCCGAAGTCTTCCGGCCGCGGCGCCAGCCGCGCACCGCAACCGGCCGGTGAAGTCCGCGAGCATGCGCACAGTGGCGCACGTCCGCGGAGCCGACGTCAGAATCCCTTCTGGATGCCGACGATGAAGGCATTGGAGGTGCCGGTCTGCGTCAGTGCCGGGTTGCCCGCAGCATCGTTATTGCCCGAATACGACGAAGGCACGCCATCGGTCGCATGGTTGTACGCAGCGTAAAGGTTCGTCGTCTTCGACAGCGAGTACACCGCGGAGATGTTGTAGATCTCCGGCGTGTTCGCGCCATCATTGCGCGCGTAATTCACGCCTATGCTGGCCGCAGGGATCAGCTTCATTTCAGCGCCGATCACATAGGTGTTGGTCGTTCCACCGGCGATTGGATTGAAGCGGACCCAGTTCCCGGCGAGCTTCACCGGGCCGACCGGTACGCTCGCGCCGACCAGGTACTGCCGGTACTGTGCGTCGCGGTCAGACGCTGCCGCCACCACGTTCAACGGACCGAACGCGTAGCCCACATTGCCTGACACGAAGCGGTTCTGGCTGGTCGAGCCTGCAACGCCGCCGAGCGCATACATGACGCTGCCGGTGACGCCGGCCAGCATTTCGCTCGGCAGGCTGTAGGTCAGTGAATTCGGGATGAAAAAGCCGCCGGTCGTCTCCAGTGCCGGGTCGGCGTCCGTGCCGCCCGGGAAGGCAGGCGTGGTGCTCGTGGGCCCGACAAAGCCTTCGCGGTGCATCAGCAGCGCGGGCACATAGAAGTTATTGCCGGCCAGTCCCAGCGTGGACGTATACGCGGCGATGAAAGGCGACAGGTTCAGGCCGGCCGTCACCGAACCGAAGGGGCCGCTGAGGCCGACATTCGCCATCCGGCTGAAGACGCCCGAGGTGCCGCCGTTGGCGATCGCACCGTTGGTCGCGCTGAAGCCGCCCTCGAGACGGAAATGCGCCTTCATTCCGTTGCCCAGGTCTTCGGTACCTTTCATTCCCCAGACGGACGGCGCCCAGTTGCCCTCGCCGAGGCTCCAGCGGCGCGCAGAGTCAGGACCTATCCCGGTCGCGCTGACAACCGACGCATCGATGTTGCCGTAAAGGGTCAGCCCCGACTCCGCCAATGCCGGGCCGCTGGCCAGCAGCGCCAGGATCGCAGATGCAAGAAGCTTTTTGTTCATCGCATTTCTCCAGTGGTCAACAAAACTCTGACCAGTCTGGCGAGCGGAGGTTTTCGCGGCGCGCTCCGACTCAACGGGCATGTCGCGCCTGCTTGTGAAGCCTCAAGCGAGCTGAATTTTCAAAGGAAGGCCTGCGTCATCGCGGCCTGGTGGCGGGAGCTTCTGTCGCGACGGAAGAATGCGGGCTAGCGGCGTTGGCCCGCGAACAGTGGCACCTGCAGGTTGAACATCAGGCCTGCGCCGCCGGGAAAGCTGACCTGCGCTTCATAGCCGCTGCCAAGCGCCCAGCTCAGCGCCGGCACGAAGCCCGGCGAGTAGCCATTGTGATTGAACGGCACCTTGTCCTCGTACTTGCCGGTGTAGCCATAGATGAGGCCGGCGGACCATTTGCCGGTCAGTTTTTCAAAGCCCCACAGCCGCGGATAGGTCTGGCCCCAGGGGTAAATATAGACGCTGTCCTGTCCGAAGGAATTGTTGAAGTAGGCCACGCCCATCAGGCTGTTGTCGGTGCCGACGCGCTCGATGCCGACCAGCCACACATGGCTGTGCTCGGGCTTCGGGTGGTAATGCTGCGTGAACGGCGACAGCGTCAAATGCCATTTTGCCGACGCCTGCGGTGTCGATGCCGCAGGCTCATCCGCGTTGGCTCCGGACACGCCGACCAGCAGGGCGGCAGCCAGGCAGGCGTGACGCAAGATAAGGTGGCGATCGAAAATGCGCATGACAGAGTGAGGGAACGAAGTGTCGCAAACAGAAAAAAGCCACCCCGAAGGGTGGCTTTTTCAACTTCTAAAAGAATCGGTACGAGACCGATTTTAATTAGAAGTAGTGGCCGATACCAGCGGTCACCGAGGTGCCCGGAGCTGCAGCGCCATAGTTCGGGCTGCTCAGGCCGATGCTGGTGCCCATTGCGTCGGTGGTCTTCTGGTAGTTGGCGAACAGGCGGGTACGCTTCGACAGCGAGTAGATCAGGCCAGCCTGGTAGCTCGAGCCAGCGCCGGTCAGGAACGTGCCGCTGCCCGAATCCTTGTAGTAGCCAGCGGTCGCCGACAGGGCGCCGACCAGCGGGATTGCTGCGTTGATGCCGGTGCTGGTGATGCCGACCGAGCTAGCGTCTTTCGCGTCTTGGTAGATCACGTTGACGTTGGCAACGCCGAAGTCGTAGCCAGCGGCAACGAAGTAGCCCTTGGCCAGGTCCGACTTCATGTAGCCAGCGCCGACACGGATGCCGTTGATCGAGTAGTTAGCGGTCAGCGACTTGTCGCCCTTGGTTGCCGTAGCGATGGTTGCGCCGGTCGTGCTGTCCTGAACAACGTAGGTACCAGCAACGGTCAGGCCGCCGATGTTCGGCGAAACGTAGTGAACCGAGTTGTCAACGAAGACTTTGGTGGTCTGCAGGTTCAGTGCCGAACCCACTGCCGAACCCAGGTTCGAGCCGCTGGTGACGTCGAAGCCTGCCAGGCCGTTGCCCCAGAACGCGTCAACGGTACGGCCCAGTTCGATGGTGCCCACCGATGCGCTGCTCAGGTTGACGTGAGCGATTTCGAACAGGGTGCCGTCGCCAGTGGTGCCCGGACGGGTCAGTGCACCGGTGGTCGACTCAAAACGCAGCAGCGCGAATGCGCCGGCCTTCAGGCCGCCGTCGAGTTCTTCCGAAGCCGAGAAATTGATGTTGTTGATGTCGAGGTTGCCGCCGGTCAGCGTGGTGCCGTTGCCGGTCGTGTTGTTGACACCGACGTCAACGTGGCCGCCGATTTTGACTTCTGCCATTGCGGCGGTCGAAGCCACCAGAGCCAGTGCTGCCAGAGCAACTTGAGTCTTTTTCATCGAATAATCTCCAAAATGTTGTGATGCTAAGATTTCGCTTTCGCTGATCGGCCGCTCAATGCGACTCTTTAACGGGAAGCGACGCTCCAAGACCAGTCGGTTCAAGAAGTCAGCGTGCATTGAAGCAAAACTCGGTGATTGCGGCAAAGCTAATTTTTTATTCGTGGAAAAACTGACAAGATTTTGTCTCTGATCCGCAACAGTTTTTCGGGTTTTGATATCAAAGGAATAATTTCTTGATGCGAATCGACTCTTTCATCATTTCATTCGATCGAAGCTTGCGCGTGATTGGCGGTGTTGCGCTCGGTCACCGGCCAAACCCTGCAGAAAAAATCGATGAGTGTTCTCTCAGCGACCAGGAGCGGCAGCACAGCGCCGGCCTGATGCGAGTGAACCACGTCGGCGAGGTCTGCGCGCAGGCTCTGTATGAAGCGCAATCGACCTTCGCGCAAAGCCGGGTGACGCGAGAACAGTTCAGGAAGGCGGGCGAGGAGGAAGTGGATCACCTGGCCTGGACGGCCGAACGGTTACGCGAACTGGGTTCGCACACCAGCTTGCTGAATCCGCTCTGGTACGCCGGCGCCTATGCATTGGGTGCGATCGCCGCCAAGCTGGGCGATACGACCAGCCTCGGTTTTGTGGTCGAGACCGAGCGCCAGGTCGAGGCGCACCTGAACAGCCATCTGGAGCGCTTGCCGGCGCAAGACCAGCGCTCCCGCGCGATCGTCACGCAGATGCGGGATGACGAGATCGAGCATGCAGAAGCCGCGCGGGACTTGGGCGCAACGGAGTTGCCGGCGCCGGTGAAGGTGGCGATGCGCGCAATGGCCAAGGTGATGACCGGCACCGCCTACTACCTATGAAGCGGGGCGGGGTTTACCCCGCTTCGTCGATCAGATCGCCGGCGGCTGTTCCGTCAGGTCATCGACGATCTCGAACGAATGCGTCAGTTCGGCCGTCTTTTCCAGCATGATCGACGCCGAGCAGTATTTCTCATGCGAAAGCTTGATTGCGCGCTCCACCACGTTCGGCTTCAAATTCCGCCCGCGCACCGTGAAGTGGAAGTGCACCTTGGTAAACACCTTCGGATCCTTCTCGGCGCGCTCGGACTTCAGCGTCACCTCGCAGCCGCGCACGTCCTGTCCGCTCTTGCGCAGGATGACCACCACGTCATAGGCGGTGCAGCCGCCGGTGCCGGCCAGCACGACTTCCATCGGGCGCGGCGCCAGGTTGCGGCCGCCGCCTTCCGGCGCGCCATCCATGGTCACCAGATGGCCGGAGCCGGTTTCGGCGACGAAAGTCATGCCGGACAGTCCGGTCCAGCGTACGGTGCATTCCATGAAAACCTCTCAGGCGGTAAAAGGCCGTTATTTTAACGGCAAGCGGCCGGATTCATCTGGGAATTGACGGCAAGTCCTTGAAAACACTATAATCGCCGGTTCCCCGGTTAGCCCGGACGGGGAAATACA
>JACCDH010795657.1_pt1 | contig 15829 bp, 10 predicted proteins | sample 7442481 | NCBI WGS metagenome assembly JACCDH01 (sample SAMN15323433, study PRJNA562643) | freshwater metagenome | isolation source: river surface water | place: USA:Blue River Watershed | collected 2017-08-15
GAAAAGCTTGATTGGTTTGAACCACAAACGATCCTTGCGGATATTTCTTTCCATTGAATTCAAAAGCCTTCGTTGCTTTCTCAACCCGAATTCCACTTTTTAACAAAATATTGACAAAAGTAAAACGCGTGGTCGATTGATCTGCCGTGATGATGTAGGCACGCGCATCCCGTGTAGCTGGATTTTTATACACGACACTAAACAAACTGTCGCTCTTTGACCTGAGATTGGTTCCTGCTATGCTGGTCAATTTCTCTACTTTGTTTGGCGAGAGGGTCCAATAATCTTTGGAACCAAGCTCAATGGATTTACGACCCATTTTGTAAATATTCATCAATACCTCTTCGCGGTAGCGTGTGGCATAATTCAGCACCGCATAGTTTAGCGAAAGTGAATAGTCGATCGAGTTTTTGAAAAACCATTTACGCGGTGTAATCGGAAAAGGAGTTGCCGAATTAGGGATTAAGCGATTGGGTACTAATGGAATTGTCTTCGGGGTAGGATCGCCAATAATCTCCGTCAATAGCCCGATAATATTGTGGTAATATGCTGTCGTACGGAGTCCGCCATTCCACCAGGTCGAATAAACAGATCCTGATTTCATCGTATACCCCGGTTTATCTTCCGCATTTAAACGGGAGCTCATGGCCGCACCTAAGGCATCGATTCCGGTAACTAATAATGGATCGTAGACATAATTAAACGGATCACGGTAAGGTGGCCCAGCCACAACAGTTCCCTCCGGACCTGTTTGATGGTGATTATACAGAATCTGAGGCATCCACTCGATGTATTGTTGGCGCGACATATTTGCCGATTCGCTCATATTCATCATGTAGAAATCGCGGTTATTATCATGTCCAATGTATTTTTCGTACAGCCTTGGCAAGAATTCTGTAGACCGCTTTAAGGTATCTGCCTTGCGCATGTACCAGTTGGACACCAGCTCCTGTCCGTCCGGATTCGCATGCACAAATAGGATGATGGTGTTTTCCAGAATACGCTTTGTCTCCTCGTCTGTGCGCGTCGTAAACTGATAAATAGATTCGATCCACTGGTGGATACCTACTGTTTCGGTTGCGTGCAATCCCCCATCGATCCAAACAACGGCTTTGCCTTCTTTGGCTAAGGCCTTCGCTTCGGATTCAGAGAGGCCTTCTGCACGTGCGAGGCGCTGCGAGATGGCTTTGTATTTGGCTAAATTCTTGATGTTTTTGGGATCGGAAACAATGACCATGTACTGGTTTCGTCCTTCTTCAGTTTTCCCGATGGATTGCAATTTTACTCGGGGCGAAGCTTTCGCAACTTTTTGCAAGTAGGCTTCGGTTTGGGAAAAGGTGGCTAGGTGGTAGTTATCACCGATTGAAAATCCAAAGTGTGATTTGGGACTAGGCACTTGGCCAAAAGTGATGTGGGATACGAATAGCAGTAGTAAGGTGATTTTTTTCATCGTGTTGATTCGGGTAAGTTTTAAAGGTAAATAAAATGTGTTAAAAACCTGACCGGAAATCTAGAATTTCAAGTTATCAAGTAGTTGATAATCTAACTATCAAAAAGGTTTTCTCATACCACCAAGCACACGAATTCGTTGGGCTAGAAAAGTAATATGGAAAATCAAATTGAAATATTCGATAGCAAAGATGGCGTCAAATTAAATGTAGTATTTCAAAATGATTCTGTTTGGCTGAGTCAAGAACAGTTATCAATTCTATTTGATCGGGATCAATCCGTAATTTCAAGACACATTAATAATGTCTTCCATGAGGGTGAATTAATTCAATATAGCAATATGCAAAAAATGCATATTGCTAAATCCGACAAACCCATTTCAAAATTTAGTCTAGATGTAATTATATCTGTTGGATATCGAGTCAAATCAATAAGAGGCACTCAATTCCGCCAATGGGCCACACAACGCCTAAAAGATTACTTGATTGAAGGCATAGCGCTAAATGAAAACCGACTCAATCAGAAAAACAAAGAAATTCAAGTACTGCATGACGGAATTCGCATATTAAGTCGGGCGATAGAGGAAAAGCTGAATACATCGACGGGTTTTGATTGGCTCCAACAGTTTAACCAAGGACTACAATTACTCGATGATTATGATCATGAGGTGCTTGACACCTATGGAAATCATACATTAACGACGTCATACCCCAGTAAATCTGAATACCACGATGTTATAAACATCATGCACAATGAATTCAATTCAAAGGTTTTTGCTAAAGAAAAAGATGCGGGATTTGATAGCGCCATCAATCAAATAAAAAAAGGTTGGGAGGAAGCCGACTTTTATCCTTCCGTCGAGGAAAAAGCAGCTATGTTACTTTACCTCATTGTGAAAAACCATGCGTTTGTCGATGGGAACAAACGCATCGCCGCCGCCTGTTTTCTATTATTTTTAGACAAAAACAAACTGCTTTTCAACTCAGAAAGAAAACCATTGATAAGCAATGAAGCATTGGCTGGGTTAACCCTTTTTGTCGCAGTGAGCAATCCTGAAGAAATGATAACTGTAAAAAAACTTTTATTGAGCGTTTTAAACAGGTCGTAAATGAACCCTCGCTAACCTACGGATTTGGTAAACTTTTCATCACCCAGGATTTAAAATCGGTACGAATTTTGGTAGGTGATGTGGATGGCCGTTGATATAACACCATAGCAACGAGCTCATGTTTGGGATCAATAAAGAATATCGGACCAGTAGCTCCACTCCAATAAATCGTTCCAGCGGGGCGTGGGTCATTCCCGATATCCTTGCGTTTAATCGCATAACCAAACGTAAATCCATTATTCTTCAAATCATCCGTAGGCGTAATAGCCGCCTCCAAATTCAACGGTGTTTGATCCGTTTTCATCATCGCAATCGTGGAAGGTTTAGCTATTCGCACCCCATTCAACTCACCATCTTGGAGGACCATTTGGCAAAATTTAAAGTAATCTATCGCGGTCGAATGCAATCCACCTGAACCGGAAAAATACGTTTTTGAACCGCTAATTCGAATACTTTTCTCAGAACCTGGATCTAACAATGCCAAACCTCCTTTACCATCTGGTTGATAGTAGGACGTAAAACGAGGCGCATCTTTCGGCTCCAAGAAAAAATGGGTATCCTTCATCTCTAACGGATCTAAAATTCGTTTCTGAACAAAATCCTGAAAAGGCATGCCGCTGAGTACTTCAACAATACGACCAGCTACTAACAAACCTGGACCATAAATCCAGCCTTCACCTGGTTCATGCGTTAGCGGTAATTTGGCTAATTTCTTCACATAATTTTCAATATTACTATTGTAGACATTTTTCGTAATGGCCGCGTAAGCTTCCGGCATATTTCCTCCATAGGCACTTGGCTGGCCAGTTGTATGCGTTAGGACATGACGAATCAACAAGGGCTTAGTTGCTTCTCGAGTCTTATACATCCACACCCCATCCACACTATCTTTGGTAACTAAAATTTGTTGGGAAGCAAACTCAGGCAAATACTTGCTCACCGGGTCGTTGGGTCTACACTTACCATCCTCCATCAACAATAACAAAGCCAGGGACGCAATCGGCTTGGTCATAGATGCTAGACGAAAAATAGCATCTTTTTGCATCGGAATATGTGTCTCCATTTGTGACTCACCTTTCGCTTCAAAATGGACGATTTTACCTTTTCGAGCGATTAATGTAACTGCGCCAGCAATCTCTTTTTGTTGGATACTTTTGGACACCTCCTGTTGGAATTCATCCAAAACTTTTTGGTCAAATCCCAGAGCTTTTACCTCAACTGGCTTAACCACTTCCATGGACACTTTCTTGGTGGCAGCAGGTTTAATGCCCGCATAAACACCTTTTCTAAACTCATCTCCAAAATAGAATTGATATGGATTTGGAGCTGCTAATGAACCTATTTGGGTCATAAAAATACCAATCACCTCATCTTTTGGATTGACAAAAAAATGTGTTGAATTAGCTCCACTCCAGAAATATTCTCCGGCAGAGACATTAGGTTTATTAGCCACCATCGGATTAGTCAAAATACCAAAACCCAAACCAAATCCATAACCCGGTTCCAGGTTAGTACTTCCATCTTCATCCAAGGAAATACCATTGGCAATGCGGTAAATACGTGAATTCTGATCAGGCTTACGGGTCAATTCACCCGTAACGTCTACTTGCATCAAGTCCACCGTTTCTTTCTTCAAGATTCGTTTCCCCTTCAACGTTCCGCCAAAATAGAGCATTTTAGCAAAAGTTAAATAATCCTCCATGGTACCCCATAAGGCATTCACACCAGCATGGACAGTTACATGTGTGCTTTGAGGTTGCATTTTCGCGCGGACCAACTTCTTTCCGTTTTCGAAATCGTACACCACCATCGCCCGCTTTTCTTGCTCCGGACTTAGATTATATCCCATATCCTTTATACCTAACGGCTGAAAAATAGTCCGCTTCAAATAAGCATCCGTCGTTTCACCAGCTAATACCTCGATTAATCGAGAAGCTACATCTGGGCCAAACGAATAATTCCATTTGGTCCCTGGCTGATAGGATAAAGGAATCTTTGCCAAGGCTGCCACACGTCTTTCAATCGTCGTCAAACTTTGGTCAAACAAAATTGTGTTCCATATTTCCCGATCCATTTTTAACTGCGTAATTCCATGGGACATGCCAGAGGTATGGCTAATCAGTTGTTTAATCGTGATTTTGTTTTGAGCAGGCACATTTCCACTTGACATACCTTTATGGACATCATTCACCACGCGCAGATTTTTAAATTCAGGTAAATAGTTTTCAACAGGGTCGTCTAACTGGAATTTACCTTGCTCATAAAGTGTCATGAGTGCCACCGTGATAATGGGTTTTGACATGGATTGCAGGTAATAAATTTCTTTACCCGTCATGGGAATCTTATTTTCGGCATCGCGAACTCCATAAAATTGGCTGAATACTACTTTATTCTTGTGATAAACGAGACCATGTACGCCTTTCAGTTTATTGGCCTGAACCTCAGCTTGTAAAAAATTAGCTAGGGATGTGAAATTTTGACTTTGAACTGTAAATACTAATCCAATTAAAATTAGCAAGAGAGCGATTCGACGAAACATATTTTTCATAACAAGGTTATTTTCACAAATAGGGTGCTTGGTAAATTTTACAAAACCAAGCACCCCATAATGTTTAGAAATTAAAATTAAATAGGGCTTTTGACAAAAAGCAATTTACTATTATTTCTTGTAGATTTTTTAATCTTACTGACCAGCAACTCTGCTTAAATGATCCATCCGAATCGTGGTACGTAATTGACTCGCTTTCTTATTTAATTCGGCCAATTTCGTTTGTCCCTTCCGTTTTGCATTGCGCTCTTCTTGGTGCGTATAATATTGCAAACGTGATTTATCTGGAAGAATCATCATATACGTATTATTTGGATAACCATCCACCGCTTTGTACATGATGTAATTGTACGAAATACCTAGGGCCTTATCTTCTACGATCGCTTGCTCTATTAATTTATCATATTCAGCCATCTTATCGAACGGAACAGTAAAGAGCACAACCTTCCGGAAATCGTAGTTCTCCACTTTAAAATCAGGAACCATGACTGAAATATTCGTCGCTTGTACCCAAACAGAACGTTGGATGGCTTGTGAGCGATTCGCAGTATTCTCAGCAGTGATGCTCTTTAAATCCGAGGCAGCTTTTTCGGATAAACTTGAGCGTAAGCCAACATACCTACCCAAATTTTCTTCACCCTTTACAAAAACCATACTGTAGGTTCGACCCGACTCGGAGGTATGTGCTGCAAAATTATATGTAATACCTTTGGTCGCCGCCACCCACCAATTACGAATAGCAGGATAGTTTTTCTTGTAAATGTCGGTGTCCAATACCCTACTTTCATTCATTAAGAAATAGGTCTTTTCGGTTGATTGCGCTGTAAGCTGGAAGGCAAACAACAATGTCATTAAACTGAGTGTAATTTTTTTCATGATGGGTAAAATTTAAATGAAACAATGAAGCTCCAAGTTCTATTTTACCACGTAAATCAACCTTACGCAGGGTGCAGAAGTTTGTCTCGATTTTTAATAATATTGTCCAAAAAAAGGGGGAAGACTCACGTCTCCCCCCTATCACTTAATAAATAATTCGATTACTCACCAGCAGCAGCTCTAGCAGCTAACTCCTCCATAATTAATTTGGTATCATACAAATGGATGTCACGAACAACCTTGTCATTTTGCCACAACATCGCACGATGCAATGGAATTAGAATATCTTTCCCGGTGAAATTGCCTTTTGCCAACATCACACCCCAAATATTAGTCCATACTTCGCCATTATTCAATTTTAATGTAATCACACGTAGACGGTCAAATTTGACATTTTTCCAATTTTTGTATTGGCCTTTAAAATCTGCCAAAAATGCTTTTTTATCTTTAATGTCTACGAGCGTGTCACTGGGATAATACACTTGAATGTTATCTGCAAATGCATCCCCCGACCAACTGGTGTCTTGTTCTACGTATGCTTTCAATTGGGCTTCAATAGCTTTGGATTTATCATCCAAACTAGTCATCGTTCCACCCAAGGCATCTGATGTCGCATCTACCGCTTTACTTGTTTCTGTTTTTGGACCGCATGCAAACATAGCTGCAACCACGGTGATCACCATACATAGCTTTTTCATTTTTTTACGTTTTAAAGATTAAATTATAAGTCGCAAGTTTGATGACAAATAAATTACGAAAGCTAACATGAGAATTAAATATGTTCCAAATAAAGAATTAGGAACAAAACAAATAATGAGCTTTAGGACTTTTCGTTCAATTCTTTAAGGTAAAAACTGGGATTCACCCCCATGTATTTTTTAAATGCAGCATAAAACGTCGAACGGTTCGCGAAGCCACTCTGGTATATATACGTTTCAAGGGTATATTGATCAAAAGCTTGTCGCTGCTCTAGAAAATAATGTATACGCAACCGATTGATTAATTCCACAAAAGAAATGCCGTAATAGGTTTTTATATATTTAGATAACTTAGCAGAGGTCATATCAGTCAATATTGCCAACGCGTTTAAATCCAGAGTTGAATCCAAAAAAGCCTGAGAATTTTTTATCCGTTGATCCAACTTTACCGCTATTTTATCTGTTTGATATGCTGCCAATAAATTAGGTACAACATCTAGTACGGACGGAGTAACTTTATCGACAGGTAATATGCACCCATCTATATTTTCTTGCACATTAGGTGTCGTAATAAAATACCCAAACAAGATAATAGATAGAATACATTTGATTAATTGCGATGGTGGATCAAAGGAATTATTAATAAATAAATTGAGGTACTGATACAATTGAAGCAAAAAATAGACGGTGACAGCTCCCGCTAATAAATTCAACCAAATCAACGATTGCCTATTGATGTACGCGTATTCCATTCCAAATTTCTTTTGGGTAAAGAAAATATAACCTACCGAAACAAATCCATACGCAACACCCGCCAAAATCGAAATGGGCTGCACAAATCCAGCAGGTATCCAACCGGATGGTGTGTTTATAAATGAATTATTCTGCACATAATACGCATCCAAAATAGCTTTTTTTGATGGGCTATCTAATAGTAAATCAGGTAAAACACCCACGAATACCAAGATTGGAAAAACAAAGTGAAGCCAATCTACCCCCCGCATTTGAATCGTGGGATTTAGCATATTGCGAACATATAAGAACAAGACAATCGGCAAGAAGGCCCGGATGACATTGGGCGTTCGAAGTAAAAAAAGCATATTATAAATATGCTTTGATGTCAATGCATAGATGTAAAACTCCAAAAATACAAGAGCGAAAATAATGTATAATAGCCCATATATGTGGGAGGAACGACCATAACGAACCAATAAATAACAAATAAAAAATAACCCAATGCCACTTGTTAAAAAAGACAGGTAGGGAATAAAATCAAACATAGGTTACTTGATATTGTATTAATTTAAAGTAGAAATTCAGGAGACTTAGGGTGCAACGAACCCACTTTTTGCCAAAGCTTCAAATAGTTTTTGAACCTTTACTAAACCCTTGGGATCATTGATATCGTAATAGCGATAGACCTCCAAATCAGTCTTATGAATTCCATTTTCCTGAATCGCTCCTTGTGATTTGTACTCTCCTATCACCCAGTCGGCCACAATCTTATAGCTTACTTTATCATTTTCCTTAAATCGAAATGCACGATTCAAGGTCACCGTGGGTGTATTTGGATTAATTCTCGTCTCTGGATAGCCCTCTAATTGAGTATATTCCGTTGGCTTACTCGTTGCCGACATGGGACTCCCGGCAATAATGATCGGTTTATTTGCGCCCTTAAAGCGCTGTACCGCACGCAAAGCCATTAATACGGAAGTTTTATGGTGGCCATGTTGGCCCGCATGTGGTAACATCGTAATTACAAAATCATACTCGCGGTCAGCAAGTAAGCGATCCATTCGCCGCTCTACATAAGGAATATCCCAATTTTTACCTGAAATATAGGGCTTGGGGTCAGTGGTATACCAATCATCCGGTTGCTCCATAAAGTAGATATTTCGTACCCCCATGATTTTACCCGCGTTCAGAATTTCTTGCTTTCGCAACATAGGTAAATGGGTCCTCGCCACAACGGAGTCTGTCAAATCCAAATTGTAATACATGGCTCCCAATTGAGAATCCGCAAATCCACCTCCACCATCGGTCATGACAGCCATATCAACGATACCCTTTAATTCATGTGTGATTTTAAACATGGTTACCGAAAATCCAGTTTCATCATCCGGATGGGCGGTGACAACGAGAACTTTGGGAGATTGTGCTTGTACTGATGTAGCAATCAAACAAGCTAGTAGCATGAGGATAGGAAATGTATTTTTCATAGGTTTATCATAACTATTGCGAAAATTTTATCAATAAATTACTCATTTAACAGTTTTACTAATTTTCAATACTTGTGTTTTACCAGTTAATTCAGATACCAATTTTAGCAAATAGTTACCTGAACTTAGAAATCCTAAATCAATTTGAGTCTCATTTGTCACCAATGACCTTCGCCAAAGAGAAGCACCTTTCAAATCAAAAATTTCTACTTGAACAAAAGTGCCAAAATCGGATGGAAATTTGATCTTAATTTCTTGTTCAAAAGGGTTTGGAGACAATTCAAATGCCTCTTTTTCAAGCAAAGTAGATAAAATAATTTCACAACCTTTTGTATCCACTTTAATTCCAGCCGGTGTCGATCCACAAGCATCATTTCGATTAATTACACCATCTTTATCATCATCACCGTTAGGGTTAAGTGAAAGAATAGAATAGAATACCAACTCATTTGGTTCTGATATAGGCCAGTTCAAATTTGGTTTACCAATTGAAGAAACAAAGTCTACGCCATTTTTTCCATCTAAATCCACAGGATACATCTTATTTGATTTATTGGTAATGACAGCATTAGGATTTCTTGTCTTTTCATAACCTTCCATTTGCCAACTTTGAACCCAAGCAAACTCACTATCATCCATAAGCTCCAAAACACCTTTATTATTTAGGTAAATTGTTGCTCCATGAGTTGACCCAAAATCTGTACTCGAATGAATGATATCATTAACTCCATCACCGTTTGCATCAGCAATATATAATGAGCCCTCTCCGTGTGCTTTATCCAAATAAGGTTTAGATTTAACTCTAATACTGGTTTCATCTATAAATTTACCATCGCCATAATTCATTAATACTTGTAAATGTCTGCCCTCATAATACGGTTCGGCCTTAGTAACAGCAAGTATAATATCTGGAAATCCATTTCCATCTACATCATGAATTACAGTGTAATTAAACTTGGTAATACCAGCTCCAAATCTTCCTGCAGGCAATGGAATTAAACTTCTATTTGACAATGACTTATCCCCAGATTTACTTAACAGAATAAATCCTGACTTAGGATTAGAAGATCCTCCATCAGCATACATGCTAACTATATCTCCAATTCCGTCTTTGTTCAAATCACCTATAGCAGAAGACATGATATAAAACTCAAAAGGACGCATTTCTCGTGGTAATTGTTCACTTGAATTTTTAAAGTTCCCTTTGCCATCATTTGTTAATAATAACTTCCCAGTATAAATATCTGGAAAGCCATCTCCATTAACATCGCCTGCAGACAAATCGTGTCCAAACGAAAAATCAGTTGGTAATCCACCTTTTTCTTGACCCTCAATTTGATTAGAAGCATTCCTCAACCTTCCATTTGGCGTACTTAAAGCCAAAGGTATTGGTTCAAATTTTGTAGTATACGTTCCCTCAGGATTCCGCTTAATCAATCCCATTGACGCAGCAACAATATCGGATTTGCCATCCATATTAAAATCAGTCACTGCAGTACGGTAAGCAAAAAACCTTCTCAGCAAAGAATCATTTTCTATAATTTCTGGGGCATACCTGAGTGATCCGTCACCATTATTCAATAAAATCGAAAATGATGCGCGAACATTGCGTTCCAACGTGTGTGGAAAAATTGCCCAGGTGAAAACAACATCTTGTTTGCCATCTCCATTAAAATCCCCAACTCCCATATTGTGAGGGTCTAATCCAAACCAACCCGCTGGGTTAAAATCAGTAAATGAAGGATAGTAGTAAGGCTCGTGTTGCTCATTGATTTTTGTGCCTAAAAAACCAAAAGAACCAACCTTATACATTGGGGTTTCTTGGAAATCTTTATTTTGGCCTAAAGACAAGCTACTTTTAAAGAACGAAATAGTGTTTATCGGCTTTATTGTAACCTTCCCAAACAAAGGAATTAAATCCATAACATCATCTGATGTCCCGTAAGTATTATCTTTCCCAGGTTTGGTACTTAGGGACACTATATCAAGAATCTTATCTTTATTAACATCTATTGGATATGCTAGTGGTGCAATAAACTTTTGACCTTGATTTATTTGATCACTATTAATCGGCGTAAAATAATTTTTTCCATTATTTATTAAGATGATTGGCATAAATTTCGATGCGGGATCCCAGCTTTGAGCCATGAAAATATCATCGTAACCATCTTTATTCATATCGACAAACAACAAATCTTTAGGTTCATTTTTATTGTCTGAACTATAAATTGTATTTACCTCCGCCTCTAAATTGGAATCGTTCTGAATGAATAATTTAGTCTTGTCAATAAATTCTTTGCCTCCAGAATTGATCAATACCTGAAAAGAAGTCCCACTCATTGGATACTTTGAATCTGATGTTCCTGAGCGACAAAGTGAAAATATTAAATCTTGATAGCCATCATTGTTCAAATCTCTCGATAAAATTCCGCGTACATAATTCCAAGTTTTATTAAAATCTGCTCGAGGTAAGACAATAATATTTGTTGTATTAAAATTACCTGTCTTGTCATTTAGTAAAACAATCGAATTTAAGTCATCCTGCTTATTATCCTTTCTTCTTAATTGACCGAGAACAATATCTTTAAATCCATCATTGTTTAAATCGACTAAACTACTCTTAGAAAATCTCCATTGACCGCTTGGACCCATCAATAAGGCTTGAGGAATTCTAAATGTATCAGCAATAAATCTTCCATTACCTTGATTAATATAAAAATGTGATAAAGGCTGCTTATAACCACCTCCTGACTCAACAAGAATATCGACCAATCCATCATTATTTATATCACCAATTGTCGCATATTTTACATGCAGTTTCCTAGAAGTATCGTAATTTGTGACTTTTGAAACAGCATCAGCTAATGCATCTGTAACCAACCATTTTCGTTTACCTGCTTGGCTCAAAATTAAAATAGCCTCTTCGCCACGATAGCCAGTAAGTACAGGATCTTGCCCTAACTCTTGGTTTCCCGCATCAAAAATGGCAACATCCAATACGCCATCATTATTAAAATCAGCAGATGCTGCAACAGGATCATTTGATAAGAGCGTCCCCGCAATGTAATGTTGGGTTGAATCAACAAATGTACCGTCACCTTTATTGATTAATAAAATAATTTTAGTTTTCTCGGTCGTTTTCCAATTATCTCCACCCAACAACAAATCCTCTAAACCATCATTGTTGAAATCGTACTTTACCAAATACCGATTGATATAAGCTTCTAAATTTTGAGTCTTAGAAGGCTGGATAACATACTCTTGAGCATAAGCTAAGTTTATAGTAAATAAAATAGCGGTAATTACCTTAAATAATTTTAATCTAATCTTCATTTATAAATTTTTAGAAAAACTGAAAATAAATCACATTTATCGTAGCGAGTTAATAGAAAAAAAAGACTTAAACAAATGCGCCATTGCCTACAAGTACTATCCTAGTTTTTGACATTTATTTTTATCTTGCAGAAACCTCTAGCGCATGAAATCTATCCTATTTTTCCTCTTACTTGCTACTCCAATTATAGCAAATGGGCAAGCCCCCTTCTTAAAAGATCGCGTCAAATTCCTTGTTGGCGCTTCCTTGAATCCCCGATTATTAGCCGAAAATGAGGCCTACCGAAACGTGGCCACGACCGAATTTAATAGCGTCACGGCCGAAAACCACATGAAAATGATGTTGGTACACCCCGAAGCCAGTCGATTCGATTTTAGCCGAGGAGATGAAATCGTGAAATTTGCGCAAGCCACGCAAAAACGTGTCCATGGACATACCCTGGTTTGGCACAATCAAGTACCCAAATGGATGAATGAATTTTCAGGCGATACCCAAGCCTGGGAAGAAATGCTAAAAAATCATATCCAAACCGTTGTCAAACATTACAAAGGCCAAGTGGCTGGTTGGGATGTTGTCAACGAATCGTTCTTAGATGATGGTAGTTTACGGCCAACTGTCTGGTCAAAAAACATCTCCGATTACATCGCAAAAAGTTTCCAATGGGCCCATGAAGCCGACCCAAATGCCATCCTATTTTACAACGATTATGGCCAAGACGGTAAGCCCAAAAAAATGCAAGCCATATTAAATCTAGTCAAAGATCTACAAGCCCGAAAAATTCCTATCCATGGGCTCGGGCTACAAATGCACATCAATATCAACTCCAAAAATGAGGAAATCCTGTCGGTAATTAATCAATCTGCGAAGACGGGGCTGACCATTCATTTTTCAGAATTAGACATCGCCGTGAATCCAAAAAATGATTCCACATTTGTCTACCATGAAACAGCCAAAAAGGCCCAACAAGAAAAATTTGAGCTTGTTTTTAAGGCGTATCAAAAACTGCCTAAACACCAACAATACGGCATTACGTTCTGGAATGTTAGCGATCGTGATTCCTGGTTACGTGGATACTTTAAAAGACCAAAGGAATATCCACTCTTGTTTGACGATACCTACACCCGAAAGCCAATCTATTCTAACTTGTTAAACTGATGAATCAAAAATCTACAACCCGCTGGGTCCTTCAAGCCACCAGCGGACTACTCCTAACAGGAAGCGGCCTATCCTTAGCCATAGATGCAGGAATGACAAAACTACAAGGTGGCGAGTGGTTTTGGTATGGAACCGGCGCACTAGTTGTGTTTCAAGCCGGTTTATGTTTGGTAATAGACGCAGCCCGATTCAAATGAAAAAATACGTTTGGATCAGTTTGGTTTTGATGTGTTTACAAGCACAGGGCCAACAAATAACTTTCGATACCCATAAGACCTTTCAAACGATGCACAGCTTCGGCGCGTCGGACTGTTGGTCCATGGCCATGATCGGAAAATATTATCCCGAAAGCAAAAAAAAGCAAATCGCTGAATGGCTTTTTAGTCTGGAAACGGATGCTTCAGGCACACCCAATGGAATCGGACTTTCGCTATGGCGATTCAATATCGGAGCTGGAAGTTTTGAGCAAGGGCAAGCCAGTAAGATCTCAAACGAATGGCGACGTGCCGAAAGTTTTCTGACTGACAACACCTATGATTGGGAAAAACAAAAAGGCCAACAATTTTTCCTGGACGCGGCTAAGAAACACGGTGTTCCCTATACGTTGGGATTTTTGAATTCATCTCCCGTCCAAATGACCCAAAATGGATTGGCGATTGGGAGTGGAAAATTAGCTGAATGGAACTTCCAGAAAGATAAAATAGATGCGTGGACGGATTTTATCACGGCTGTTTCCAATCGATTTCAGTTTACCTACCTAAGCCCATTCAATGAACCCCAGTGGGATTGGGGACCTGGCAAATCGGGCGAAGCTTCGCAAGAAGGCACACCGATAAACAATGTGGATTTAGCCTGGGCAACACGTAAGCTTGCCCAGAAATTCCAACAAACAAAAACCAAAACTAGGATTGTGATTCCTGAGGCGGGCCAACTGAATTATTTGGTTGATCTCACAAGCAATCGACCTGGTCAAGATGGCCAAATAAATGATTTTTTCAATGCAAATTCCCCAAACTACCTTGGCAATGAACCTACAGTAGAAAAGGTCATTGCTGGCCATAGTTATTTTACCACGTCGCCCACGAGCAGACGTGTAGCACTCCGACAGGCAGTTGGCAAAAAAACACAAGAAGCCCAAGTCAATTATTGGCAATCTGAATTTTGCATTCTAGGGGATAACGCAGGTGAAATCAAAGGCAACGGAGTGGATTTAGGCATGAAAACAGCCTTGTATGTCGCCAAAGTCATCCATTCAGATATTCAAGATGCGAACGCAACTTCTTGGAGCTGGTGGCTAGCCGTCAGCGCGAATGACTTTAAAGATGGGTTGATTTATACATTTAATGGAGAAAAGAAAGGAGAGAATGATGCTAACAAATCAGATGCGGAGTTATATGATTCCAAAACGCTTTGGACCTTAGGCAACTATTCCAGATTCATCAGGCCCGGCATGAAACGCTTCGAAGTAAGTATCCAACAACCCGATTGCTTGATCACTGGGTTTACAGATCAAAAATCAAATGTGTTTGTATTGATTAATACGGGGAACGCATTTGAGTTGAATTGGCCTAGCGAACACGAAATAAAAACATATACCACAGCAGATCAGCAGAATTTAACGTTTCAATCTGTTCGCAATGGCAAGATTCAGGTACCCGCTTCCTCCATCATGACGCTGGTTATCTCTACGAAAAGTCTGTAAAAAGTTTAAATCATTTATTTGCTAACCATCATCACAAGGATAGGAATCCGCTAAATAATCCCTTTATTTGATGAATCAACCTAATAAACCTAATAAAATGAAAAAATCATTCTTTTTGAGCTTGATGCTCTTACTTACCCTTAGTGCCTGGGGCAAGCCCACTGGCACCTATTCCTATGTTGTCGAAGGATTCGACTGGGGCGCAGGGGTAAATAAAGTTATCCTGCATCTATCTGATACCACCTCGAAAGCTATGGCATCCGAATACCAGGTTTTCGCTAGTCGGAAATCAGCCGCAGGCCCTATTTCAGATCTTCAAAATACCCGGGATATCGTTACCGCTTATGTGTCCGACGAGCAAGGAAATCGCGTAAAAACAGGTAAAAACATCACGCTTGTATTAGCGGTGAGTCCTACTTCTCCGATCACCTCTCCGATTCAATACCAGCGTGGAAAAGGAAATGTATGGGTCGATTATGCGATGACGGTCATGCATACAAAAAGCCAACAAATTTGGGATACACCTGAGCGCAAAATCATGCCTTTGGTAGATCAATTTGACTTGACGGGAAAATATACGTACAGCGAAAAGTTGACCATGTCGTATGCGTCTTATGCACCTAAAACAACAAAGGAGAAGTCTCCACTGGTGATTTGGTTGCATGGTGGTGGTGAAGGTGGTACAGATCCAACGATCCCATTGCTAGGCAACAAGGCAGCTAATTATGCCTCTGAAGGAA
>JACCDH011034847.1_pt1 | contig 15823 bp, 5 predicted proteins | sample 7442481 | NCBI WGS metagenome assembly JACCDH01 (sample SAMN15323433, study PRJNA562643) | freshwater metagenome | isolation source: river surface water | place: USA:Blue River Watershed | collected 2017-08-15
GTTTGTTGGGTTAGTGCGGATGATTGGATTATTTAACGTACCGTCAATGTCCGTATCGTTTAATCTTACATCAATAGTAACTGAATCGTCTTCGTTTACACTTGCGGTATCGTCTATTGCATCTGGGCCATCGTTCACATCATTAATGTTGATACGCACCCACGCACTATCACATAATACAGGTGTTCCATTATCACAAATACGATAGAAAATAGAGTCAAGACCAAAGTAATTAGAATTTGGAGTATACGTAACCGTTCCATTCGAATTTACTGTCACTGAACCGTTTCGAGGTTGAGTTAAAACTACAGGGTTACTTATCGTTCCATCAGGATCAGAGTCATTAGACAATACAGAAATAACGGTAATACTATCCTCGTTTATGTTTATATAATCATCAACTGCATCCGGTTTTCCATTTATTCTAATGAATACGTAGCCGGTATCACAAGCTACTGGATTTCCATTATCACAAACCACGTACTTGATGGTATCTAATCCATAATATCCTCCACTAGGAGTATAAATTAACTTACCGGTTGGTGAAACAGTAATCGTACCATGATTTGGTCCTGATAAAACCACCGGATTGTTAATTGTTCCGTCCGTATCTGTATCATTTTGTAATACATAAATAGAATCTAGTCCCCCTTGTCCGATTGTAAACGTATCATTATTTACAACTGGTCTGTTATTCAGGAATAAATTCACCGTATCTGTAATAATACCTGTACATGCATTATTAAGTAATACACGGTATCTAGTGTTGTATAACCCTGTTGTATTTAAAATACGTAATGTATCAGAAGTAGTTCCGCTATACACTCCACTATTGGTTAAATTACTGAAGGTACCATTCGCAACTGATTGCTGCCATTGCTTAGTGACTACATCGGCAGCAACTACACTAAAGTATACTGCGTTTCCGGTAATAGCATGCTTGGTAATTGGCTGAACAATAATTGAAGGAAGTGCATTTACAGTCGCAGTTACTGCGGTTCTTGTTGCTGTTGTACATCCGTTTGCTGTTGCATCTACATAGTATGTTGTAGTTGTACTAATGCTTGGTGTGGTGTATGAAGTGCCGGTTGCTAAACTGCTGCCACCTGTTGAGTTGGCATACCAGTTAATGGTTCCTGCACTTGCTGCTGCTCCTAAGGTTACTGTTCCATTTCCGCAACGACTATTGTCGGTTGTTGAACTAATACTTGGTATTGCGTTTACAGTTGCAGTTACTGCTGTTCTTGTTGCTGTGGTACATCCGTTTGCTGTTGCATCTACATAGTATGTTGTAGTTGTACTAATGCTTGGTGTGGTGTATGAAGTGCCTGTTGCTAAACTAGTGCCACCTGTTGAGTTGGCATACCAATTAATGGTTCCTGCACTTGCTGCTGCGCCTAATACTACTGTTCCATTTCCACAACGACTATTGTCGGTTGTTGAACTAATACTTGGGATAGTGTTCACAGTAATAAGTACCGAAGCAGAGGTATCCGATTGGCAGGCACCTGAGATTACTATTCGCTTGTACCATGTTGATTGTGTTAATGAAGCCGGAGTATAATTTTTTCCATCATTCACACCTGGTGCAGCAGCATAACCCGAGGTTGATGATACAGTAGAAGCTATCCATAAAAAGCTGTAAGTTGTTCCGTCACCACCGCTAGGTGTTGAGCCACTTAAACTAGTTGGTATTGAACCATTACAAACAGATTGAGTTCCTGAGATCGTATTCCCTGAGATAGATGAATTTACATAAACCGGTACTGAGGCAGCTGTATCAGCGTTACATGCTCCACTTTCAACAATAGCACGGTAATACGTTGTAGATGTTAAATTAGTAGCTGTTAGTGTTGCAGTAGTATTCGCAATATCAGTTACACTTGAAGTGAAAGTTGAACTACTTGAAGATTGCCATTTCAAAATACTTCCGGTTGTTCCACTCAATGTTAACGATGCACTATTTGTTCCTGAACAAACTGATGTTGAGCCTGAGATTGAACCGGCAACAGAAGGTGCAGTGCCAATTATAATTACACCATTTGAAAAGGCCGGAGCTGATGGTGCATTGGTAACTTTAGCACGATAATACCTGTAACCAACAACTAAAGGAGATGTAACTAAAGTAGTTCCTGTAGCACTTGTATCTGTCCATGAAGCGCCATTTGACGAAGTTTGCCAACTTACAGTCCCCGTATATCCTGTAAGGGTAATTGAAGCAGATGAACCCGCACAAACAGTGTTCACCGCAGTATTTGCAGTTCCACCAACACTTGGTAATGGGTTAACTGTAACTGTAGCATTACCCGTATTAATACAACCATTGTCGTCAGTACCTGTTACTGAATAGTTATAATTACCTAAACCAACTGGCGAAACTGTAATGCTTGATGTAATATCTGATGTTGACCAAACATAGGAACTTGCACCACTTGCTGTTAATGTAGTTGAAGATCCGGTAATAATAGTGGTTGCAGATGGTGATATCAGAATAGTAGGTAATGGATTTACTACAGCTATTATCACATTGGAGAATACAGCGGCATCACTACTAGTATATGCCTTTCTTCTATAATAAGTTGTTTGAGTAATTGTACCTGGTATGTATGTAGTTGAAGTTTCACCAATAATATCTATAAAACCTATTGTATTAGAAACAGTAGATTGTTGCCATTGGTAAAGTATTGTTCCGGTACCATTTGTGCCCGGTTGTATTGACGTTAATGCTGATGGAATGCCAGATCCACAAACTGCACTTCCTCCACCTATCAAACCCGGATCCAATGGATCATTAATAGTTGCAATCACAGGTACTCTCGATGATTCACATCCGGTGAAAACATTTCTTGCTACCACATAAAACGTGGTAGTACTTGATATCGTAGGTGTGGTAAATGTAACTAAACCTGTTGCTAATGGAACTCCTCCAGTTGGAACATCATACCAATCAATTGTTTCATTACTTCCCGGTGTGGCAGATAATGTCAACACACCTTCACCTGTTCTTTCATTTCCATTAACAGATGGATTGTTTGGTAATGAGTTGGTGGTTATTTTCACCGCATTGGTGTATGTTGTAGTCAATCCGGATTTAGAAGCAGCTCTTCTGTACCAAGTGGTTTGACTCACAATATCCTCTGGATAATATATTTCACTATTTGCGCTGGTATCTGATATAATATCTGTCCAATTCAAACTATCTGTAGAATTTTGCCATTGATAAGTAAATCCAGTTACTCCACTAGCAGCAACTATAGACGAGATAGAATCTATAGCATCCGCACCACACAACTGTTGAGGATTACCAATAATTCCGGGGTTAATTGTACCGGTAACCGTTGCAGTTACAGGCACCCTTGGAGATACACATCCTGTTGTTGTATTACGTGACTCAACATAGTATAAAGTAGTAAAAGCGATTGAAGGTGTAGTATATGATGTAGAAGCGGTTGCAACTGCAGAACCACCTGTTGAGCTTTGATACCAGTCAACAGTACTTCCTGATGGCGCTGTAGCTCCTAACGTTACCGTTCCGGTTCCGGTTCTGCTTCCATTAGTAACTGTTGGTGTTGCTGGTAATGGATTTACTGTGAAGGTAATTATGTTTGAATATACCGCAGTATCTTGTGCTGTAAAGGCTTTTCTTCTGAAATACGTGGTAGTATCGATTGTACTTCCAGGAGTGTATGCCTCAGTAGAAGCACCTGAAATATCAATCACACCCGATGCAAATGTTGGAGATGTTGATTTCTGCCATTGGTATTCAATCACATCACGTCCACCGGTTGCACTTGTTGTTGATGCTATTGATGAAGGTAATCCACTTCCACAAAATGTACCTGAACCGCTTATTGTTCCGCCATCAAGCAACTTGTAAAATGGAATGGATACAATATTTGAATCTATCGATTCAGCACCACCATTATCAACAACTTTAAATACAATTCGGCAAGTAACTGATCCACTAAATGGTGTTATTTTTATAGAGCTGAATTTATTAACGGTTACGCCTGCTAACGGCCATGTTAAACTAGTATATGAGGTTCCATCTATTTGGAATGAAGTAGCATTAGAAGGGAAACTGATATAGTGTATTTGTGTAACATAACCCGCTCCTCCATCAGTACCGGTAACCTTACTCGAGTCAATTGCTATCGGTGCATTAGGATTTAATATCATTGGAAATGTATAAGGTGTTGGTGAAGGAAACTGATTCACTCCAAAATCAAATCCACTTGAATCCGATGGACCACTTATAATTAGTCTGAATGCAGGAGAAGTGAATGAGAATGTTAATGGTAATTCTCCGGTTAATACCTTACTCGAAGGAATGATATCATCAACCGAATAATCAACACTGCTTAGCCATAATTTCTGTTTTAAATTTGGTGATGCGTTGAATAAAGCATAGTTACCTGAAAAATCAACAGGTGCATAATCCAGTACCGTATTTAATGTATCTAATAAATATACTTTGAGTGCCGCATTTGTGTTAGTTCCGGTTTCAACACCATTTGCAATACCAACAAATGAATTGTGCGCACTATTATCAATATCCTCCCAAACCTTACCTGATAAGCGAATTGGATATGGCCTAACTACAACAATTACTTTTCCATTTACACATAATGTTGATGTTCCTGCGCAACTGATGTTTAAATCACACAGCTTATACTCGAAACTATCGATTCCAAGATAGCCGCTATTTGGTAGGTAAGAAATGGAGCCGTTCGCTAATAAAGTTAATGTGCCATGCTGAGGTGTAAGTATACCTGTTGAAGGTAAACTAACCGTTAAGTCGTTTCCTTCAGCATCAAAATCATTTTCTTTTACATTCAATATTAATTGTTGATCTAAATAGGTAACATCTCTATCAAGAACCGCAGTTGGTGCTGTGTTGGAAGTGGAAGGAAGTACAGTTAGATAAACGGTAGCAATATTACTTAGTAAAGAATCAGTTGACCCATCTTTGACGCGGTAGGTGAATTGATCTGTTCCAACAAAGTTATTAGCAGAAGTGTACCTCCATTCTCCAGCAGATGATATAGACAATGTCCCGTGTGAAGGGTTTGTTGCAATAACTGCAGTTAATGGGGTGCCCTCATAATCGTAATCATTTTTCGTTAAAAGTATATCAACTGGTGCACACGATCCGGTGATTGCTGTATCTGATAAAGCAACAGGGTTTTGATTCGTAACCTTTATTCTAACAATAGCTGTATCTGATAATGGCTGCTCACATCCACTAGCTACAGAACCATATCTAATGTAAACAAGGCTATCATTACCACTAAAACCGGCAATAGGAGTATAAAAAATATTATTTCCTACAACTGATGCAGATCCGTTTAATGCATTCACCGTTATTGATGGCGTAGATAAAGCTCCTTGCGCATCGTTATCATTTGCTCCAATATTAATTGTAGTTGATGCTCCTGAGTTGATTACTACATAGTCGGAATTAATTTGTGGAGAAATACGTTTTACATTAACCCTTACAGCAACCGTTGTGGTTTGATTATTACTATTATCCTTCAATACATAGGTAAATGTATCAACACCAATAAATGATCCGGTTGGAGTGTAAGTAATGGTTGATCCAGACAATGTTACTGTCGCACCTCTCCACGAGGTAGCGGTTACAGATTGTATAACGTTTGTATTTCCGTAATAATTAGCATCATTTGTTAAAGGATTTATGGTAACTGCAGTTGACGAGAATGTAGAAACAGTATCGGCATAACCTACAGGTTTGAAATTAGTAGGAATACCTGAGCAAGGATATGTTACACCCGGTATGGTGTATGCAATAACTAACCGTGGTCGTAAGGTTAAATTTGATGTATAATTTGCACTGTAAAAACTAGCAGTTAACGTAGTACTTGTAGATAGAGTCCTTGGAATGATTAACATACCATTGTTGGATGCAGGTGTGGTTATCCAACTTTGTACCATGTTAGTGACGGTTGAACTAATTTGAGTACCCGTTGACATATTTGAAGTTCTTACCAAAGTAGCGGAATCAGTCAATGTATAATCGCTCGTAGCATTGGATGAACCTGCTGTTCCCCAGTTAGTACTAGAGTTAAATTTGTTCCACGTTGCTTGATTATCAACCCAAGGACGTAATGATTTTGCAATAACTGCGGGAAATGGTCCATTTGAAGAACTATAACTGTATGAAGCTGATGATGTCAATAATAATTTTGCATCAGTAATGGTAAGACTGTTTGAATAGGTTGATAAATTAAATTTAATTAGTGATTTCAAACTTCTTGAGCTTCTACTTACCAGTTTTATTGTAGTTGCTGTCCCATAGTTACTACTTGTGTTATTTGCACTGATATAGGTATCTGAACTAGGGTATAGAGTGTCTATACGATTAGTTGCAGCCACATTTATACCAGACTGATATTGACCTGTAGAACACCCATCTTTTAATATTGTTAATCGAACCACTGCCTCAGAACAAAATCCTGATGCGTTGCATGCCATGTAAGTGAAACTATCTGCACCAACACCTAACACTGCGTCTTTACTCGATAAGTAAGACAATGTTCCATCTGAATTGATATACACAAATCCTTTAGTGGGTTTACGTGTAATATCCTTAATGTATAACTGATTGCTTGATGAGGCGGAAGGAACATTCTTATCGTTTGCAAAAACATTAATTGTGGTTAGGTTATCTTCTACTACTGATAATGTATCTCTACCCAATGAAGGATATAAAGAAAGAGAACCAACCTGGAATGTTAAACTCGAAGAGTTGGTAATTGAACCATTACTCAGTGTATACGTTCCAACATCCAATCCAAGGTATCCGGCATTACTTGTGTAGGTTACATCACCCGATGCTGTAAAGCTTACAGTTCCTTTTGTTAATCCACTTACACCAACCAACGTTCTGTTTCCTGCCGTACTATCTACATTGCTGTCAAATACATTAAAAGTGATGGTTGATGAAGTACATCCGGAAGGTAAAGATTTAACAATTGGCTTTACCGTTAAACCGGCAGTTGATGGAACCAACAGAATACCACCCTTTGAATCAAAAATCGTTCTTCCACAAGGATCTGTAACCAAACACGTAATCATACAATTAGTTGTTTGATTAACTTCTGATGGAGTAAATGATGTGCTAGTTCCGGTTGGATTTGAAAAAGTTCCAGGAACCGAAGCAATCCACTTGTACGTAAATCCACCTGAACCAACAGCTGTGGCAGTTAATCCATTGTAGGTGGTCAATGCTCGCATTTCTGTCGGTATTCCTGAAATAGAGATCGTAAATGTTGATGCTAATTTGTCTGCCAAGGCAAAAATGCTGAAGTTAAAAAACATCTTTTTTGCCGCAATGCGTTGCGCAACAGAAGCAGTAAACCTCGTTGATGAAAAATCATGGCCACCTTGGTACATTACCCAACCGTTACTACTACTACCAAAACCTCTTCCAAATACATTGACTGCAGCCATGCCTGGCGAAGTAGCCGGAATCTCAGGCTGGCCGTTAGCATAGGTTAAAATTTTAGTGTCTACATTCCATGCACTTCCGATTGTTGGCATAAACACTTGTTCCGAACCTTTTATTTGCGCACTATCAGAAGGGCCTAAGTATTGAGCCATCACATCAGTTGCATACTGATGAACAAATGGAGGCTTCGGATGAGTATGGTTACTATACATTAGCAAACCGTTCGTAGTAAGAAAGTTCATTTTTAATCGAACATTACTTCCTCCTATCACGGTATCTTTATACAATGACTCCAATACACTTGGTGCGTGACATCCAGACCAAATAGTTCCTTTAAAATTCTTATTCCAGAAATATAGATTTCTGTGCGCAGCCCATGTTGGATCCGCATGAGGCATAACAAAAATATCATCGCAATTATTGAGTGCATTGGGTGTTCTGAAACTAAAAGCAGAAGCTGGAATACCGGCTTCGTTTAAATATGCAATTGCAATACTCCCGTTTTGCGCGTCCATTGCCCATCTTGGAGGAGTAGTTACCGTAAAAGCAATAGGTAATGAAACAACACTTGTCGTAGAATCTATAATAACACCTTGGGCTTTCCAACTATAAATTGCTTTATTAACCGCGGCACTTCTATAGTCCGCAGAAATAATAAACGGACCACCCTTAAATACTTTTCCATTATAAGTAAAATCAATTCCGTCTTTTGATTTAGCCGGGTTAATTGATCTTTTTACCGGAATGTAATAATTCTTCAATAAGTCATAAATCAATCCATACGGTTTCAATGAATTACCAATAGTGGGGTTAGATGCCCCCATATCAATAATAATCGAACCAGCAGGAATTGACTCGGTTGTTTGACCTTGTGCAACCGAGATAAAGGAGAGCATTAAAATGAAAAGGCAGAAAAGTGAGATAATGCTTCTTTTCATGAAAAGTGATGTTGTATACATTGGTTTCAATTTTTACTTAATAATCCCAATGAATTCAACAGAACGAAATGCTCAACTTAAACGCGATTGGGAGTGAGGTAATACGCAAAAATAACCGCCCAAATAGCTTTTACTACCACTCAAATATGCATAAAACCATTAAAATAATATTAAGCATTGACCATTATCAACAAACCTGAATTTAGCTATCAGTCAATAATTAAACAAGTATCTATTTTTCAGACAGTTGATAACATACTTTGATTTAATTTATCGTTAATCAGCAGCACATGATTCTTATCAGCACGGTCTATTAAACTGATTTAAATCCATAAATCCACCACACACATGAATACCTCACACATTAATCACATTTAGTATACTTGCATCATGAAAAAAATCAACGGCTTATTAATCCCTTTCTCACTCATACTAATATTGCTACTTGTAACTCAATCGGCCGAAGCTCGAAGAAGAACTAAGAAAAGAAAGGTAGAACCGAATCCTAGAACTGAAATTCAACTCGTATTAAGCAACCAACAAAAAGCCTGGAACGATGGAAAACTAGAAGCCTACATGCAAGGCTATTGGAACAATGATTCGCTAACTTTCATCGGAAAGCGTGGTGTAACACGTGGTTGGAAAAACACATTAGCTAATTACAAAAAATCATACCCCGATAAAGCAACTATGGGTAAACTGCAATTACAGGTTATCTCTATAAAAGTGTTGGGCAAAGACTTAGCTTTTGTAGTGGGTAAATGGGATTTAACCAGAAGCATGGGAGATGTTGGTGGACATTTCACCCTGCTCATGAGAAATATAAAAGGCCGCTGGGTAATCGTTGCCGATCACAGCAGCTAACTTTTACCGAATTGGAGTCATCGTTCGTTTCACATCATACGTGGCAAAATAACCAATAGCACCACCGGTTATATTGGTAGGTAAGTTTGCCGGAGGAACCTGAAACGGCCCCGGAGCCCCGGATGTTTGTGAATTGTAGGCACGTAAAAACTCAAACATAGCTTTATCTACTGATCTAAACTGTTGAATACACGTATCGCCTACTTGTAGTCTTAAAAAAGGAATTTCAAAAGTATACCTTCCGTATTGTGTGCTTGCGTTATCAAATAAAATTTTGTTCTCAAATAACGAGTCGGCATGTGTTACGTGACTTACAATACCAAAACGATAATACGTATACTTAGTTTGTGGACGCGTATCATTAGCAAAATACAAAACCGTATAGCCTTCCTCTAGGAAACCTTCAGCCGGTTTATAAAGTGGTGTCACTGAATCAACGCTAAACATTGGAATTAAGGTTGAACTGGAAGTATACGTTTTACCGTTGTGAGTAACCGTTAGTTGATAGGTTTTATTCACTTCGCCTACAAATGGTGATGCAGGTTTGTATAAACCATTACCCAAATACGAAAACGAAATTCCATTAACTTGAACCGTGGCATTACTTACCACGGGAACAGGTGCAGTTGAATAATAATCCGCTGTCTCGGTTATCCTCACATAAGAGCTATCCTGCTCTGTACTCACCTCTGCCTCTATTACCACTTTTTTATCGGTTGGTGGAATGGCAATATCAATCTGCTCTTGACAAGCTGTTAAAGCGGTTAAACCACTAAAAAGTATAATAAGTTGTTTAATGCGTTTCATGTGATTAGAATTTGAAGTTGTAAGTAATTGCTGGAACAAACGTGAATAAATACCATTTCTGAACAATAGGTGTTCCTGCTGTATCTACATCATAAGAAAGTGTGTAAGCATTCTTTCTTCCATAAGCATTATATAAACTAAACACCCAACTACCTTCAAATGCTCGTTTCTTAAATACCCAAAGTGGTTTAGCTTCTTTCTTTTTTTGAAGAATAGTAAACGATAAATCTAAACGATGATAGGCAGGGAAACGTGCAGAGTTTCTTGCACCATATACCACACTTGGTTTTTGATCACCAAAGAAACTTGTTCTTCCGGTTGCTAACGTAAAGGCCTCTCCGGTGGCATATACAAATCCTGCACCTACGCTCATACGTGTATTGATTTCATAATTCAATACCGCAGTGAAATAATGTGTTCGATCAAATCGGAATGAGTACCAATTTCCATTATTAATATTATCTGCTTTACGTTCCGATTTAGCCAAGGTGTAACTCAACCAACCGTTTAATTTCCCTCTTTGTTTACGCAAAAACAATTCTAATCCATAAGCGCGTCCCATACCTGCTACTACCTGCGCCTCAATAGCTTCGTTAAATTGTATATCTGCACCATCACGTAATTCAACCGTATTCTTCATTTGCTTATAGTACACTTCAGCAGAAAACTCTAGGGTGTTTTCTTTAAAGTTTCTGAAATAACCAATCGCATATTGATCGGCCATTTGTGGTTTTATGTATTGATCAGATGGTGTCCAGAATTCTTGTCCGGTTGATGCGGTCACATTTTGAATCAAGTGCATGTATTGGAACATCCTGTTAAATGATGCTTTTACCGAACTACTCCCATTGATTGCATAAGTTAAATTCAATCGTGGTTCCAATCCATAGTAAGTATTATACACTTCACCTGATTTGTAATTGGTGTATGGGTTTACTGAGTCCTTAGCACTTTCTTGAATGTAACCATTAACAACGGTGGTGGGTGAACCATTCTGATAGTTAATACTGCGTCCTGTTCCTATGTTTGAAAAAATAGATAAACGCAACCCATACTCCATAGTGAATCTTGCACCAAATTTTTGGGAATGACTTGCATAATAATCCTGCTCATATGCTCGCTTAATCGGTAGTGAAGCATCTGATATGGCTGACTCACTTGTAATTTTAGTGCGCTTACCCGGTTCAAATACATAGTAGTTTTGCTTCACACCAAACTTGATATTACTCTTTGGCGAGATGTAATAATTAGCATCTACTTTTAGGTTTAAATCATTGATATAGTTAGTACGCGTAAAGTTAAATCGATTAGAAAAGTTAATATCGAAATCATAATCATAACGACTATACGCAACAGTAGTGTTTACAAAAAGTTTGCTATTAAACACATGATTCCATCGAGCTGTAGTAGTGAAATTACCCCACCCAAATCCAAATAAACCAAACCCTAATTTATCTCTTCCGTAATAACCGGAAACAAACAATTTATCTTTATCCGATAAGGTGTAATTCAACTTTACATTCACATCATTGAAGTATGCAGATACGCCATCCAATTGCTTGCTAAAAGGAAAGAATAAATCGAAATAACTTCTTCTTCCCGAAACCATAAATGAAGATTTATCTTTAACAATCGGACCTTCCACTGTTAATCGCGATGACAACACTCCAATACCACCCGATACCGAATAATTTTTAGAGTTTCCATCCTTCATTCTCACATCCAACACCGATGCTAAACGGCCTCCATAATTAGATGGAATACCGCCTTTGTATATTTCAAAATCCTTTATCGCATCTCCATTAAATGTAGAGAAAAATCCTAACACATGTGAAGGATTGTAAACCACAGCTTCATCTAACAGCACCAAGTTATGATCAATGTTACCGCCTCGTACAATCATGTTTGAGCTTCCATCACCTGCGGCTTGTACACCAGGTAGTAATTGAACGGCTTTTATCACATCCACCTCACCCAACAACAATGGAATTTTTCTAACCTGCTTAATATCCATCTTCACCACACTCATTTTGTTAGTTTCCACATTTGCAGCCGTTGGTTTATTGTCTTTAATCAACACCTCATTCAACTCATTCTTATCTTCCACCAACTCCACATTAATTTTCACGTTATCATTGGTTAAGTCAACAGTCTTTTCCAATGTTTTATATCCTATGTATGAATAAGTAACATGATACGTACCTGATGGTAGATTTATAGAATAATAACCATATGCATTACTGGCAACTCCAGTTTTCAACTCCTTTACATAAACTGCCACACCTATCAACACTTCACCATTCTTAGCATCTTTAATGGTGCCACTCAATGAATGTTTACTTTGAGCAAACAAAATAGATGGTAGTGCGAATAAGAATAAATAGAAAACTAATTTTTTACACATATTAGGCGATTTTAAGTGGGCGCGAAACTAAGCTAAATATTTACTCCAACACATAAATATGGATAAGCGGTTTGATTTTGTAGGTTAATCGGCAAATGGTTTGGCAAGGTTGTTGTAAACCGAGTGTCATTAACAATTACTAACCATGAAAAATATCTTAATGATTCTAGCTGTTGGTGTAGCACTAACCGCTTGCAACAAAAAAGTTGTTTACAATGCTAGCCTGCGCAGCAACCTCGATAGCAAAACCATTACACCCGATAAAATCCAATTTTACATCAGTAAAGATTTAGAAATGAGGCGTGAAGTTTCTTCCAATAACACCAAGATTACTGATGGTAAAATTCAATACACGAAAGGCCGTCAAATTGAATTATTAAACTTAAAAGAATTAACTCCCGGCATTTGCATTAAATATACCGACACCACGCTGCAAGTGGCCTTCGACCAAAATAACTACCTTACGTTTATTAGTAAGGACAATGGCCAAAACCAAGAGGATTATGTATTGTATACTACAACAAATGCGAATGGTCAACATGAAATTGCTTACGGTAACCAAACCTATGTTGTTCCGGAATCTGCGGGCCTAACTCACCTATTGGTAAAGAGAAAAGACGCCAATAAATTGAAAGTAAAAACGAAAAAAATAAAAGGCAGAAAAATTTAGGTCGTAGCCGACTGGTTAAGTCGGCTATGGCTTTTGCCGTAGATAAAGTAAATGACCAAGCCAAGCAATAACCAGATTATGAACGCTGCCCAATTGGTAAAGTTAAGTTGAGTCATGAGGTAAAAATTCGTAACCATACCCAACACCGGAATGGTACTAAATCGTTTTAAAAAGGTGAGCACACTTAAACCTACAAATAATAACCAAAAAGCAAGTGTGGGCCAATTTTCTTTGGCACCTAAATTCATAAACGTTTTAGTTTCATCAAACACGATGAATAAAAATAATCCTACTAAACACAGAATAGGAACTATTAATCGTCCGTTTATGTAGGGTACTCTGAATCCGGTATGGTATTCATTACGGTGCGACTCCATTCTGATTACTCCGGCATTAACAATAACAAACGCAAATAAGGTTCCTATGCTTGATAAATCAGTTACCTCTTTTAAGTTTAAAAACAACGCAGGTACAGCAACGAAAATACCCGTAACAAGGGTACTAAAAGCAGGCGTTTTAAATTTAGGGTGAATAACACTGAAACGTTTAGGTAATAAGCCATCTCTGCTCATGCTCATCCAAATGCGTGGTTGTCCGTTTTGAAAAACAAGTAACACGCTAGCCATGGCAATAACTGCACTTACCGCTACTATTCCACTCATCCAATCCGAATGGATTAATTTAAAGGCATGCGCTAGTGGATCATCAACAGCCAACTCTTTATAGCTCACCATACCTGTTAAGGCCAATGAAATTAAAATGTATAATACCGTACAAATTGCCAATGAGGCAATCATGGCTTTAGGCAAATCGCGTTTGGGATCTTTACACTCTTCTGCAGTAGTAGCTAACGCATCAAAACCTATATATGCAAAAAAAACAGAAGCCACTCCTTGCAAAACACCCGTAAATCCATTCGGTGCAAATGGTGTCCAGTTATCCGGATTTACATAAAATGCTCCAACAATAATGACAAGTACAATCACCACCAACTTCAACCCAACAAATAAATTACCCACAGTTTTGGTTTCATTTACACCTCGGTAAATCAAACCGGTAATGGCAAACACAATTCCTAAAGCCGGTAAATCGCAAATAATTTTTAAACCAAATAATTCGCTGGCATTACTCCATGCTAAATACTGTTCCTTTAAATAAGCTGGTGCAGATGCAGGATTAGCAAGTGCCATGTATTCGGCAAATCCATTCTTAGCACTCAGATAATCCATGGTGAATTGCTCCGGAATGTGCCAACCTAAGCCATCCATTAAACCGGTAAAATAGCCACTCCAACTAATTGCCACTACAATATTTCCTATGGCATATTCCACCACTAATGCCCAACCTATAATCCATGCAATTAACTCCCCAAACGAAGCATATGCATAAGTATATGCACTTCCCGAAATAGGAATACTACTGGCAAATTCGGCATAACTCATGGCCGAAAAAGAACATGCTACTGCAATAAACGCAAACAGTAAAATAACAGCCGGACCACCACTTGCACTTGCATTACCAATGGTGCTAAAAATACCTGCACCAATAATAGCAGCAATACCCAGCGAGGTAAGATCGCGAAGGTTTAATGTTTTATGTAATTTATGTTCGCTGCCCGAACCTGACTCAGCTTCGATAGCGATTTGCGAAATACTTTTTTTACGAAAAATAGAATTGCTCACGTTTTATAACTTGGTAGAGCAATATAAGGAATAGAATAACAATTCTAAATTTTTGCTTTAGGCTTCTCACACCCACAAGCACCACTTTCACAACTGTGTCCTTTAGCCGATTTTACAATCGACTTAAAGATATACCAACCGGCAGCAGCAACAATTAAACCTACGATTGCGTATTGGATATTCATTTTGGTTGATTCGATAATTTTCCAAACTAATAACTGATGACTATTGACTAATGACCTGCTAATGCCAGTTTCCTCGGCTCATATTTCGCTGCCATTTCAGCAATTGCTTTAATATGATCAGGTGTCGTACCACAGCATCCACCAAGAATATTTACCAACCCTTCTTTGCAAAACTCTTCTACTTGTTTAGCCATTGCCGCAGGGCTTTCATCATACTGTCCCATTTCGTTTGGCAGGCCCGCATTTGGATAAGCACTTACATAAAATGGTGCAGTTTTAGCCAATACTTGTAAATAAGGCCTGAGAGCATTGGCTCCTAAAGCACAATTCAAGCCAATACTTAATAAAGGAACATGTCGAACTGAAATTAAAAAGGCCTCAGTTGTTTGACCACTTAATGTTCTTCCTGACGCATCGGTGATTGTACCCGAAATCATTACCGGATAGGTTTTACCAATCTCTTCAAAAATCTCTTGGGTTGCGTACAATGCAGCTTTTGAGTTCAGCGTATCAGTAATTGTTTCAAACAACAACAAATCAACACCACCTTCAATTAATGCAGTTATTTGCATTCGATATGCGCTAACCAATTCATCAAATGTTATTGCCCTGAACCCAGGATTATTCACATCAGGCGACATAGATGATAATTTAGTTGTTGGACCCATAGCTCCAGCTACAAAGCGAGGCTTATCGGGATTCTTAGCGGTGTACTCATCAGCAACCTCACGAGCTATTTTAGCCGATTCGAAATTAATTTTCCAAACATAATCAGCTCCTAATTCATAATCAGCCTGTGCGA
>JACCDH010698851.1_pt1 | contig 15819 bp, 8 predicted proteins | sample 7442481 | NCBI WGS metagenome assembly JACCDH01 (sample SAMN15323433, study PRJNA562643) | freshwater metagenome | isolation source: river surface water | place: USA:Blue River Watershed | collected 2017-08-15
AAATAACTTGATTGCCAAAGGATTTTTGGCAAAAACGTTGTCACAAGAGTTGCCAGCAGGACCGCAAGAGCGCTTGTATGTGACTGAATTGGTGCAAGATGTCACTGCAGAGGTTACAGGCAAGCTCCCCAAAGATTTATCTGATATCGCGCGATTTGAAGCGGTTGAGGCCAATCGCAAACAGTTGATCAAAGAGTGTGAAGCAGATCCGAATTATCGTTGCAGCGTGGTGATGTTCCACCATGGGATGGAGTTTTATCTGATCAAGCAATTGATGATCCAAGATGTGCGTTTAGTGTATGCGCCAAGCGAAGCTGTCGGCAACTTCGGTGGCGATATCGATAACTATGAGTATCCTCGCCACACCGGTGATTATGCCTTTTTACGGGGTTATGTCGGCAAAGATGGCAAGCCTGCCCCTTATTCGACGGAAAACGTGCCTTATCAACCCAAGCATTTCTTAAAAGTCAGTGCGGCAGGGGTGCGTGAAGGCGACGGCATTATTTTGGCGGGTTATCCCGGCACGACGAGTCGCTATCGTTTAGCGCAAGAGATTGCGTTCGCTTCGAGTTGGCAGTATCCAGCGCAGGTGAAAACCTTCAATCAAATGATTGCAACCATCGATCGACTCGGTGCCACCGATGCTGATTTGAAAGTGAAATATGCCTCTGTTGTCAAAGGCTACAACAACCGCATGAAAAAGCTCAATGGCTTGTTAGATGGTTTTAAAGTCACCGACATCCACGCCATTAAGTCTGCGCAGCAGCAACAATTACAAGCTTGGATTGCGGCAGATCCCAATCGTGCGGGTTATGAAAAAGCACTCGCTGATTTAGCGGTTGTGGTTAAAAAAGAGCAAGATTACTTACAGCAAACTTATTATTTTGAAGCGGCCAAACGCAGTGATCTGTTAAGAGCGGCTATTGATCTGTACCGCTGGTCAGTTGAGCAACAAAAAGACGATGCAGCGCGGGAAATGGGCTACCAAGCGCGCGATGCGAAGATGTGGCAAGGCCGATTAAAACGCATTGATACCAGCTTTGCTCCGACCATGGATTTAGCGCTATGGTCTGAACAACTGGCAGAATATTTAGCACAACCCGATGCAGTTCGTGTGGCCTTGCTTGATCAAAGCCTAGGGTTGAAACCAGGCATGACTCAGCAACAGATCAGCGATTTATTAAAATCTTGGTACAGCCAAACCGATCTATTAACCACTGAGTCGCGTCTGGCATGGCTGCAAAAACAACCTGCTGATTTTAAACAGAGCCAAGACCCGTTTATTAAAACGGCTGTGGCCTTATTTGACACCCATATGCAACTAGAGCAGCAACAAAAAGCACTGAATGGCGAATTGTTAAAAGTTCGTCCTGCCTATATGCAAGCGATCATTGCCTATAACAAAGATGCAGGGCGTCCGGTTTATCCAGATGCCAACAGTACTTTGCGCGTCACTATCGGTTCGGTCGATGGTTATATGGCAGCTGACGGGGTTTACAAAACGCCATTCACATCCGTTGCAGGGATGTTGGCCAAAGAAGGTCCGGCGCCATTTGATATTCCGCAAGGCTTAAAAGAAGCCTATGCGGCCAAAAAATATCAAGGTTTTTTCTATAAAGATTTAGCGGCAAAACCCCAACAAAGTTGGGTATGTAATGTCGTTGATTGTCCGCAACCTAAGGTCATGCCATTCAATTCGGTCCCAGTCAACTTTCTATCCAGTGCTGATACCACGGGCGGAAACTCGGGTTCTGCTGTCATGAATGCTCGGGGTGAATTAGTTGGGCTTAATTTTGATTCAACCTATGAATCAATTACCAAAGATTGGTATTTTAACCCTGAAATCACGCGAGCCATTCATGTCGATATCCGTTATGTGCTATGGCTGATGCAAGCCGTTGATGGTGCGGATAATCTGTTGGCGGAAATGGATATTGTAGCGGCTGAGTAAGCCCTGAGCTTGGATAGTTTATCCAATATTGCCTAACAAAAAATGCCGGTATGCACCGGCATTTTTTTATGGGGAATTTCAGGTTTAAAATCTATTTAATAATCAAACATATTCCGCGGATTCAGCATGCTGAGTATTGCCATGCCCTCCATAAAGGCAAAGTCACGTGCCGCAGCTAAGTCCTGTTTGCTCAGACCAAGCAGTTCTAAGGTTTGCGGTGCAATAAGATCCGGCTCAGTAAAGATTGCTGGATACGCATTCAAGAGTGCCAACTGAGCACTGAGATGCATAATCAGGCCAATTTTTTTCGCTGGTTGTAAATTGGGCTGATTGATAAATGCCAAAGGTGCTTGAATATTTTGCGGTAACTGCCAGACATTCATCAGGGCAATACTACAATCGACAAAAGTGAACCCCAAAATTTGTTGCTGTAGTTGCCAAGGTTGCTGATTTTTATGCACTTTGAGGCATTTCGCTGCCAATTCAGGCGCAACCTCAACCACGACCAACTCTCCAATTTGATGCAACAAGCCCGATAAATAAACGGGTTCATTGGGCTTTAACCCCAGTCGTTGCGCGAGAAATTTAGCGACTAACGCGCAGTGGATACTTTGCTCCCAAAAACGATTCAAATCTAAGGCTTCTGGTTTAATTGAAGCAAAGGCCTCGGTCGCGCCATAAGCAACAACTAAGTTATAAACTTGGACTTCGCCGAGTAACAATACGGCTTTGCTGACCGTATCAACTTGACTTGGAAAATTATAAAGTGCGCTGTTTGCCAATTTGAGCAAGCGCGAGGCAAGTGTCGGATCGAGCGCAATCAGTTCAGCGATTTCATCAAGATCACTAATTTTATTATCGATAATTTGTTTGATTTTCAAACAGGTATCAGGTAGTACAAATACATCTCCAACCTGTGCGGCATATTCAGCAGCGTTCAATGTTTACTCCTTGCAAACTCGCTTTAGTCATTATTAGTGTTGTCGGTTCTTGCTGATTTACAAGCTCATTTTGTATTTTCGCGATGAATGCCACTGATTTTTGAGCTGTCATCACAATGACATCATCGTTTCATACCACTGTCATCGTTCACTTCTAACTTGGCTGCAGAATTTAACTTGAGTGAGATGACCATGATCAACAAACCTTGGATCCCAGCTTTATGTTTGACCACAGCGCTTTTAGCAGGTTGTAATTTAGAGGGCAAAGATGGCGCAGCAGGCCCAGCTGGTGCTGCAGGAGCAACAGGTCCTGCCGGTGCGACAGGCCCCGCAGGCACACCAGGCCCCACAGGCCCTGCCGGAGAAAGTGCGGTAGCAGGCTTGGAATTAACCCCAATTGCCCGTTTAACGACGGGGACTTATGGTGGTGGTGCTGCTGAAATTGTGCAGTTTCATGCAGCTTCGAAGCGAATTTATGTGGTGAATGGTGCTGCAAATCGCTTAGAAATTATGTCAGCGGCAAATTTAACTTCGACTGCTTTGTCAGATCCCTTCAGCGCAAATAATTTAGTCAGTGAACCACTGTCATTTCCGGCCACAGTCCAAGTTAAAAATGCCCAGCAGCAAGACGAAACTTTGGCGTTAGGCATTGCCAACTCTATTGCTATTCACGGCAATTTACTGGCAGTAGCCATTGAAGGGCAGCCGAAAACGGCCGAAGGCGCGGTGTTATTTTATAATATCAGTAGCGCTGTTCCTGTGTTTACTTCAGCGGTGAAAGTCGGGGCTTTGCCAGACATGTTGACGTTCAATAAAGACGGGAGTCTCGTGCTGGTGGCGAACGAAGGTGAACCTTCAGCAGATTACAGCGTGGATCCGGAAGGTTCAGTTGCTCTCATTACCGTGACCAATGGGGTTGCGAGCACCCAAGCGGAGTTTGTGCGTTTTGATAGTTTAAATAGCCAAAAAGCAACGTTAACGACTCGTGGCATCAAGTTTGCGAGCCCTGCCACTACCACCGTCGCGCAGGATTTCGAACCTGAATACATTACGCTGAGTCTGGATAACAAAAAAGCCTATGTCGCTTTACAGGAAAATAATGCACTCGCCATCATTGACCTGACGACTAAAGCTGTCGAAAAAGTGGTCGCTTTGGGTTTCAAAGACCATAGCCTTGCCAAAAATAGCTTGGATGTCAGCAACCAAGACGGTGTACAAATGCAAACTTACCCTGGTGTATTTGGCATGTACCAGCCGGACACCATTGCCAGTTATGGTTGGAAAGGTGCCACTTATATCGTTACCGCCAACGAAGGGGATGCGCGTGATTACGCGGGGTATTCTGAGCAAAAACGCGTTTCGGCAGTCACGCGCTCTGCAGAGTTACAAGCCAAGCAGGCGGGTATTTATAGCAGCAGTGGTTTGGCACGGTTGAATATCAGTACTGCACTGGGCCTGAACGCTAACGGTCAATATGATGCGCTGTACGCTTATGGTGCGCGTTCATTCAGTATTTGGGATCAAAATGGCCTGCAAGTATTCGACAGCGGCAACGATTTTGAACGAATTGCTGCCGGTTTGCATGGCGATAAGTTTAACTCGAACCACCTGTCAGTGTCTGGTGATAATCGGTCAGATGATAAAGGGCCAGAACCTGAAGCGCTTGCTCTAGGGCAAATTGGTAGCCGCCAGTATGCATTCATTGGCGCTGAGCGGATGAGTAGTGTCTATGTTTACGATATTACCAACCCATATGCGCCTACCTTTGTCGATTATGCGTTAAATCGCGACTTAAACGTCACTTACAGCATCAATGATGATGTCAGCCCCGCTGTTGTGACGGGGAGTGTGGCATTAGCAGGTGATTTAGGGCCAGAATCCTTAGTGTTTGTGCCTGAAAACCAAAGTCCAACAGCCAAGCCATTATTGCTGATGGCGAACGAAGTCAGCGGTAGTTTAACGGTGTTTGAAATCCGGAAAAAACCATAAGTCTGCAATAAAATGCTGGTCAAAGTGGTCACAACTTTGACCAGCAATCATTTGCATCTATCATTAGATCCTTTCTCCTTTTGATACACAGAACTCAGTAATTTTGCTGAAATTCATGATATTACTGCAAATATCTCGTGAAAACTTTGCGCTTTTTGCGTTGAAATTTTTCTAGCTTGGCTTGACCAATCCATGGGGAGCCGTCAGACTCAATACAGGTTGATTTAAGCAAAATACCTAAGTTAGGTCTCTTTCGAAGTGGATTTTCTGTCTAAGAGCCAGTGACTTCGGATGTACTGCAATTCTCGATGCAAGCTAGCTCAAGCGAATTCACGCTTGATTGAAGGAATGTTGTAGCCAACGCAGCAAGGATAAAGTGATTAGGTTTTTGATGGTTGCCTTCATGATCGCATTCCCTTTCTCTGCTCAGAGTTCATCAGCGGAGCTTAAACCTATTGTGATTGCCAACCAAGGGGTTAACGTTCAACAATTGTCCCATGCGCAATTGCGCAGTATCTATATGATGAGGCAGGTATTATGGCCCAATGGCCAAGCCATTAAGGTATTTGTCTTACCAGCGCGTTCAGAACTACACCTGCAGTTTACTCGCCAGCAATTACAACTGTTTCCCTATCAGTTAGACCGAGTCTGGCAAAAATTAACATTTTCTGGCACAGGAACTCCACCAACGGAAGTCGCAGATCCAGCAACAATGCGTGCATTAGTTGCCAGCACACCCGGCGCAATTGGTTATATTGAGAGCACAGATGAAATTACCCCGCTGCAAATTATTGCCATCAATCCTTAAGCGGTATTGGTTGATTGGCTTCTCGCTATTATCTGCCAGCACATTGGCAGAGGATGGGGTTTGGCATGGTTTTATTTCGCAGGGGCTTATTCAAGCGCAAGATAGCAATTTTGTGAATAATGATGGTGATGTCAGCTGGCAATTGACCGAATTGGGCGTGAACTCGGTGTATAAACTGCATAGCGATGTCAAAATCGCCGGGCAGTTGATGTACTTAGATGGCGGTAATCGTTATGTTGATGGGGTCCGCATTGATTATTTGTTTTTGAATTGGACTCCGATTAACCGCCTGGATTGGCAGTTAGATTTCTATGCTGGCCGTTTTAAAAACATGCATTGGCTCTATTCCAGCACTCGAGATGTTGCCTTAACTCGCCCCTTAATTGTACTGCCGCAGTCAGTGTATTTTGATTCATTTCGAGATATCGCTGTGGGCTCCGATGGCCTGGCTTTGCGTTCAACCCATAATCTGGCGCTGGGAGAGTTAGAACTCAATTGGAGTTGGGGGGCGACCCCGGTGAGCCGTGATATGAGTAGTCGCGTGATCAGTAATGATATTCTGGGCAAAACTGACCAAAAATTTGTCCATCAAATGAGTGCTTATCTGCGACCCAATGCGAGTCAAATGCAATGGGGCATATCATTACTTGATTCCGATTTTTCTTACCAAAGAGCGTCATTAGATCGTTATGCTGACGGCGATTTTACCGTGCAGCGTGTCATGCTCAATTGGCGATACAGTGCCGAAAATTGGGAGCTCAGCAGCGAACTGATGCAAGAACGGGTCAATATCGCAGGATTTATTTTCCCACAATTTGCACGGAATCAATTTGCACAAGGTGCTTTTTTGCTAGGTCGTTACAACTGGTCGCCGACAACAACTTTGTACCTGAGTTACGATTATTTTATCGCCAACAAAGACAATCCGAGCGGGAGTGAGTTACCTGCCAGTTCCGGTGGGCTTATTCCCAGTTATTTTGGCTATCAAAAAGATGCTGCTATTTCGGTGGATCATGAATTAGCAAAAAATCTTCGATTTAAAGTGGAATATCATTTGATTTCCGGAACCGGACGGTTAGGGCCGAATGTGGTGCCAAATATCGTGGTCAACGATAGCAAGGATCATGATATTTGGGCATTGCAGCTGCTTTATTGGTTCTGATGCCATGCGAACTTTTCTCAGTTTACCCATAAAAATTTTGGCTTTGATTTTGGGCTCGCTGTTATTGATGACCGTGATCTTGACCAGTTTTGCCCTGGTTAAAATGGAGCAAGATTTTCGCGCACAACAAGAAAAACAATTACAGTTGCGGCAGCAACAATTTGAGCATCTCAACGCACTTTTAGAGAACCAGTTAAGAAGTTGGTTAGAGTCTTTCACCGACTTGGTCAAAATTCGCAGTCAAACAGACTTCGCACAGTTCGCAGCGGAACTGTCGGCGAACTTCGATACGATTGCACTCCATTTAAATGTCGAGCAACTGTGGTTATTCAACCAAAAAGCAGAAGTGTTATATGCCAGTACCCATGAAGTCCCAGTTCGGGTTCGCCAATCGGTCAGCCAGGTATTGCTGGAGTTACAGCCCTATAGTGAAATTATTTGCACTGAATACTGCAGCAAACTAGTGCTAGTTCCAGTACAGAATCAGGCCGGCGATATTGCAGTGGTTGCTTTGAGTACGACGTTATTAGATGTTTTATCCTCGTTAAAACAAGGGGTGGGTTCAGATGTTGCAATCGTTCGTATCGAAGGTGACCTCAACCGTCCAGCCAGTGAACTGCGCTTGTTGTCGTTGTCAAATGCCAGTCAATTATCGTCGGTATTTTCAGCATTGCCTGCCGATGCATCTGTGCTCGACGCAATCGAATCGGGTTTATCTTTAGAAATCGAACAAAAACATTATCTGATCAGTTTTTTGCCTTTATCGAGCAAAGGGCAGGGCTATTTTCTGGCCCTCATTGACGATACCACTAAGTTTGCCAGCACTAAACTCCTCTACAAAATCCAGATGGTAGGCTTCGCATTGTTCTGCTTTAGTCTATTGGCTTTGTTTATCTATTACAGCACGCAACGCCTCAGCCGACGTTTATTAAATCTAGCCCAGCAACTCCCTCTGCTCGCGCAAAAACAATTTGGCTTGTTTCGCAATCGGGGGCAGAGTAAACCGCAGTATTTTAGTGATGAATTAGATGTCCTTGACCATGCAGCCACCGAGTTAAGCACTGAACTGGAACAGTTGCAGCAACAAGTAGAGCGTAACACACGTGAACTTGAAAACATGGCGATGTATGACCTGCTGACCGGTCTGCCTAATCGCAATATGCTGAATTATCAACTGAAAAAAAGTCTGGCGGCTCTAGAAAGGGCACCTAATGAAATTGCCGTCCTGCTGCTGGACTTGGATGATTTTAAGAAAATCAACGATAGCTTGGGCCATGAAGCGGGGGACAAGTTGTTGTTGGAGGTTGCCAAACGCATCCGGGCTTGCCTGCGTCAGACCGATTTAGTTTGCCGTATCGGGGGGGATGAATTTGTCTTGGTGTTAAACGACGAGACTGCGAGTGATTATGCCGAGCACGTCGCGAAAAAAGTGCTCGCCAGTTTTCAATTGCCCATTGCATTGGCGGAGCGGCAATTTTATGTGTCGACCAGTATTGGGTGTACCAAAACGACAGTGGCAGCCATCACCCCAGATGAATTGATCCGGCAAGCCGAAATGGCGATGTACGACATTAAAAAGCAAGGCGGGGCAAATATACGGCTTTATGATATTCAAATGAATCAACGCTTGAACAAGCGGCTGCAGTTTGAAAGTGATATTAAAGAGGCCATTGCTTTACAGCAATTTAAGTTGGTACTCCAACCACAAATCGAGTTGGCTACAGGGCGGCTTTGTGCTTTTGAAGCCTTGTTACGCTGGCATCATCCGCAAAGAGGGTTGGTCTCTCCAGATGAATTTATCGAGATGCTGGAAAGCTCGTCGCAAATGGTCGAGTTGGGGTATTGGGTGTTTCGTCGCAGTTTTGAACTGAGTCAGTTCATCGAACAGCAAGGTTTTTCGGATGTGCGAATTGCGATTAATCTATCGGCAAGTCAATTTCTAGATCCGCTTTTGTGTCCGGTACTGAAGTCGCTGTTGGTCGAGTTCGAATGTCCAGCTCAAAAGTTTGAGCTTGAACTCACTGAGCGGACCTTAGTCAAGGATGTCGATGAAACTCTGAGCTGTATGCATGAACTCAAAGCCATGGGCTTTCAATTTGCCATTGATGACTTTGGCACTGGGTATTCCTCATTGAGTTATCTCAAACAAATGCCGGTTGATGTCATCAAAATTGATAAATCTTTTGTGTTTGGTATGTTAGAAAATGATGCTGACTTTCAAATCATGACTTCGACCATTGCGATGGTGCATGCTCTGGAATTAAAAGTAGTGGCCGAAGGCGTGGAAAATCGTGCGCAACTGCAGGCCTTGAAAGAATTAGGCTGCGATATTGGTCAGGGGTATTATTTTGAGAGACCGCTGAACGAAGAACAATTACTGCAGTATCTGCAGAGTACTAAGATGAGTAATGCGTCGAGTTCTGCGCTGACTTCAGGACTTAATCATGCCAAGTAGCAACTGGAAAGAACTTATCTAAACTTTTGTTATCAGCCATTTTCCTGCTTGCAGCATCTTCCAGAGTTTCCAGTGATCCTATCAACCAAAGATTGTTATGATTCTGTGCCATTGCCTGCAGGGAAGCGAAATGAGTGAGCAAAACTAAAGGGTTCCGGATTATTTGAACCATAGCATTCGACTTTATTTCGGCCATTTTTTTTCGCATGATACAGCGCTTGGTCGGCATTCCTCAGTAACTCCGCCAAATTGTAACCACTGACCTGATTAAAACTGACGCCGAAGCTTGCTGTAATTTCTAAGCCTGGTGCGATGCTTTCGCCTGGTAATTGGGCAATAGCATCGCGACAAATTTCAGCAAGCATCATGACCTTATCGGGTTGACAATCAGGGAGGGCAATGGCGAATTCCTCACCGCCGATGCGACCAAAGATATCTTCACTCCGGACAAAGTGGCTGCAAACATCGACCACAGCCTTTAAGGTGTTATCACCGACTTCATGACCAAACTTGTCATTGATTTGTTTAAAATAATCAAGGTCAAACATAATGAGGCCAATCGATTTCTGCGATTGTTGGCAGTGTTTGAGTTGCTTGGCCAATTGCGCTTCAAAATGAAATCTGTTGCTGATCCCGGTCAGGCTATCGTTTTCCGCAGCATATTTGTAAAACAAATGACGACGAAATAAACGATGACTGACATAAAGCAAACCACAACTGAAAATAATCAGCATTAAAATCATCAGTCGGGTTTGCTGCGATTCTTTGATTTGTAATTCATTTTCTAATTCAGCCACTCGAAATTGTTCTTGCACGAGTGAGAGTTGTTGGTTTTTTTGGAGTAATTCTCCATTGGCTAAATGATAGGCCAGTTGCTGCTCGGCGCGACTATCGAAAAGGACTTTGTCTGCTTGCTGGTATAACTTATTGAAATACAATGCATCTTTGAAGTTTTTATTGGCTTCAGCGATATTTGTTTGTAACTCGTAAGCGTTGACCAGAACTTTACTTGCGCCCAATGTTTGTTTCATTTCAGTAATTTTATTCAAGTAGCGAGATGCAGTCTCAAATTGTTGCTGATGGAAGCTACTGCGAGCTAATTCTAAGTAAAATTCAGAAATCAGCCGCGGATAACGGCTTTGTTCGGCGGCCGCTAAATGAGTTGATAACAGCTCAAATGCATCCTTATAGAGTTGTTGTGCCAACAACTGCTGAGCATCAAGGGCTTTATTCAGCAGTAAGGCAATTTGTTCATTGGCCTCGCTACAGGCGGAATCGACAGCGGCACTTAACGAAAAGTCATCAGTTTGTTGCATCGCAAAAATGTTTTGTCGTTGCAATAGTGCGAGCAAACAACGGTCTCGAGGAGCGGTCGCGTAGGGTTGGGCTTGTTGTAAGAAGCGCTGACTTTCTTTATACAAGCCAGATTCACTGTAGGTGTAGGCTGCTGCAATCAAGACCTGAAGGCGCAATTCTGGCTGCTCAATTTTTTCAAACCAAGATAATGCCAAATTAAGGTGAGTAAACGCTGGAATAAAGTTACGACTTAAACTTTGGATATTCGCTAGGGTATAAGCAGCCCTAAACCTTAATTCTAACGAGGCGTTGGACTGAATAATTTGGCTGAGTAGGTGTTCTGCTTTACTATAATTGCCAGCAATCCCAAGTTGGTAAGCCTTAAGAAATTGAAAAAAACTGGCTTGTTCAGCACTCATCTGCGCTTCTTCAGCAGCTAACTCTTTGAGTACATTGTTAAATCCTGCAGTATCCGCACTGCGGATCTTATCGGCTTGCACTAATAAATCGTCAATTTTACCTGCAGCCAAGGCAGGTGTTAACCCAAGCCCAAGCAGAAACAAGCCAATAAATAACCAAAACAGTGAGCTTTTGTTCGCCATTTAAAACAACTTTTGTTATCAAATCAAAAGAGACGATCCGTTCGTACTAGGCATAAGTTTGAAATTCAAACGTTGAGCTAACACGAGATGGGGCTTAAATTTTTGCTTGCTCACTGCAGAAAAATGGACCTTCCACTGGGGTTTAACGCAAGCATAGATCATCTTGTGGGATTGCTCCAGCAGCAATGATAACTTGTTCAAGTTGCTGGATTTCTAAGTAGTCATGCAGCATCTTAATTGCTGCAGTTAGCGAGGCAGCGAGAGGCGGCAATGAAGTATCAAAGTCAGCCATTGTAATTTGCTAAAAGAGACAATAACCCTAGTCGAGAACCTTTACGCCACGAAAGATGTTGCTTTTGATCTTTCGTGGCAAGCTAGAGCTGCAAGAACATATTTGGTATGTCCCTGCAGTTTATTTTCGCTGGCTGCACATGGGCGAATTCGAACGCACATGCGGTTGTAACAAGGGCGCCATGCCCTTCAAAACCTGCAACGGTAGGGCTGAAGTGAAGCTAAAACTTTCAGCCCCTTTGCCAGGCACAAATGCCGTTAAGGTACCAAAGTAGTTGTCACCCAAATAAAATACAAAAGTGGCAGTCCGGTTGACGGCCGTGGAAGCGACGGCTTTGCCACGAATGACTTGCGTGGCGATCCGGTTGTCACCCGTGCCTGTTTTTCCGCCTACTTGCAGTGGCGAACCATCGACCTTACTAAAACTGCCATTCAGACGGCGCGCTGAGCCGCCTTCAACCACTTGGCCAAGCGCTTTTTTTAACGCTCTGGCGACTTCAGGTCGCATCACGCGCTCACCAGCGCTCGCATTGTATTGCATTGCGACTTCATAGGGCGTTTTCGCAGCAAAATGCAGGCTGTCGATACGGATGGTTGGAAGCCGCATCCCATCGTTCTGGATAATTCCCATTAATTCAGCCAAGGCTGCAGGTCTATCGCCTGAACTGCCCAGTGCAGTCCCTAACGATGGCACTAGGTGGTCAAACGGATAGCCTAATTTGACCCAGCGCTGATGGATATCTAAAAATGCTTCAACTTCCAACATAATGCGGATCCGAGCATCCCGTGCTCTGCGGTCTTTGGTGCGGAATAACCAACGATAGACTTGCTGGCGTTGATCGGCACTCGCAGCCACTGCATCTTTGAAGGTCGCTTCAGGATTTTTGATCATGAAGCTCAGGACCCATAACTCTAAGGGGTGAACTTTGGCGATATAACCCTGATCAGGCAGGCTGAATTTACCAGGGCCATATTGTGCGTAGAGACTTTGTAACTTTTTGCTGGTTAAGTCTTTGTCTTCGGGCAATTTACTGGTCAAGAAGGTTGAGAATTGTTCCAGGCTTGCTTCTGGTAATAAATAACGATGCACTGCTGCTAGGCGATCTGGCGTTTGTTTTAAGCCATCAAAAAATACTTCTAAGCGCTCATCTGCTGGCTTTTGTTGATATTTACGCCAAAATTTTCTGAGGAATTCAGTGCCTTCTTTGTCGACAAATCGACGTAAAATCTCTTCCCGTTTTGGATCTGAGTCACTCAGCTGTAATAAACTTGCACTGCCACTGCTTTGGTAACTGCTGGCGTAAGACACGACATCACGGAATAGTCTGACAAAGGATAAATTAGTCGAGTTTTGCAAGGATTCCCTGATTGTAGGGACTTTCGAATCTTCTTTTGAATCAAAGTTATTAAAAACTTGCAGACCGCCACCCGTGAAAAAACGCTCTGCTGGTGAGGCGGAATAAGTGCGTTCTAAAGCGGCTTCTAACATGGTCGGTAAACTCCGATCGGAAGTCGTCGCCATATAATTGGCCGCCCAACGCGTGAGGTTATCGCCAGGTGCGATATCCATCGTCAGTAAATTGTCCGGTAATTCATCGGCAAAACTTTGATGAAGTTCGGCAATCATCTCAAGATAGGTGGTTAAAACCCTGAGTTTTGCCGTCGAACCCAATTCCAATTTACTGTGTTCATTCAAATCAAACGGTTGGTCTGTGCTATCGGTTTGCACCCGAACCCGATTGCCGTCAGGCGTTTTTTCAAACAAAGTAAAACTATAGAGCACATCGTCTGTGCCATCAGCCGTTAATAAACGCTCTCCTAACAGACCATATTTGGCGGCAACTTTGGGGTCAGCCAAACTGCGCAAATACGCAGAAATCTTTTGTTGCACATCACCATGCAGGGTGCTGTGGGCATTTAAATCTAAACGGTCTAAATCGTACATCGGTTGATTGAGCAAATTGCCGAGGCGCAATCGAGCCGCGTTGATGCCTTTGCGACTGTCCTGCTCAGTTTTCAAAGTGCTTGGTTTTTGCGTGCGAAATGTTAAGGTCTGGGCCAGGGCGGCATCGCGTAATTCGGCATCAATGATCCCCGCGCGAGCAAGTAAACGAATATGGCTATTGGTGAGTTCCTCCAGATCTTCGCGCCCTTGGATGAGATAATAAGAAGGGCGGCGCTGGGCAATCATCAGTGCTAAAAACTGGCGGAAATACTGCGATTTTTCGGTGATATTGCTGGGATCTGTGGCACTTGCTAGCATTTGATTTGCACGGTCGAAATCAGAGCCAAACCAAGCCCACAGCGCATCACCGACGCCGTGAACTTCGCCATGCCCGGGCGCAGAAGACAACGGTACCGTATTGAGATAGTCTTGGACTATGCGAGTGCGCATGGCCCGCGTATTGGTGCCATGTTGATAAACTCGAATCGTTCCTGAGACAATTTGCACTGCTTTGTCTTTAAAGTTACGGGTTAGACCCTGCGGCGAATGACGAAATTTTTCAATTTGTGTCGCTAAAGTGCTACCGCCAGCGGATTGTCCACCGACAGATAATACTTTGCCAACTTGGCTTAATGCAGCCATGACAAACCGTGGCCAATCCATCACAGGGTTGGCTTGCGGTGGAATTTTTAGCAAATTACGGTTTTCGATGAACAATAAACTATGGGCGACCAGTGTCGGGATGGTTTTGGGGTCACGATACACTCGTTGCGGATAATTAAAATCGAACAAGGTTTCGTTGCGGCAATCAGCAAGAAAAAGGCCGGACTGTACTTTTTCACGATAGGGAGGGAAAAAGCCCTCTTGCGCATACCGCTGCAGTGCAGGAGAAAATTCGGCTTGAGCTGTAATTTTAAAACCGCGTTCTAAAAGGCGAGGTAGCAAAGTGGGTAACTTGGTGTAGCCATGGCGTTCATCAAATGGCCCTGATTCTGGATAAACCACGCGCTCCGCAGGTTTGGCTTGCAGCTCATAGGTCAGGGTTTTGGCATATTCAGTAATATGTTTAGCGCTGTAAGTGCCAGTATGCATTTCGAAAGCAACTAAAACTCCTGCAGCAACGACAGTCAATAACAATAAGGCAGGGATTAAACTCCGTCGAGGTGCTTTGATTTTGTTCGGTGTCACAGCGGCGACAGGTTGCGGGTCGCGCACATTATCAAAGTGCATATTTTCTAACGGAGAGGGCGCTGACAACTGAAATTCCATTAAGGTAGTTAGACTAAATTACGCCAATTTTAACTGGATTATGCTTGGTTTGCAGCTGAATTTTAACAGCAAGAATTTGTGGCGGTTGCTTTGTTTGCTAGGGGCAACCATTTGATGGATAAGTCGCTAGCTTCATCACCAAAAACAAGCGGCAACTCGTGCAAATCGAGTGGATTGAAATGAGCGAGTTGCCGTTTAACGCTAAAGGTGGGGGTTCCCAACCAAATCAATGATGGTGATGGCCACCCACGCCATGTGCATGGCCGTGTGCGATTTCTTCTGCAGTTGCAGCACGAACATCCACAACATTCAGTTGGAATGTTAAAGTTTTGCCGGCTAATGGATGGTTCACATCAACATCAGCTTTAAACATGCCCACTTTAACAATTTTCACTTGGCGAGGGCCGTGATCAGTTTCAATCACCGCAGTCATGCCTGGTGCCCATTTTTTTGCACCTTTCAAATGTTTGACTTGCACGCTTTGCACTGCATTTTCATCGCGCTCACCATAACCATCTTTGGGTGCGACAACTAATTCAACGCTGTCACCAATGGTTTTGCCGGTTAAAGCAGCTTCGATCACAGGCAACATATTTTGATGGCCATGCAGATAAAGTAATGGTGTCCCTTGGCTTGAGTCTTCAATTAAGCCATTTTCGTCGCTCAGTTTGTAGTGAATTTGCACAACGCTATCGTTTGCAATAATCATGAATGCAGCCCTTGTGGTCTATGTATTGATTGAAAGGGCTGCATTATACAAAAACAATCTCTGACTTGCATGGCCAATTCTTATTTGCTTGTGTTTTCAGCACAGTGACATCTATCCCGATATTGGCTTCAATCGCGGTAATAGCGATGTTCGTCGGCGCGATACCGGCGATGTTCGCTCGAACCATGATATTTTCGATATTCCTTGCGCGGGGCATCCACAAAATAAACGCGTTGGCCACATGCGTGATAAGCCCTGCAGTGCTTACGCCAATTTTTGCGATGATGGTGCGGAACCACGATGTAAGTCACAGGTTGTTCCACGACATACTGCGGATAGCTGACGTAGCGTGGTGCAGGGTCGACCACCTGAACTTGTGTGTAAATCCCAGGTAATAGTTG
>JACCDH011626933.1_pt1 | contig 15816 bp, 12 predicted proteins | sample 7442481 | NCBI WGS metagenome assembly JACCDH01 (sample SAMN15323433, study PRJNA562643) | freshwater metagenome | isolation source: river surface water | place: USA:Blue River Watershed | collected 2017-08-15
CATATGCAGAATCGATGAGGGCTAGTGATTGCTGGATGTCGATGATGTAGATGCCATTGCGTTCGGTGAAAATAAAACGCTTCATCTTTGGATTCCAACGACGAGTCTGGTGTCCGAAGTGGACTCCACTGTCGAGGAGTTCGCGCATTGTTACAACTGCCATGACGGCACGCTCCTTCTTGGGTTTTTGTGCGCAGCACAATCAACCCGCTCGGTTAATGTCTTAACGATTTGCTAAGACCGTCGCACCTACAACGCCGACCATCCTCTTAAGAACGGACCGAAGTGGCTTGTATTCCCCGAAATTTCAGTTCATACATAGGTGCTGAGATGTCACCGGACTTTCGTTCGGTGCAGGGGCAATCCTACCCGCCTAAAAGGGGTGCAAAATCCCGGCGCTAAGCCCTTGGATGAGCCTGCTTAAATGCTCTTTGTAGCCTTTCTGTCGATACATGAGTGTAAATCTGCGTGGTTGCAAGAGATGCATGTCCCAAAATTTCCTGAACAGTGCGCAGGTCTGCTCCCCCTTCAAGCAAGTGCGTCGCAGCTGAATGTCGCAGAGCATGTGGCCCCAGCTTCTGTGCACCTTCGAGCGCCGCTAAAGCTTCATAAACAACAGTTCGAACTGTTCGCTGGTCAATTCGTTTTCCGCGCGCGCCTAGGAAAACTGCACCTGCAGATTTATCTGTGGCAACTTCTGACCTGGCTTTGGTTAACCAATTCTCTAGCGCCTTCATTGCTGGAGCCCCAAGCGGAATCGTGCGCTCTTTATTTCCTTTTCCCAGCACTCGAATCGTGTTTCGCGAATAATCAATATCGCCAAGATCTAGACCACAGAGTTCAGAGACGCGAGCACCTGTTGCATACAGCACTTCAACAATGGCGCAGTCGCGAATTGAGATTGCGCTCTCTTCTTCAGCGACGCGAGTTGCAAGTGAATCCATAGCGGTAGTTGCATCGTGAACGGATAGAACATCCGGAAGCGTGCGATGGGCCTTAGGTGTTGCAAGGGTTGCCCCAACATCCTTGGTTAAGTAACCGTTCTTGAAAGCCCATTTAGTAAAGAGACGAATAGATGTAGCTCGCCTGGAAAGTGTCGTTCGGGCGCCGCCTTTGACCTGTTGGGTAGCAAGCCAAGAACGGATGTGAGAGATAGTGATATCTCCTATCGATTCAACCTTTTGCAGCGCAAGATGCTCAAAGAAACTATCAAGATCTCCTACATAGGCGCGGATAGTGTGTTCTGAAAGAGTGCGCTCTTTTTCGAGATGGCGGGTGTAATCCCTATGCACCTTCTCGAATGTAGTCACGCAATAAGAATATATCCACACCCTCTCGATACCCCCGCCTGCCGTTGATGCGGATAAGCATCAAAGGCGATAGCGTGCAACCATGCGCATCCGAGTCTCCGAATCAATCTCGATACCCACTTTGACGCGCAACGCTGACGGTTCTGTAGTGCTCAATATCAATACCGATCTCTCGTTCGAAGATATTGAAGGCTTTGTCGCCGAGCAATTCCTTCCTGGCGAACGTGATCTTGCATTTGCTTTATGGGCTGATGACGAATCCCAGCGCGTATTCACCCCAATTGAGGGAACGACAGATTTCTATATAGATTTGCGCTAGCTCTTCTTGTCGATTGCACCCAGAGCAATCAGTAACGTTTCTGGAGAAACTTGTAAGACCTCACACAGCGGCGCAATCACATCTATTGATGGTCGCCGCTCATGTCTGAAATACCGAGAAATTGTTCCGCGATCAATTCCAACTAAAGATGCGAATTCTTCGTAGCTTCCGATATTTAACTTAATGAGGCGCTGGGCAAGCCAATCGGAAGACTCTTCTTGGGTATATCTCCTACCCACAACCTTCGTGCGCATAGCGGAAAAGATATAGCAGGGTCGAGTAAAAAAGTAAGAGTTACTCTGGTTTTCTTCCCTGGCGAAGTAGCCCGAAGGTAAGAGCATCCTCGAGCGCCATTGCAGATGCAGCGATAACGTTTTCGTGGACACCAACTGTGTTCCATTCGCCCTTGCCATCTGACGTTTCAACCAAAACTCGAGTAACAGCACCGGTACCGAGACGCCCTTCAAGAATGCGTACCTTGTAATCAGTGAGTTCGAGTGCTGCTAGCTCTGGATAAAGTTGATTGAGGCCATCGCGTAGCGCGTTATCGAATGCGTTCACTGGACCATTTCCTGATCCTGAACACGTAATCTTTTTACCCTGGGCTGTCACAGTTACTTCCGCCTTAGTAACAATTTCATTTTTAGCGCCACGTTCGGTGGTGGTAAGCCAATGATCGATAGTGAAGAACGATGGTCGCTTGCCAGTTGCCTCTTCACGCAAGAGAAGTTCGAAGGATGCGTCGGCTGCTTCAAAGGTGAAACCACGTGATTCCATATCTTTCACACGTTCGACGACGCGGCCAATGAGTTCGCGGTCTCCCCCCAGATCCACGCCGAGTTCCATAGATTTGAGTTCGATCGATGCGCGTCCTGCCATATCCGAAACCAACATGCGCATATCGTTTCCAACAGATGATGGATCTTCGTGCTGGTAGAGCGCAGGATCTACCTTGATCGCTGAAGCATGCAGACCAGCTTTGTGAGCAAATGCAGATACTCCTGTGTATGGCTGACGTGGCGACGGAGAAATATTTGTAACTTCTGCAATCGCATGAGAGATGCGGAAAGCTTCACGAAGTGCATTGGTTGGAAGCACTTCCTTCTTCTTCTTCAACTCTAGGTTTGCGATGATGGTAACGAGATCGGCATTTCCAGTGCGCTCACCGTAACCATTCAGAGTTCCTTGAACGTGGGTAGCGCCCGCTGCAACTGCCGCCATTGAGTTTGCAACTGCGCAACCGGTGTCGTTATGGCAATGAATTCCAAGGCGAGCCGAAGTGGCGCCCAATACATCGTGCACAACATCAGCAATTTCATCGGGCAGCATTCCACCGTTGGTATCGCAGAGCGCTGCAACGTCAGCGCCAGCTTCCATGGCAACGCGAATTACCTCGAGCGCGTAAGCGCGATTTGCGCGGTAGCCATCGAAGAAGTGCTCAGCATCAAGAAATACCCGCTGACCTTCTTGGCGCAGGTGCGTGATCGAATCACGGATCATGGCCAGGTTCTCATCAAGTGAAGTCTTCAAAGCAAGATCAACATGTCGGTCGTACGATTTTGCAACCAGCGTTACAACAGGTGCGCCTGAGTCGCGGAGCGCGCCAAGTAGAACATCATCTGCAGCTTTTACATGAGGGCGACGAGTAGCACCGAATGCTACGAAGGTAGCATTCTTAAGTTTTAACTCTTTCTTAGCAAGTGCAAAGAATTCAGTATCTTTCGGATTTGCTCCAGGCCAACCGCCTTCAATAAAGCCAACACCTAAATCATCAAGATGGCGAGCAATCGTTAACTTATCGTGGACAGAAAGATTGAGACCTTCTTGCTGTGCGCCATCGCGAAGCGTGGTGTCATAGATATGGAGCGCTTCTTTGTCGAGCGTCACAGAGAAACCTGCTTCACCCAACCATGCTTATCTTCGATGGTTCCATGCTGAATTCCGAGTAAGTGGTTACGAATCTGCATAGTGATTGGCCCAGGTTGTCCATCTCCTGTCACCCAAGTACCTAGCGCAGACTTAGCTTGTCCAACTGGCGAAACAACAGCGGCAGTGCCACAAGCAAATATTTCGGTGATCTCACCTGATGTAACGCCGTCGCGCCAATCATCAATGGAGAGCATGACTTCATCCGTCTTATAGCCCAAGTCTTTAGCGACAGACAAAATTGAATCGCGTGTAATGCCAGGAAGGAGAGTTCCCGTGAGCTTTGGAGTGATGACAGTCGCATCGGCGCCTTTACCCTTTACAAAGTAAAGGTTCATGCCACCCATCTCTTCAATCCACTTGCGCTCTTTGGCATCAATCCAGACAACTTGATCGCAGCCTTCTTTAGCAGCTGCCTTTTGCGCAACGAGTGATGCTGCATAGTTTCCACCGCACTTTGCTTCACCAGTGCCACCTTGCGCCGCGCGAACATATTCAGTCGAGATCCAGACTGAGACCGCTTTGGAGGGATCAAAATACGCACCGGCAGGCGTTGCAATAAGAATGTAAGTCGCCTTATTTGTTGGGCGCACACCAAGGCCAACTTCAGTCGCAATCATGAATGGACGAATGTAGAGCGATTCACCAACTTTTCCTGGAGTCCAACCTGCATCGTGTTTTACCAGCGTGTGAACTGTTTCAAGGAATAGCTCTTCAGGCATTTCCGGAAGCGCTAGGCGCTGTGCAGACTTTGCAAAACGTCGGGCATTAGCTTCGGGACGGAAGAGCGCGATTCCACCATCTGGTTGGCGATAAGCCTTCATACCTTCAAATATTTCTTGACCATAGTGAAAGACTGCAGTCGCTGGATCTAAAGTAAGAGGACCGTAAGGTTTGAGCTCTGGCTCTTGCCATCCTCCACTTTCAGTCCATTCACACACAACCATATGGTCGGTGTAATACTTTCCAAAACCACAGTTTGCGACTTTTTCCTCGCGCTCAGCTGCTGGAACTGCATGTGGATTAAGAGAGATCTTCATTTACTTCACCAAATGTGCAAGCGCAGTACCGATTTCGGTAGTTCCTCGCTTTGCATCCCCTCGTGATGCTAAATCAGCAGCTACCGCTTTTTCAACGTCGCGCGCTGCTTCGTGTAGACCTAAGTGATCCAACATCATTGCTACTGACATCACAGTTGCAGTCGGATCCGCCAGATTTTTGCCCGCAATATCCGGAGCTGAGCCGTGAACGGGCTCGAACATCGACGGAAAAGCTCCAGTTGGATTGATATTGCCCGATGCAGCAAGTCCGATACCTCCACAGATGGCAGCAGCGATATCAGTCAAGATATCTCCGAAGAGATTATCGGTGACTACAACGTCAAAGCGCTCTGGATTGGTAACAAAGAACATTGATGCTGCGTCAACGTGCAAATAATCAGTTGTGACAGATGGAAACTCTTTTGCAACATCATTGAAGGTGCGAGTCCACAAACTGCCAGCGCGAGTAAGTACATTGTTCTTATGTACCAAAGTTAACTTCTTGCGATCGCGAGCGGCAGCGCGAGTGAAAGCATCACGAATAACTCGTTCTGCCCCACGACGGGTGTTGAGTGACTCTTCAGTGGCGATTTCAGCAGCAGTACCTTCAGCAAGCACACCACCAGCTCCGACGTAAGGACCTTCGGTTCCTTCGCGAACAACTACAAAATCAATCGGCGCCTTTGTGGCAAGTGGTCCAGTGACGCCAGGCATTAATTTGGCCGGACGAAGGTTTATGTAATGATCAAAAGCAAAGCGAAGTTTGAGCAATAGGCCGCGCTCAAGAACTCCACTTGGAACTGTTGGATCCCCCACTGCGCCAAGCAAAATCACATCAGCTTTAGCAAGCTCAGCTAGAACAGAATCAGGGAGAACTTCACCTGTGCGGTGCCAGTATCCAGCGCCTAAGTCGTAGTGAGTCTTGTTAAAGGTGACGCCGTATTTAGCGGCAACAACATCAAGAACTTTGAGACCTTCGCCAACAACTTCAGTTCCGATACCGTCGCCAGGAATAACTGCAAGATTTATAGTCCGTGACATTAGTTCACCAAAGTCACTGAACGTACGAGATCGGCACCAGTTTCCTTCTTGAGCGCCTCAGCTACATTATCTGCAACGGCTGAATCAACGGTGAGCGCCATAAGAGCGTTACCGCCAGCTGATTCACGAGCAACCTGCATGCCTGCAATATTGATCTTTGCACTTCCCAAAGTATTGCCAACTACACCAACAACGCCTGGCTTATCTGCATAACGTAAGAAGAGCAGATTATCTGTTGGTGGCAGATCCAAATCAAAGTTATCGATTGCAATAATCTTCTCTGTTTTGCGAATACCCATCAGAGTTCCATCAACCTTGACGGATTTTCCGTTAGATAACGCTGCCCGAAGCGAAATCATGCTGCGATATTCAGGGCTATCCGGAGTTGTTGTGACCGAAGAAGTCAGTCCACGTTCAGTAGCAAGTCCAGGTGCATTCACATAACTCACGGATTCGATTCCAGATGCAACGAGTGCGCCTTTCAGTGCGCTAATGGCAAGAACAGATGAGTCATGTCCTGAGATATCACCTTTAACCGTAATCTCCATTGAGACAGGAGTCTCACCCGCAATCGCGGTAGCAATCTGTGCCATCTTCTCAACAAGAGGAAGTGATGGACGAATCTCATCGTGAATTGCTCCACCTTTAACGTTCACTGCATCAGGAACCAATTCACCAGCAAGCGCCTTGCGAACCGAGATCGCCACCGCGATACCAGCACGCTCTTGGGCTTCGTCAGTTGATGCCCCCAAGTGCGGTGTGGCAACAACTTGATCCAACTGAAAGAGTGGCGAATCAGTGCATGGCTCTGTCACGTAAACATCTAGACCCGCACCGGCAACGCGACCTTCGGTGATGGCATCGTAAAGAGCAACCTCATCAAGAACGCCACCACGAGCTGCATTGATGATGCGAACTTCTTTCTTTACTTTCTTAAGTGCTTCAACGCCAATTAAGTTCGCAGTCTCTTTAGTCTTAGGTAAGTGAATAGTGATGAAATCAGAACGTTTTAAGAGATCATCGAGCTCGACGAGTTCGACACCAAGTTGAGCAGCTTTAGCTGGTTGCAGGTATGGATCGTAGGCAATCACATTCATTCCAAAAGCCTGCATGCGATGGGCAACTAATTGACCAATGCGACCAAAACCAACGACTCCCAAAGTTTTTTCAAAGAGTTCGGCACCGGTGTACTTCGAACGTGCCCACTTTCCATTCTTCAAGGCAGCATGAGCAGGAGATACAAATCGCGCTGAAGCAAGAAGAAGCGCGATCGCTAGCTCTGCAGCAGAAACAATATTTGAAGTTGGGGCATTAACAACCATGACGCCTGCAGCTGTAGCTGAGGGGATATCTACGTTATCAAGACCAACACCTGCACGAGCAATTACCTTCAAACCTTTTGCTGCAGCGATTGCCTCAGCATCCATCTTGGTCGCTGAACGAATAAGCACAGCGTCAACGCCAGCGCCGAGGGCTGCTAGAAGTTCTGCGCGGTTTGCACCATCGCAATTGCGAACTTCAAAGTCAGGGCCAAGTGCATCCAGTGTTGCCGCGCTGAGTTCTTCAGCAATCAGAACGACAGGTTTAGCCACGCGCAGCACTTCCTTCTTTGTAATCATCCTTGTTGGAGTTCTTCATCCAGCTAAACATCTTGCGAAGCTCGCGACCGACTCCTTCGATGATGTGGGTCTCACCCTTTGCGCGAAGAGCCTTGAACTCTGGGGCCCCAGCTTCTTGGTCATCGATAAAGCGCTTAGCGAATGCACCTGATTGAACGTCAGCAAGTACGGCCTTCATATTTTCCTTTACGCGTGGATCGATTACGCGTGGACCCGAAACGTAGTCACCGAATTCAGCAGTATCTGAAACTGACCAACGCTGCTTTGCGATTCCACCTTCGTACATCAAGTCCACGATGAGCTTAAGTTCGTGGAGGCACTCGAAGTAAGCAACTTCTGGTTGGTAACCAGCTTCAACAAGAGTTTCAAATCCATACATAACAAGCTGTGATGCGCCACCACAGAGAACTGCTTGCTCTCCGAAGAGATCGGTCTCTGTTTCTTCGGTGAAAGTTGTCAGAATTCCACCCGCACGAAGTCCACCAATTGCCTTTGCGTACGACAAAGTCAGCGGCCACGCATTTCCAGTTGAATCTTGTTCGACAGCAACAATGACAGGAACGCCACGACCTGCTGAGTATTCACGACGGACTAAGTGTCCTGGACCCTTTGGAGCAACCATGCAGACATCGACATCTGCAGTTGGCTTGATGTAACCAAAACGAATATTAAATCCGTGGCCGAAGAAGAGAGCATCGCCCTTCTTCAAGTTAGGAAGAATTGATTCTGTATAGATATGGCGCTGTACGTGATCAGGAGCCAAGATCATGATGACGGTTGCTTCTTTGACAGCATCTGCAACAGATACAACACGAAGACCTTCAGCCTCAGCCTTTGCGCGTGATGGAGAACCTTCCTTAAGGCCAACGCGTACATCAACGCCTGAATCGCGCAAGCTCAGAGCATGTGCGTGGCCCTGTGAGCCGTAACCGATGATTGCGACCTTGCGACCTTGGATGATTGATAGATCTGCATCCTCTTCGTGATACATCGTTGCCACGGTATTTCTCCTTTTATCTTCTATTAACTGTTAAGTTAGTTTTGGTAGTCGGGTTGGGTGTCGTGTACTGCTTCTACTTTATCGGTCAAGATTTCCTTGATCGAAATAACGCTGACCAGCTTGTCGAGCTGGGCAATTACCTGCTCGAGTGAGTGTCCTTCAACCCCCACGACGATGATCATCTTTGAAATTGTTGGGTTTTCAGTTGGTCCAACATTGAGTGAATCAATGTTGAAGGCGCGGCGTGAAAAGAGACCTGCCACACGCGCTAGAACTCCTGGTGAGTTCTCAACTAAAACTTCGAGGGTGTGTTGACGGCGAGGTGCAGTTGTCATTAGAGCTCCTGTGAATCCCAGTCAGGCGCAGTAGCGCGAGCGATCATGATTTCATCATTAGAAGTTCCTGCTGCAACCATTGGCCAAACCATGGCATCACGATGAACGCGGAAATCAACAACAACGGGTTGATCATTGATTGACATCGCCTTTTCGATTGTCTTATCTAGATCTTCGGGACGTTCGCAGGCGAGTCCCACACAGCCCATTGATTCCGCCAGCATTGGGAAGTTAGGAACTCGCTTTGAATCAAGCGACGTATTTGAGTAACGACCTTCATAGAAGAGCGTTTGCCATTGGCGAACCATTCCAAGAGATTCATTATTGATAATGGCGACCTTGATAGGAATATTGTTAAGTGCGCACGTTACCAATTCTTGATTCGTCATCTGGAAGCAACCGTCACCATCAATCGCCCATACAGTTGCACTTGGTGCGGCAACTTTTGCTCCCATAGCTGCAGGAACTGCGTAACCCATGGTTCCAGCGCCACCAGAATTGAGCCAAGTGCGAGGATGTTCGTAAGAAATAAATTGCGATGCCCACATTTGATGCTGACCAACGCCTGCAGTAAAGATTGTGTCGGTTCCAGATATTTGACCAATGCGTTGAATGACATGTTGTGGTGAAAGCGAACCATCTTCAGGTAAGTCATAGCCCAATGGATATGTTGATTTCAGTGAGTTCATCTGACGTAGCCAAGCAGTTAAGTCAGGTCGGTTCTTTGCAAGAGCTACTTGCAAGGCTGGAATAAGCGCTGCGATTGTCTCTTTCACGTCGCCAACGACAGCAACATCAGCATGGCGATTTTTACCGATTTCTGCTGGGTCTATATCTGCGTGAATAATCTTGGCGTTAACTGCAAATGTTGAGAGTTTTCCAGTAACTCGATCATCAAAGCGAGCGCCTAAAGTAATGAGCAAATCCGCCTTTTGAAGAGCAGTTACCGCTGCGACTGTGCCGTGCATACCAGGCATGCCCATATGTAGTGGATGAGAATCAGGGAATGCCCCACGCGCCATCAAAGTGGTGACAACTGGTGCACCGAGAATTTCAACAAGTTGACGGAGCTCTTTATGAGCATTGGCCTTGATAACTCCGCCGCCTACATAAAAGACAGGCTTCGATGATTGTGCAATGAGCGCGGCAGCATCGGTAATTGCTTGCGCATCCGGTGTGGTCTTTGGCTTGTAACCAGCCAAGTTAATAGATGTTGGCCAGTTAAAAGTTGTCATTTTTTGTAGCGCATCTTTGGCAACATCGACCAAAACTGGTCCTGGGCGACCTGTAGTTGCGATGTGGAAAGCTTCAGCAACTACAGATGGAATTTGCGCTGGGTCTGTTACCAAATAATTGTGCTTGGTAAATGGCATAGTGATGCCGCGAATATCAGCTTCTTGGAATGCATCGGTACCGATAGCAGCAGATGGGACTTGACCAGTGATTGCAACAAGAGGAACTGAATCCATTGCAGCATCCATCAATGGCGTAACCAAGTTGGTGGCGCCTGGTCCAGATGTAGCAATACAGACACCAGCTTGGCCAGTAACCTGCGCATAACCAGTAGCTGCATGCCCTGCACCTTGTTCATGGCGAACCAAGATGTGGCGAATTGTGGAATCGAAGATTGGATCGTAGGCAGGAAGAATTGCGCCACCAGGAAGTCCGAACATCACTTCTACGCCAGCTGCTTCAAGGCTTTTCACCAATGAAGTAGCTCCTGTCATTTCTGTGCCGTTCGCTGTTGGAACGTGTGTGGCCATCTTCTTGCTCCTTTCTTCTCTCTCTTGCTCTTAACTGACTTGGCTAAATTTCTTTCCTAAACGAAAAAACCCTCAGATATCTGAGGGCGCGCGTGATGTGAAGGCACGCGCTATCGAATCACCACCACTGAAACTACTGAACGTGTTGATTGCATGGCGCTATTCTCCAATGCATCGCGTGATGCGTCAAGAGATGAGATGAACGTCTCAATAATTGGGATTTTGAAAGAACTTAACTCCAGACTGCGCCTTGAGAGGCTGAGCCGACCCCCTTGGAATACTTCGAGAGGACTCCCCGAGTGTATTTGTGAGGCAGCGGCTTCCAACCAGCTTTACGAGCTTCTAGCTCTGCAGGATCAACAAGCAAATCTAATGTTCGATTAGTGACATCGATTCGGATTCGATCTCCATCTTTAATAAAAGCGATTGGTCCACCGTCAACTGCTTCCGGTGAAATGTGCCCAACGCAGAGTCCAGTTGATCCGCCAGAGAAACGACCATCGGTAAGAAGAAGTGTCTTCTTACCGAGACCTGCACCCTTGATCGCGCCAGTGATCATCAACATTTCGCGCATTCCTGGTCCACCCTTTGGACCTTCATAGCGGATGACAACTACATCGCCTTCCTGAATGGTGCCATTTTCAAGTGCATCCATTGCGGCTTGTTCTCTCTCAAAGACTCGTGCGGGTCCTTCGAATGTTTCAACGCCGATTCCAGCAGTCTTACAGACAGCGCCCTCGGTTGCCAGAGATCCCCCAAGGATGGTGATTCCAACATCTGTCGAGATTGGCTTATCTGCCGGAAAGAGAACATCGTTATCAGGAAATGGTGGATTGATATCGGCGAGATTCTCGGCCATTGTTTTACCTGTCACTGTTAAGCAATCTCCATGCAGGTATCCAGCATCTAGGAGAATGCGAAGCACAACTGGGATTCCGCCAACGCGATCGACATCGGTCATCACGTACTTACCGAATGGCTTGAGGTCACCTAATAGCGGAACCTTAGAGCCGATTCGATGAAAATCTTCAAGCGTGAGATCTACTTCGGCTTCATGAGCAATTGCTAATAAGTGAAGCACAGCATTAGTAGAACCTCCGAGCGCCATCAAAATTGTGATGGCATTTTCAAAAGCTTTCTTAGTCAGAATGTCTCGTGTTGTGATTCCCTTTCGAATCAACTCGACAACTGCAGCACCGGATTTGATGGCATAAGAATCGCGTCGGCGATCAACTGCTGGTGGAGCTGCAGATCCAGGAAGTGAGAGTCCAATGGCTTCGCCAATACTTGCCATGGTGTTTGCTGTATACATCCCACCGCATGCACCCTCACCTGGGCAGATTGCCTTTTCAATTTGGTCAACACGGTCTTTCGTAATTAATCCGCGCGCACATGCGCCCACTGCTTCAAAGGCATCGATGATGGTGACATCTTTTCCATCCACTTGGCCTGGCAGAGTCGAGCCTGCATAAACAAATACTGAGGCAACATCAAGTCGTGCTGCAGCCATCATCATTCCGGGAAGTGATTTGTCGCAACCTGCAAATGTGACCATTCCATCAAGGCGCTCAGCGTTCATCACTGTTTCCACTGAGTCGGCGATGATTTCGCGAGAGACCAGTGAAAAGTGCATTCCTTCATGGCCCATAGAAATTCCATCTGAAACGGAGATGGTTCCAAATTGCATAGGGAACCCACCTGCATCAATGACGCCTTGCTTCGAAGCTTTAGCTAATCGATCAAGAGAGAGGTTGCAGGGTGTGATTTCGTTCCACGACGATGCAATACCAATCTGTGGCTTGACCCAATCTTCATCTCCCATTCCAACAGCGCGCAACATTCCACGCGCCGGGGCTCGCTCTAAACCATCAGTGACAACGCCTGAGCGTGGTTTCATCGTAGACATGAGATAATTCTATCCTCAAACACTCGATTTCCGAGAAATACAAAAATCAATTCATTAGGAGATACCCCTTTGTCGCAACAAGCACAAGATCAGACGTTAGACCCGACCCGTTGGCGCACCCTTTTTGTGGTGGCTATCGCGCAATTAATGATTGTCCTCGATAGCTCGATCATGAATATCGCAATTCCAAGCGCGAAGATTGAACTTGGAATTACTGATGCAAATCAGCAGTGGATTATCACCGCTTACACATTAGCTTTCGGTTCATTACTTCTACTTGGTGGCCGCATTGGTGATTACATGGGGCGTAAAAAAATCTTCTTGATTGGCCTTATCGGATTTGCTGCGGCATCTGCGTTGGGCGGAATAGCTTCGACACAAGGCTTGCTCTTTGCATCACGTGCCCTACAGGGAGTCTTTGCAGCTCTCCTTGCTCCAGCGGCGCTATCAATAATTTCAGTGACCTTTACAGTTCCTCAAGAACGAGCAAAGGCATTCGGAGTTATTGGTGCAATCTCAGGTGGCGGAGCAGCTATTGGTCTGATCCTTGGTGGCGCACTGACGGAGTTCGCATCCTGGAGATGGTGTCTCGGAGTAAATACTCCTATCGCAATCGGCGCAGCTATTTTGGCCATCAAGTTTGTCCATGAATCCAAGGCTCAAGGTGATAACACTTACGACATCCCGGGCGTTATTACCGCAACCGCTGGTCTCTTTGCACTTACCTATGGGTTTAACGAAGCTGCAACGAAGGGTTGGTCGTCACAGGTGACCATCTCGTTCTTCATTGTTGCAGCAATCTTGTTAACTATCTTTATTTTCATAGAAAAGCGCGTTGCCAATCCGTTAATGCCACTGCGTGTGATCACAGAGCGCAACCGCGGTGGTTCTTATCTCGGTTCACTCGTTGTTGGCGCGGGTCTATTCTCGATGTTCCTCTTCTTGGGTCTCTATCTTCAAGTAATTCTTGGATTTAGCCCACTGAAGTCAGGTTTTGCCTTCTTGCCATTTACCGCAGGAATCATCATCTTTGCAGGAATCGCATCACAACTCTTGCCAAAGGTTGGACCAAAGCCACTAATGGTTCCAGGGTTAATCTTTGCAAGCATTGGGCTTCTTCTTCTCACAAGAATCACTCCAGAAACTTCTTATCTGACTCATGTGGTTCCATCGCTCTTAATCATGTCTAGCGGAATGGCGCTTGTTTTCATTCCACTTACTTCTACTTCGCTACATGCGGTCTCAAACCATGACACCGGTGTGGCAAGCGCTATGGTCAATACCTCACAGCAGATTGGTGGATCTCTCGGTACTGCTCTACTCAATACAGTTGCAGCAACTGCCACAACCACATTTGCGGCAGCAAATACTGACCTAGGAAAAGCGGTTATGCCGTTTGCAATGACTCACGGCTTTACAGTTGCGTTTAAGTTCAGCGCAGCGTTGCTCTTTGTTGGTGCAATCGTTCTCTTCTTCTTTATCAATATTGGTAAAGAATCACTGGTAGAGACTGAAGGCGCTGGAATTCACTAAATTACTGAACGCCAAGGTGGCCAAGTAGAAGTTCGCGAACTCGCGCAGCATCTGCTTGGCCCTTTGTCTCTTTCATAACCGCACCAATCAATGCACCCGCTGCAGGCAGATGTCCTCCGCGAACTTTGTCAGCAGTCTCAGCCTGTTCGGCGCAGACCTTTTCAATAGCGGCCATAAGCGCACCATCATCGTTCACAACTTTGATGCCACGCTTTGCAACTACCTCGGCTGGTGTTCCTTCGCCAGCAATTACACCTTCAACAACTTGACGTGCCAACTTATCGGTCAGCTCTCCCTTAGCGATAAGTGCAACCAGCTCGGCTACATGCGCCGGAGTTATTGCGAGTTCAGCAATTGGGAGATCTTTTTCATTAGCAATACGAGAAATTTCACCAAGCCACCAAGTTCGTGCCTTCGTTGGGTCAGCGCCAAGGAGAACTGTTGCTTCAACAATATCGAGTACATCGGAGTTGATCATCGCCGCCATCTCTTTATCCGGCACGCTCCACTCTTCTTTCAAACGCTTACGACGTAGAGAAGGACGCTCAGGCAGCGTTGCTCGAAGTTCTTCAATCCAAGCTGCAGCAGGTGTCACTGGAACCAAATCTGGATCTGGGAAGTAGCGATAATCCTCGGCTTGCTCTTTCGAGCGACCAGAACGGGTAAGACCAGTATCTTCCTGGAAGTGACGAGTCTCTTGCTTTACCTTCTTGCCTTCATTGAGAAGTTCAGCATGGCGAATCATTTCACCGCGGATAGCGCGTTCTACAGAGCGGAGCGAATTCACATTTTTTGTTTCAGAGCGGGTGCCCAGTACATCTGAACCAATTGGCTTAAGTGATACGTTGGCATCGCAGCGCAAAGAACCTTGTTCCATCTTTACATCGGAGACCTTCAGTCCGCGCAAAATATCGCGCAATTCTGCAACGTAGGCTTTAGCAACCTCTGGCGCATATTTTCCGGTGCCTGGAACAATTTTGGTGACGATTTCAACGAGAGGAATTCCAGCGCGGTTGTAATCGAGAAGCGAGTAATCAGCGCCATGAATGCGGCCGGTAGCGCCTCCAACGTGAAGTGACTTTCCGGTGTCTTCTTCCATGTGAACGCGCTCAATTTCAATGCGGAATTGCTTGGGGCCTTCTTCGGTCTCAATTTCTACATCTACATATCCATCGAAACAGATGGGCTCGTCATATTGTGAAATTTGAAAGTTCTTCGGCATATCAGGATAGAAATAATTTTTTCGAGCAAAGCGGCTATACGGTGCAATCTTGCAGTTGAGGGCTAGGCCGATAAGGATGGTGGATTCAATTGCCTTTTCATTGACTACAGGAAGCGCACCTGGAAGAGCTAGACAGACCGGGCATGTCTGGGTATTTGGTTCAGCTCCGAACTCGGTGGAACATGAACAGAACATCTTGCTCTGAGTATTGAGTTCAACGTGGACTTCCAGACCTAGAACGGGATCCCACTTTGCAACTACTTCATCGTATGAAAGAGCCATTACTTTGCTCCCTTCAATTCAGGAGCTTTGGAGAGAATTGGAGCACCCCATTGAGAAAGTAGTGCGGCTTCAAGCGCTGCGCCTGCCTGATATAAACGTTGATCTTGCATGGCTGGCGCCATGATTTGGAATCCAACTGGCAAATTATCTTCATCTGCTAGACCTGCAGGAAGTGACATGCCACAAATTCCTGCAAGGTTTACTGGAATAGTTGCCACATCTCCTAGGTACATCGCCATTGGATCATCAACTTTTTCACCAATTTTGTATGCGGTTGTAGGTGCAGTTGGAGAGACCAATACATCTGCTTGAGTAAAGGCTTTTGCGTAATCTTGAATAATTAAGGTGCGAATCTTCTGTGCGCTTCCGTAATAAGCATCGTAGTAACCCGAAGAGAGAGCATACGTTCCAAGAATGATGCGGCGCTTTACCTCTCGACCAAAACCAGCGTCGCGCGTAGCGCTCATTACTGCCTCAGCAGAAGCGCCTTCAACATCACCAGTGCGAAGTCCATATCGCA
>JACCDH010117934.1_pt1 | contig 15815 bp, 13 predicted proteins | sample 7442481 | NCBI WGS metagenome assembly JACCDH01 (sample SAMN15323433, study PRJNA562643) | freshwater metagenome | isolation source: river surface water | place: USA:Blue River Watershed | collected 2017-08-15
AAAAGCCACCAACCATTCCTATCGTTGCATCAGATTGAAAATGTTGGATGATGGTCTCAAAATAGTTATTTGGAAAAATTAAATCGGCATCAACTTTAACAATAATGTCATATTGATCGTCAATATGTTTTTCACCTTCATGAAATGCTTGAATTACTTTGCTTCCAGGCAAATGAATTGCATCTGATTTTTTATTAACTAATGTAATAAATGGGTGTTTTTCGGCGAAAGCCAACACAATTTCAGCAGTTTTATCAGTAGAATTATCATTCACCACTACAATTTTTGTTGGTAAAACAGTTTGTTCAACCAGCGATTGCAAAGTTAAGCTCATAAAAGCTTCTTCATTGTAGGCTGGAATGATTATGTAGTAAGCCCCCCAGCCCCCGAAGGGGGAGTTGGAAGTATTTTGTGTTGATTTTGTTTCGTACATTATAAAACTTATTTTGCGTTTTATATTCCCCCTTTGGGGGTTAGGGGGCTTCTCTCAGCGTAAACCAAATAGTATCTTGGTGTAAACCATCTTAACAAAGGTCTGAAACCAATTTTTTTAACAGGATGTGTAAATTTCACACGATCAATTATTTTGAACCCTGTTTTTTCTAAAAGCCAATCGAGTTGCCAATCTTCAAATTCATGATAATGTCTGTCCCACATATCGGTTTTGCTTCTATATGCTGGAGAAAACCATAAACGTAACGGAATCGAAATTAATATTTTATCGGCTTTTACATTTTGTAAAACAGTGAACGGATTTAATAAATGTTCGAAAATTTCAAAGGCAGTGAATACTTCATAATTTTCATTTTGAAGTGCTGATTGATTAATGTCAATGTCTTCACCTTTAGTATTGATTACCTGATAACCATTAGCTTCCATAATTTTTGAAAAAGGATTGGGCACACCTAAATCAAAAATTATTTCGTTGGTTTTAGTGTGTTTTTTAAGGAAATCTAACGTAATGTTGAATCGTTTACTTGGATATGTTTTTTCGTACATTATAAAGTTTGTTTAGCTTCGCTCAGTTCGGCATAGCCTTGAGTCAAGTTTAAAGTTTCAAGTTCAAAACAGTTTGTAAAATTAGTAATTTAACTTGAATCCTGAAACCTCAAACTTCAAACAAAAAAGATTACATTTGATATACAATTGCGTTGATGTTCATACCCGATCCTACAGAAGCAAAGACAATTACATCTCCTTTTGTTAACGTTTGATTTTCTAATTCACCTTTCATCATTAAATCAAACAATGTTGGAACAGTGGCAACACTTGAATTGCCTAGTTTGTGAATACTCATTGGCATTACACCTTCGGGTGGCGTTTGTTTATATTGTTTAAAAAAGCGATGAATAATTGCTTCATCCATTTTTTCATTAGCTTGGTGAATCAATACTTTTTTTACTTTTTCGATGGGAACACCACTTTTTTCAAGACAAGACGCCATTGCTTTTGGTACATTCGTCAGCGCAAATTCATAGATTTTTCTACCGTGCATTTTAATATAGCGAACATCTGGGTCGTGGTCTTTATTGAATGAATTTCCAAAGAATAAATAATAGGCTTCATCATAAGTAAAAGTTGCTGTTTCATGCGATAAAATTCCGCCTGCTTCTTCAGTAGATTCAACAATTGTTGCACCAGCACCATCAGAATATATCATCGAATCTCTATCATGAAGATCAACTACTCTTGACAACGTTTCGGCGCCAATTACTAAACATCTTTTAGCCATACCCGCTTTTATAAATGCATAGGCTTGAATGACGCCTTCCACCCAACCTGGACAACCAAAAAGTATGTCATAAGCCACGCATTTTGGATTTTTTATTTTCAATCCGTGTTTCACGCGAGTAGCTAAACTTGGTAAGATGTCAGATTGAATAGCACCTTTTTTAACATCGCCAAAATTATGAGCTAAAATAATGTAGTCAATAGTTTCACGATCTATTTTTGCGTCTAAAATAGCCTTTTCTGCAGCAAGAATTGCAATATCAGATGTACATAAATCATCTGTTACATAGCGTCTTTCTTGAATTCCTGTGATTTCTAAAAATTTTTCTGCCACAACTTCATTTGAATGTGGAAACGGTGTGCCGTCTTCATTTAAGAAGGAGTGTTTTGCAAAATCTTTATTAGAAACTTTTTCTGTAGGGATGTAACTTCCAGAACCGGTTATTTTAATGTTCATAATTGTTGATTTATTGTAACGAAAATATTAATTATTTTCTAACATAGGTTAAAAACCCTTGTTTTATTTGTTTTTATTATCAAATTGTTAGTTAAAAGATAAAAAATTGTGAAATCTCTTTTTTACAGGCTAAATTATGTAAATTTTATTTGCATAATTGTTGCCATACTCAAGGCTTGTGTTTTCATTTGTTCGGCATTTTTTCCTGCGAAATGTTCGTCAATGGTTGAATTTAAATGCGTTAACCAAATAGTATAATGCTCTTTTGTAAAAGCAGCTTTTTCGTGAACCTCTTTATGGATGGAAAACATATTGTTATAATAACCGCCTTTTAGAAATAATGATTGTTCCCAAAATGTGGCCAGAATCTCAAAATGTGCTTCCAAGTGCTCGTTTACGGTTGTGATTTTGGTAAAGAAAAAATTTATAGCATCGTCAGCTAAAAGTTTATCATAAAACTTGTGCATGATGAGTAAAATATCTTCGCGGGTTTCGATGTCTTTCATTTTATACGGTTTCAAGTTTCAAGTTTCAAGTTGGTAAAAAAAAGTTCAAGATTAATAACTAATCTTGAACTTTCGAACTTTAAACCTGAAACTAAAGTTTACATATACGCTTCAATTGGCGCACAAGAACAAACTAAATTTCTATCGCCATATGCTTCATCAATACGACGAACAGTTGGCCAGAATTTATTTTCAGCAATATAATCTAGTGCATAAGCGGCTTGTTCTCTAGTATATGGATACACCCAATCATTTGCAGTAACCATAGCTAAAGTATGCGGTGCATTTCTTAAAATATTGTTTGCATCCTCTTTTGTTGAAGCTTCAATTTCTTTACGAATAGCAATCATAGCGTCGCAAAAACGATCTAATTCTGCTAAATCTTCTGATTCTGTTGGTTCAATCATTAAGGTTCCGGCTACCGGGAAAGAAACCGTTGGAGCATGGAAACCATAATCCATTAAACGTTTTGCAATATCAGTTACTTTAATGCCTTTTTCTTCAAATGCTCTACAATCTAAAATCATTTCGTGAGCAGCTCTTCCCATTTCTCCAGAGTATAAAACCGGATAATGTGCCTCTAAACGGGCTTTCATATAGTTTGCGTTTAGGATAGCATATTTGGTAGCATTGGTTAAACCTTCTGCTCCTAACATAGTAATATATCCGTAAGAAATTAAACAAACTAAAGCCGAGCCATAAGGGGCAGAAGAAATGGCGGTAATCGCTTGATTGCCTCCTACTGGAATAACAGGATTTGTTGGTAAAAATGGCACTAATTTTTCGTTCACACAAATTGGTCCTACACCGGGTCCGCCACCTCCGTGAGGAATGGCAAAGGTTTTGTGTAAGTTCAAATGACAAACATCAGCTCCAATAGTTGCTGGATTCGTTAAACCCACTTGCGCATTCATATTGGCACCATCCATATATACTAATCCTCCGTTTTCGTGGATGATATTTGTAATTTCAATAATAGCACTTTCAAAAACACCATGTGTTGATGGATAGGTTACCATCAAAGCAGATAAGTTGTCTTTGTGTAAGATTGCTTTTTCTCTTAAGTCTTCTACATCGATATTTCCGTTATCCATGGTTTTCGTTACGATGATTTCCATTCCAGCCATAGCGGCAGATGCAGGATTAGTTCCGTGTGCCGAAGCTGGAATTAAACACACATTTCTGTGGTGATCACCTCTTGATAAATGATAAGCGCGAATGGCCATCAACCCAGCATATTCTCCTTGAGCGCCCGAATTTGGTTGCAATGTTGTGCCTTTAAAACCAGTAACTACATTTAATTGTTGTTCTAATTTTTTCAACATGATTTGGTAACCTTCTGCTTGTTCTATGGGAGCAAAAGGGTGAATGCTATTCCAGTTTGCCATCGATAAAGGCAACATTTCGGCAGCAGCATTTAATTTCATCGTACAAGAACCTAAGGATATCATCGAATGATTTAATGATAAATCTTTACGTTCTAATTTTTTAATATAACGCATCAGTTGACTTTCAGAATGATGGTTGTTAAATACATCATATTGTAAGAAAGCCGATTTTCGTTCTAAGTTTGCAGGAACCATAGCTTCTGTAGCTAATTGATTCACTTTGAAACTTTCTTTACCTGTTGCTTCAGCAAAAATAGCGATGATTTGGTTGATGTCTCCAATTGAAGTTGTTTCATTGAAAGCAATCGAAATTGTTTCAGCATCTGGATAAAAGAAGTTTACTTCGTGTTTTTCAGCAATTGCTTTTACTTTAGCAGCATCTGCTTTTACTAAAATGGTATCAAAGAACGCTGAATTTGTTTGGTAAACACCTAATTTATTTAAAGCATCAGCAGTAGTAACCGCAGAAGAGTGTACTTTATTTGCTATATATTGTAATCCTTTTGGTCCGTGAAAAACAGCATACATTCCTGCCATAACGGCTAACAATACTTGAGCAGTACAAATATTTGAAGTAGCTTTTTCACGTTTAATATGTTGCTCACGAGTTCCTAATGCCATTCGTAAAGCACGATTACCGTTCATATCAATTGAAACGCCGATAATTCTCCCTGGCATAGAACGTTTGTATTCTTCTTTTGTAGCAAAATAGGCAGCATGAGGACCACCATAACCCATTGGAATTCCAAAACGTTGTGTAGTTCCTACTACAACTGCAGCGCCCATTTCACCTGGAGGAGTTAATTTTGCAAGCGATAAAATATCAGCGGCAACGGCTACTTTGATTTCGTTTGAGGCGGCTTTTGCAATAAATGCACTATAGTCATATACTTGTCCATATTTTCCTGGATATTGTAAAATAGCTCCAAAAAAATCTGTTGAAAAATCAAAAGTTTCATGGTTTCCAACTACTAATTCAATGTTTAATGGTGTTGAGCGTGTTTGTAAAACCGATAATGTTTGTGGTAAAATTTCTTCCGAAACAAAGAATTTAGAAACGTTATTTTTCTTTTGTTCACGTGTTCTTACATCAAAAAGTAATGCCATTGCTTCCGCAGCTGCAGTTCCTTCATCTAGTAAAGAAGCATTTGCAATTTCCATCCCTGTTAATTCAATAACAGTTGTTTGATAATTTAAAATTGCTTCTAAACGACCTTGTGCAATTTCTGCTTGGTAAGGTGTATAAGCTGTGTACCAACCTGGATTTTCAAAAATATTTCTTTGAATAACCGCTGGAACAATAGCAGGATGATATCCTAATCCAATATACGATTTAAAAACCTTGTTTTTCTTACCTAATTCTTGAATGTGATTTAGGTATTCATATTCGGTCATTGGTGCGTCTAAAGTTAAGTCGTTTTTTAAGCGAATATCACTCGGGATTGTTTCAAAAATTAATTGTTCTAAATTTTCTACTCCAATGGTTTTAAACATATAATTTAAGTCGGTATCACGTGGACCTAAATGTCTCAAAGCGAATGCATCTGTTCTCATTTTTTGATAAAATGTATAAGTGTTTTTTTTGTGTTGTTTTGAACAACAAAAGTAATTATTAATCTTTTAAATTTTGGTTTTTAAAGACTGATTTTTTGTGATTTTATCAACTAAATCACTATCTTATTAACAGATTGATTATTTTTGTTGAATGGTGTTTTTTAAGAAAATTGTTGATTGGTATATCGATAGTAGCTTGCATGTTGCTCTCGCAGCCTATGCTTTGATTCGGCTTACTTTTTTATGGTTAAACACTTCTTATGATGATTCTGTAGCAGGTTTTGGATTTTTTGGAACAATTGTAGCCTATAATTGTATTAAATATTATCGTGTAATTAGTTTTGATACTAAATTTTATGGGTTTGTTTGTAGTATTACTATACTGTCTTTTTTTGCTTCAATTTACTATTATATTCAATTACAAATGGCATCACAAATAGTAATTTGTATTGCTTTTTTGATCACTTTGCTTTATACATTTTCTTTTTTTGGAATTTTAAAACCCGCCCGAAATTGGATTGGATTTAAAATATTTTTAGTAGCTGTAAGTTGGGCACTAATTACCTTCTGGCTTCCCATAATGGCTTCCCAAAGTAAATTTACCTTAGAAATTTATTTACAGGGAATACAAAGATTTGTATTGGTTTATGCTTTAATGTGTGTGTTTGAAATTGTAGACTTGCAATTTGATGCTGTTTCGCTCAAAACATTACCACAAAGAATAGGAGTAAAGAGGACTAAGCAATTGGGATTTGCATTGTTGCTATTTTTCTTGTCTATAGAAATTATCGTACAAAAAAAGGTATGCTTAATTGATTTACTTTTTGTGGTATTAATTGCCGTTTTTTTGTTTTTTTCGAAGCGCAACAGCTCTAAATATTACTCTAATTTTTGGGTTGAAAGTATTCCTATACTTTGGTGGTTGGCCTATTTAGTTGCTATTTATTTCTAATTTTATTTTCCCAATTCCAGGCCGATAATAATGCTTCTTCAAGCGAGGCTTCTGTTTTCCAACCAAGAATGGTGTTCGCTTTTTCTGTATTTGCATAAGCTTCAATAACATCGCCTTCACGTCTACCTACAATTTGGTAATTTAATTTTTTACCGGAAACTTTTTCAAATGCATGAATCACTTCTAAAACCGAACTTCCTGTTCCTGTTCCTAGGTTAAAAGTTTCTGTTTTTTCAGTGTTTTGTTTGTTTAATAATCGTTTTAAGGCCACAACGTGAGCTTTAGCTAAATCTACAACATGAATGTAATCTCTTATTGCGGTTCCGTCTGGAGTAGGATAATTGTTGCCATAAACAGAAAGTTTCTCACGTATTCCAATAGCTGTCTGCGTAATGAAAGGTACTAAATTTTGCGGAACACCTAAAGGTAATTCGCCAATCTCAGCCGATTCATGTGCGCCAATAGGATTAAAATAACGCAATAAAATAGCATTAATATTACTCACTTTTGAGACATCATTAATTATTTCTTCACCTATTTGTTTGGTGTTTCCGTATGGTGACATAGCGGTTTGAATAGGTGCGTCTTCGGTAATGGGCATTTTTTCGGCTTGACCGTAAACCGTACATGAGGAGCTAAAAATAAAATGAGCTTCAGGCTTATTTTGTAATTCTTGAAGTATATACACTAAAGAATTAATATTGTTTTCGTAATAAAGCAATGGATTCTCGACACTTTCACCTACGGCTTTACTTGCTGCAAAATGAATGACTCCTGAAATATCAATATGTTTTGCAAAGAAATTTTGAACTTCAGTTTTATCACGCAAATCTATATTTTCAAAAATTGGCTTTTTACCGGTAATTCGTTCGATACCATTTAAAACTTCCAAAGAAGAATTGGAAAGATTATCAATTGCAACGACATCAAAACCTTCATTCTGCAATTCTACAACGGTATGTGAGCCAATAAAACCTAAGCCACCTGTAACTAAAATTAGCCCCCTAACCCCCGAAGGGGGAACTCTTAAATTACTCATATTTTTTATTTTTAAATTTGCCGCTTATTCCCCCTTTGGGGGTTAGGGGGCTTATACGTATTCTAAAACCGTATCGGTAATAAATTTAATTTGTTCATCGTCTAATTCCGTGTGCATTGGTAAGGCAATAACTTCTTTGCATAACTGATTCGTAACCGGAAAATCTTCTTCATTATAACGAGTATCCGCATACGCTTTCTGACTATGTAATGGAATAGGATAATAAATAGCGCAAGGGATTCCTTTTTCTTGTAAATGCGCTAATAATCCATCGCGTTTTCCATTTAAAATACGAATAACATATTGATGAAATACATGACAATCACAACTTTCACAAATAAAAGGCGCCCAAATATTAGGGTTTTGACTTAAAGCCAAACTATATTTTCTGGCTGCATCTTGACGGGCTTTATTATAAGCGTCCAAATGCGGTAATTTTGCTTTTAAAACGCCTGCTTGAATGCTATCTAAACGCGAATTTACTCCAACCACATCATGATGATATCGTTCATACATGCCGTGGTTTACAATTCCTCTAATAATATGTGCTAAATTGTCATCGTTGGTATAAATCGCACCACCATCGCCATAACACCCTAAGTTTTTAGATGGGAAAAATGATGTAGCAGCTACATGACCTATAGTTCCTACTTTCTTTTTAGAACCATCTTTTGAACTATAATTTGCACCAATAGCTTGAGCATTGTCTTCAATAACATATAAATTATGTGCGTTGGCAATTTCCATAATCGCATCCATATTGGCAGCACGACCAAATAAATGTACAGGAACAATCGCTTTTGTTTTTGGAGTAATGGCTTTACGAATACCTTCTAATGAAATGTTCATATTATTCATATCTACATCTACTAGCACAGGAGTTAATTGCAATAAAGCAATCACTTCTACCGTAGCAGCGAAGGTGAAATCGGCCGTTATTACTTCATCACCAGGTTGAAGATCTAATCCCATCATGGCAATTTGTAAGGCATCGGTACCATTAGCACAAGGAATTACGTGTTTTACGCCTAAATATTTTTCTAAATCGGCCTGAAATTGGTGTACTAATGGACCATTTATATAAGTATTTGTATCTAAAACCTCCTGAATAGAAGCATTCACTTCGTCTTTTATTTTTTCGTATTGACTTTTTAAGTCAACCATTTGTAATTTTTTCATCTTCCTAATCTAATTAAGTCAAGCAAAAGTAAGAAATTCTGCTTACATTTTTTGTGTTAAATAAAAGAAACGTAATTTAGCAACATATATTTGTACGATGACATTTATTTATAACTTTATACTTCTTTTTGCTTCGCAGGTTTTAAAGATTTTGGCGCTTTTTAGTCCAAAGATTAAACTATTTGTTGAAGGGCGAAAGTCTGTATTTCAAATTTTGAAAAAAAATATTCAAGCAACAGATAAAACAATTTGGTTTCACGCAGCATCATTGGGTGAGTATGAACAAGGCTTACCTGTTATTGAAAAAGTAAAAGAAAAGTATCCAAATCATAAAATTATTCTTACTTTTTTCTCGCCTTCAGGATATGAAGTGCGAAAAAATAACACCATTGCAGATGTTACGATATATTTACCTTTGGATACGATTTCCAATGCAAAACAATTTTTAAAAGTTGTGCATCCAGAAATGGTATTTTTTATCAAGTATGAATTTTGGCCTAATTATCTGAATGAACTAAGAAATCAAAATATTAAGACCTATTTAATTTCTGGTATTTTCCGAGAAAAACAAGCCTTTTTTAAATGGTATGGTGGGTTTTACAGAAATGCTTTAAAGACATTTGATTACTTTTTTGTTCAGAATGATAGCTCAAAAAGACTTTTGCAAAGCATCGGATTCAACAATGTAAAAGTTTCTGGCGATACTCGTTTTGATCGCGTGGTTGCTATTTTAGAGCGTGATAATTCTTTAGATTTTGTTGAGCAGTTTAGAGATTCCTCGACTTGGCTCGGAAAGACAAAAATAGTTGTAATTGGAAGTTCTTGGCCAAAAGATGAAAGTTTATTGGTAAATTACATCAATCAAAGTTCGGATGATGTCAAATTTATCATTGCTCCACATAACATAGATAAAAATCAAATTTTAAATCTCAAAACCCAAATTTCTAAAAAAACGATTTTGTTTTCTGAAAAAGATACTGTTGATGTATCAAATTATGCTGTTTTCGTCATTGATACCATCGGAATCTTAACTAAGATTTATTCCTATGCAGACATTGCTTATGTAGGAGGAGGTTTCGGAAATCCTGGCGTACACAATATTTTAGAACCCGCTACGTTTGGAATACCAGTGGTGATTGGTCCAAATTATTCGCATTTTTCAGAAGCAACCGCTTTAGTAAATTTAGAAGGTTGTCTGACTATTCAAAATCAAACCCAATTAAATGAGGCGTTTGATCTATTACTTCAAAACGAAGATGAACGACTTGAAAAAGGACATATTTGTAGCACATTTGTTCAAATGAATAAAGGAGCGACACAAACAATTATTGCGCAAATTGGATAGTAATATGTATTATTATATTAACCCAGCCCTTTTCAACAAAGCTTCTACTTTCGGTTCCTGACCCCTGAATTTTTTATACAATTCCATAGGTAATTCGGTACCGCCTTTTGAAAGTACATTGTCTTTGAATTTTATGGCTACTTCTTTGTTGAAAATCCCTTTTTCTTGAAAATAGGCAAACGCATCGGCATCTAAGACTTCAGCCCACTTATAGCTGTAATATCCCGAAGAATAACCGCCTTGAAAAATATGCGAAAACGACGTACTCATGCAATTTTCGGCTACGTCTGGATATAAACTTGTGCCTTCCATAGCTTGTTTTTCAAATTCCTTTACATCGTCAATAGTTTGTGCTTTTCCGTGATAGCTCATGTCTAAAATCCCGAAACTCAATTGACGTAGCGTTGCCATTCCTTCAAGAAAACTCGCACTTTCTTTTATTTTTTCAACATACTGTTGCGGAATTATTTCGCCTGTTTCATAATGTTTTGCAAACAGAGCCAATGCTTCTGGTTCGTAGCACCAGTTTTCCATCACTTGGCTTGGCAATTCCACAAAATCCCAATATACCGAAGTTCCTGATAAACTCGGATAAGTTGTGTTGGCTAGCATACCATGCAAAGCGTGTCCAAATTCGTGAAATAATGTCGTTACTTCATTAAAAGTTAATAATGAAGGTTTTGATTCCGATTTCTCGGAATTGACAATAGGAGGAGTGAAATTACAAACGATAGAAACATGTGGCCGTTCGTTGATACCATCTTTTATATATTGTGGTTTAAATGAAGTCATCCAAGCGCCGTTTCGTTTTCCTTTTCTCGGAAAAAAATCAGCATAGAACACAGCAACTAATTGTCCTTCAAAGTCTAAAACTTCAAAAGTTTGTACTTCTTCATGATACTTGTCAATATCAAATACTTCTTTGAACGTGATTCCGAATAGTTTTTCTGCAATTGTAAATGCACCGTATAATACGTTTTCTAATTTGAAATAGGGTTTCAATACTTCATCATCCAAATTGAATAATTTTTGTTTCAATTTTTCTGAATAATAAGCGCCATCCCATTTTTCAAGTTGATCAATTCCGTCCAATTCTTTTGCGAAAGCGGTTAATTGAGCAAATTCTTTTTCAGCAGCAGGTTTTGCTTTTTCCAATAAATCATTCAAAAACGATTGTACGTTGTATGGATTTTGCGCCATTCGTTCTTCTAAAACAAAATGCGAATGCGATTCATAACCTAATAAATTAGATCGTTGATGACGCAATGCTACAATTCGTTTTACGTTTTCTTGATTATCAAATTCGTTATTTTGAAAACCTTTTTTTCCCGCAGCGATGGCGATTTCTTTTCGTAATTCTCGATTGTCTACATAGGTTACAAAAGGAAGGTAACTTGGAAAATCTAAAGTAAAAACCCAACCTTCCAGTCCTTTTGATTTTGCTAAACTTGAAGCCATTTCTTTGGCTCCAGCAGGCAAACCTTTTAAATCGGCTTCATTGGTAATATGTAATTGATAATGATTAGTTTCGGCTAAAACATTTTCACCATAAGTTAATTTTAGTTTGGCCAACTCAGTATCAATTTCGCGTAGCTTTAATTTGTCTTCTTCATTAAGTAAAGCCCCATTTCTAGAAAATCCTTTGAATTTTTTATCAAGCAAAGTTGTTTGTTCAATGGTTAGATTCAACGTGTCTTTTTGATCGTAAACCGTTTTGATGCGTTTGAATAAATCTTCATTTAGCGCAATATCATTACTAAATTCGGTTAATAACGGTGAAACTTCTTGTGCAATTTTTTGCATTTCGTCACAGGTTTCCGCTGAATTTAAATTAAAGAAAATGGAAGATAAACGATCCAAAGCTGCTCCTGCAAAATCTAAAGCTTCAATTGTGTTTGAAAAAGTTGGAGCTTCAGGATTTTGAGTAATTGCATTAATTTCATTTCGTGCAATTTCAATAGTTTTTTCAAAAGCAGGCTGATAATCGGATAATGAAATTTTACTAAATGGTGCTGTTGTATATTTTGATGTGAAAGGTGTTAAAAAAAGTGCCATAAAATTTGTTTTATCCGATAAAGTGTTTATATTTGTCGATGAAATGTCGATAAATTCCCTTTTTACCCCAAATTAAGAGAAATTAAATTTTATTAGAGTAGTTTGAATTATGTAAATAGAAATCCCAAATTAACGTTTGGGATTTTTTATTTTAAATTTTCAGAAGCTTTTAAAACGGCTAGTTTCAGTCCTTCTTTGTAGGCTAAAATTTTGTCTAATACGCATTTATCTGTACTTCCGATGATTTGTGCGGCTAAAATTCCAGCGTTTTTTGCTCCATTTAATGCAACAGTTGCCACAGGAACACCACCAGGCATTTGAAGTATAGATAAAACAGAATCCCAGCCATCAATAGAATTGCTCGATTTTACAGGAACTCCAATAACTGGAAGAGGCGACATAGAAGCAACCATTCCGGGTAAATGAGCCGCACCACCAGCACCAGCAATAATTACTGAAATGCCTTTTTCGTGTGCGTTTTTACTAAAATCGAATAATTTTTCAGGAGTTCTATGTGCCGAAACAATATCAACTTCGGTTTCAATATCAAATCCTTTTAAGATATCTATGGCTTCTTGCATCACTGGCATATCCGAAATGCTTCCCATGATAATAGCTACTTTACTCATAAATCAGTCCCCTAACCCCCGAAGGGGGAATTCCTACTAGGGGTGAGTAGGTTTTTGGTTGTTTTTCTAATTTTCTTATTGACACATTGCCTTATTGGCATATTACCCTAATTGAATTCTTAACTTCTTCAGCAACAATTCTAGCTTCCGTCATGTCTTCATTTACAATGGTAACGTGTCCCATTTTTCGGAAAGGTCGTGTTTCTCTTTTTCCGTAAATATGAGGGGTTACACCATCAATTGCCATTATTTTTTCTATGTTTTCGTATACAACTTGTCCAGAATAACCTTCTTCACCGACCAAATTTACCATAATTCCGGCTACTTTGCTATCGGTATTTCCTAAAGGTAAATTTAAAATCGCCCGCAAATGGTTTTCAAATTGCGAAGTGTAACTCGCTTCAATGGAATAATGTCCTGAATTGTGTGGGCGAGGAGCGACTTCGTTTACTAAAATTGCATCGTCTTCGGTTTGAAACATTTCTACAGCTAACAATCCTACATGATGAAATGCTTCTGAAACTTTCAAAGCAATTTCTGTTGCTTTTTGCGCTAATGTTGCATCAATACGAGCCGGACAAATTACATACTCCACTTGATTGGCTTCGGGATGAAATTCCATTTCTACTACAGGATAGGTTTTTACTTCACCAGAAACCGAACGAGCTACAATTACCGCTAACTCATTTTTAAACGGAACCATTTCTTCAGCAATGCATTCTACATCAGGAAGTTTTACTAAATCTAATGTAGAACGACAAATTTTAACGCCATTTCCGTCGTAACCAAATTGCGCACATTTCCAAACGAATGGAAATTCTAATTCATCTTTAGCTAAAGCGTTTTTTAAATCATTTAAATCAACAAATCGTTGGTGTGGCGAAGTTGGAATATCGTTTGCTACGTAATAATCTTTTTGTTTTCCTTTGTTTTGAATCAAACGCAAGGTTTTTGGCGAAGGGTAAATAGGTAATCCTTCTTGTTCTAATTGATCTAATGCTTCTAAATTTACATTTTCAATTTCGATGGTAAGCAAATCGACCATTTTACCAAATTGGTATACCGTGTCAAAATCCATCAGGCTACCTTTAACAAATTTGTTGCAACTCAATCGAGCTGGAGCTTCTTCACTAGGTTCTAAAACTAAAGTTTGGATGTCAAATTTTCGGGTTTCGCTCAACAGCATTTTGCCTAATTGACCACCACCTAGAATTCCTAATTTAAAATCAGAAGAAAAATAGTTCATTGTGTTGTTGTTAGTGACGCAAATATAAGAATTTAGAATTCAGAATTTAGCATTCAGAAAATATTATTTATTGAGTTTTTTCAACAGATTTCGAGTTGCGCCTTGATATGCTGCTGAATGATTTGCATAATCTTGTTCGATGATATTTTTTAATTCATCATGTACCCAATTGTATTTTTTTCCTAACACAAAAAGGGCTCGCATTGCATACACTTTTGCAGCTACTTTTTCGTTTTGAATTAATCGATCAAGTAAGGCTTCTATTAAAAGATGTTCTTGTTCTTGTGTTAACGAAATGCCATTTTTTCGATGGTTACTTTTGGATAAAAAAAGGCAAATTTTTGTCGCAGGTCGTATCGCCGAATCGTCTATTAATTTTGGCAACACTTCGCAAAACAAATCGAGATAAGGAACAAAAAGCTTTAACTTTTTTTCGCAAACCAATTCTAAACTCCAAAATGCTTTTACATGATTTTTATTCGCAATATCGAAAGCAATTTCAATAAACTCGCTAAGAATATCAATATTACGAATTATGTAATTACTGAGTTGCTCCCGACTTTTTCTGTGTGCCGTACTTTGGTCAATTTTTGATACTAACTCGGTTTTCATTTTGTAAATATATCAAATTTGCAAAAAAAGTCAAAGGAGTTGGTTTGAAATCCTTCTCACTTCATTAAATTTGTTCTTTATTTTTAAAAACAACCAAAAGTGATACAATTACACGATAAAAAATTTGAAGTTTTCATTGCTGAAGAAGAAATTAATTTTGCGATCGAAGCTATGGCAAAACAAATTGAGGCTGATTTTTTTGATGATGTGCCTGTTTTTATTGGTGTGTTAAACGGTTCATTTATGGTAGTTTCCGATTTATTAAAAAAATACAACCAACCTTGCGAGGTTTCCTTTGTAAAAATGGCTTCTTATGAGGGAACACAAACTACAAATGAGGTAAAACAATTAATTGGAATCAATCAAAACTTGGAAGGACGTTCCGTAATTATCGTAGAAGATATTGTAGATACGGGAAATACTATTGAAGAATTAAAAGCTATATTTAAATCACATAACATAAAACATTTTAAAATTGCAACGTTGTTTTTAAAGCCAGAAGCCTATAAAAAGGACATTAAATTAGATTATGTAGGAATGCGTATTCCGAATAAATTCATTGTAGGCTATGGTTTAGATTATGATGGTTTAGGAAGAAATTTAAAAGACGTATATCAATTATCTGAGTAAAGAAAATAGATGAGAGAAAATAGAGTAAAGACTAAAATTTATAAACACAAAGCAACAATGATTAATATCGTATTATTTGGGAAACCAGGAGCAGGAAAAGGAACACAAGCTGAATTTTTAAAAGATAAATATAATTTAGTGCATTTATCAACTGGTGATATTTTTAGATTCAATATTAAAAATGACACAGAACTTGGAAGATTAGCCAAAACATTCATGGATAAAGGTGATTTGGTGCCCGATGCTGTAACCATTCAAATGCTGCAAAGCGAAGTAGATAAGAATCCACAAGCTGCAGGTTTTTTATTTGATGGTTTTCCTAGAACTATTGCACAAGCAGAAGCGTTAGATGCTTTTTTAGCTAGCAAGAATGAAGAAATTACGGCTACTGTTGCCTTAGAAGCAGATGATAATATTCTAGTAGCACGCTTGTTAGAAAGAGGAAAAACTTCGGGAAGACCAGACGATCAAGACGAAGAAAAAATCCGAAAT
>JACCDH011643923.1_pt1 | contig 15814 bp, 11 predicted proteins | sample 7442481 | NCBI WGS metagenome assembly JACCDH01 (sample SAMN15323433, study PRJNA562643) | freshwater metagenome | isolation source: river surface water | place: USA:Blue River Watershed | collected 2017-08-15
GACCGGCGGGGGCCAGTCGCGTTGCTACTGATTCAAAGACTTGTTGTCAGTGCCTGCCGATCAGCCCAGCTTCCATGCACGAACATAGTTCACTTCGTACGAGTTGCCGATGCCGGTCGGGGTGGTGTTGTCCGGCTGGCCGCTCGCGCTGCCGTACCAGAGGTCGAGCATGATGTACATCGGATCAGGCATCGCCACGTTCAGCGTATAGACCTCGCGACCATCGAAATAGAAGGTCTGCTTGTTGGCTTCCCACTTCACCGCATACTTGTGGAAGGCTGCGGACAGGTCGCTGGTCAGGATGGTCTTGGTACCGGCCAGACGGCCTGCATCGATCCAGACGGTCGGCGCATATGCAGTGGGGTGCAAGTTCGCATCCGACCAGCCGCTTGCGGGGCCACCGCCTGCATACGCTTCCATCACATCGATCTCGGGACGACGCGTGCCGATGTGGTTGAACAGCCAGAACGCCGGCCAGGTGCCTTTACCGATAGGCAGCTTGGCTTCGATCTCGTAGTAGCCATAGGTCTGGTAGTACTTGCCATCGGTATCGATCGTACGGTTGAAGAACTTGCCGGTGGCATCGCGCTGCGGCCAGATCTTCAGCGCGCCATTCGACACGGTGTAGTTCTTGGTCGGGTTGCTCGCCTCGTACCAGATCGTGTCGTTCCACTTCGCGGTATTCCATGAATCGAACTCATCCTGGAAGGTCAGCGTGAACGTACCGGCCTGACCGAAAGGCTTCGGTGCGGTCGAGGTCGTCGGTGCCGGTGCCGGCGTCGTCGTGGTGGGCGGCGGTGTGGTCGTTGTGGGTGCCGGTGCCGTCGGGGTCGGTGCCGGGGTGGTGGTCGTCGGTGCCGGTGTGGTCGTGGTCGTGCCGGTCGTCGTGGTGGTACCCGTGGTCGACGGCGTCGAGCTGACGGTTGTGGTCTGGGTCGAGCCGTTCGCCAGCTTGGTGGTGGCACTCGCCGAGGTCAGGTTGCCAGCCGAGTCGATCGAGTACGACGCATTGCCGGTTCCGCCGCCGCAGGCAGCAAGCAGCACGGTGACACTGGCAGTCGCCGTGAGCGACATCGACCTGAGGAAATTGCGGTGGGTTGACACTGTAAACATGAAAAAATTTCTCCCTCTCATTGACTTGATCTCGTGAAACGCAGATCGCTTGCAAATGCTTGTGTCAGAGCATTGCTTTACGAGAAGAGTTCCACTCGGAAAGGAAAAAATTTTCGTGCGGAAAGAACATTACCTGCCTGCATTGCTGTTCTAAATAAACAGACAGTCAATACCTGCTGGCAGGAACTTGACATGGACGAGCGCCGTCATCGCAGCGCATGCGATGACGAAACACTCCGGAAACGAGAGGTGAAAAAAATGCTGTCAGGACGACAGCACGAACTGATCAGAGAGTGAGGGTGATTGCCGCGAAGCCGGTGCGGACACTACGGTGGGGCCGTTGTGAACCAATCTGATGCGCGGAGCTTGTGGACGTCCTCAGACTGCCGGCAGGTTCGGCGGCCTCAGTACTGCAGCGATGCTGTCCTCCGCAGCGAGCTGTTCGACCTGTGCTGCCTGTGTCGCGGGACTGCTGCGCACCTGTCTGAGCGCGCTGCTCAGATGCGCGGCGAGCCTGAGCGCCAGCGCCGTCAGAGTAATGGTGGGAAAGTTCGCGCCCGCCGTCGGAAACACTGAACTGCCCGCGATATAGAGATTGGCGAGGCCATGCACCTTGCCATCGCGATCGACCACGCCCTGCGACGGACTGTCGTGCATACGCGTCGTACCCATGTGATGCCAGGTGCCCTCCTTCTCCCAGCTCGCGGGCCAGCCGTGAGCAAGAATGGACGGCCCCGGATCCACCTGCGCGACACCAGAGGCCGACAGCTCCGTGGCGATCAGTGACAGCGTGCGGTCGGCGGTGTGTTTCACCAGATCGTTGAGGCGCCAGTCAACGCGCACGCGTGGCATGCCCAGTGCATCCCGCTGTTCAGCAGACAGCGTGACGCGACTGTCCGGATCAGGCGCCGGCTCGAGGATCATCTGAAAGCTCACGCGCCGTATCATCGCGCGCGGATGGAAGAAGCGCGTAAAGCCATAAGCGAAGGTATTCACCGGATCGCTCAGCATGCTGACGAGATCGTCCGACAGCCGCCAGCCCGGCTGCTCTTTGGCGAGCAAGGCCTGCTTGCATCGGAACAGCGCCTGCGCGCCTGCACTGCCCTCGCCAGGAAACTCCGAGCAGAAGCATAGCCGCGCGTTCAGCAATTTCTCACGCACCAGCGCCTCGCGCGTCAGCGCCAGCTGTGCGGCGATGTTCACACCCTGCGCCGATACCGCGCGATTCATGTAGTTGTACTTGATGTCATAGAGCTTGTTGCGCGACCAGGCCGGTGAACACTGCACGCTGCCTTTCAGCATGCGCGGATGGTCCATGAAAAACCGACCGACCAGGCCGCGCGTATTACCGAGACCCGACGTGGCGACTTCATTCGAGGCCAGCAGCAGTCGCGCATTCTCGATGCCGCCGGTGGCCAGCACAAACAGCCGTGCCATGACCTGCATGCGCCGTCCGCTGAGTGTCTGCACGCGTACCTGCTCGATCCGTGTACATAGCGGATCCGGCACGATCTGCGTGACGTTCGCGTGCAGGAACACCCGCACGAAGCGCGCCCGTGCCAGTTCGGCACGATACTGCCGGCCAAAGCGCACCGGCGGGCTGAACTGCGAGACCGTATCGCGCACATCGCCCGTTACTAGCGGCGCGCGACGCACATCGCGTCGATTGATCGCCTGCACCCAGAACGCCGGATCAAAGTTCACCGGCCCTAGCTGTAACACCTGATGCGCCTGCCGGTACCAGGGCTCGAGTTCGCTCAGCCCGAAGGGCCAGCCGCTGTGGGGTATCCAGTCGCGCCGCTCGAAGTCCCACGCATCCAGCGGTCGGCACCAGCCGCCCCAGCAATTGCTGCTGCCCCCCAGAAAGCGGCCGCGGCATCCGTCGGCGAACTGATAATCCAGATTCAGCGACTCGCCTCGCGCGAGATCGCGCGTGGCCGCATCGGCGGTCAGCCCGCCGCTCTCGAGCACGCAGGTGTCGATGCCCTGCCGCTCCAGCTCGCGGGCGAGCGTGATGCCGGCCACGCCGGCGCCGATGATGCAGACCGTCGCCGACAGACACCGACCATCCGCCACCTCACGCATATCGATCAGCATGCGCGCTCCCGCGCAATCGCCGGCTGCCGCCAGCGCCGTATCCTGTCGCGCAGCGCGAGGGCAAGCCAAGCTGCAGCCAACCACGGATGCCGGCACAGATGCCAGCCGCTGCGCGGCACCAGCACGCGGGAGAGCGGCAACGCGCGGCCGCCGAGTCGCCGCTTGTAATCGTAATGCCCCCAGAGAAAATGGAAGCGCGACCAGCGCCGTCCGATCGCATCGCGTATCGCGAGGCAGCAGCAGACGAGGCCGGGCCTCAGATCGTCCAGCCTCGGGTCGTGCGCAATCACATGCATGTAAACGTCTCCCCCGGTGACCGAGCACAGCAGGCCGGCGCAGATCTCGCCCTCGCGTCTCAGCGCATACAGCACACCGTTCTGCCGCAGCTGCTCGCGCAGCTGGGCCTCCTCATTGGCGCTCAGTCCATAGGTCTTGCCCTTGCGCTGCATGCGCGCACGATTCAGCTGCAGCACCGCGTCCACATCCGCCTCGCCGATGCTCTCGCCCGTGGTGACGAAAAAGCTCATGCCGGGCTGCCGGCGGAATGCGCGGCGCTGGTGGTAGCGGACTTTCTCCCGCGCCTGCCGCGACAGCGACTGCAGCCAGGCCTCATGGCTCTCCGGCAGCGTCAGTACGTAATCTTCCGAGAACACGCTGCGATAACCGCAAGGCTCATCAGCCTCATCAGGCCGGTCAGGCTCGCGCTGCAGGAACACCGCATGCAGCTGCACCAGATGGATCTGCGCGTCCTGCGCAAACACGGCGTGTGCGAAGCGGCGTATCGTGCCGGACGACAGGCTCAGCACCTCGTTCAGCACGCGCACTACCGCACCATCCTGCACGAACAGCAGCACGTGGCTGATCTCGCCATGGCTGCGCTCTGTCCATGCACGAACTTTTGTGCGCTCGCACTGCGAGGCCAGCACGGCACGCGACGCATAGCTGCTCGCGTACAGCGACTCCAGCGCTGACCACAGACTGTCGGTAAAGGGCGCGTCAATGAAGGCCTGCGCCGTCGCCGGCGGGGCGAGCGTTGCGCTCAGCGAGCCACTCGCGGCACTCATGCGCGCGCCTTAGCGCTGGTACCGGTGCCGGGGCCGTCATAGCCGAGCAGGCGTCGGCCTGAGCGCCCGTAGCCATAGCGGTAGCCATACTGGCCGGGACGGGGGGTGTAGTCATTGAACAGCAGGCCCCTGGCCGTTAGCCCGGCGCGGGCAAGCCGCTTCAGCGATTCCTCGATCTCGGCGGGCCGCGTGACCCCGGCACGCGCAGCGAGGAAGATCGCGCCCGCGTGGGCGCCAAGAACCAGGCTGTCGGCCACCGCCAGCAGCGGCGCGGAGTCGATCAGCACCATGTCGTACTCCGGCGCGAGCCGGGCGAGCAGCTGCGCCAGCGTCGGGCGCAGCAACAGCTCCGAGGGATTCGGTGGCAGGTTGCCGGTGGAGATGAAGTCGAGATTCTCGACGGGACAGGCGCGAAAGTCGCGCTCAGGCGTCGCGCCGGCCAGCAGGTCCGCGAGCCCCTGCGCACGCTCGGCATGGAAGTAGCGGTGCAGATGCCCGTCGCGCAGGTCGCCGTCGATCAGCAGCACGCGCTTGCCGCTGGCCGCCATCACGCAGGCAAGATTGACGGCGACAAAAGACTTGCCGAGACCTTCGGTCGGGCCGGTGATCAGCACGATCTGCCTGCTGGACTGGGTCATGCAGAACTGCAGTGCGCTGCGAAAATTTCGCAGGCTTTCGATGGCCGCATCCATGCTGGCGATGCGCGCGAGCAGCGGCAGCCGGGCCGGGTCGGTGGCGCGCGCGACCAGCGTGCGCTGCAGGCGGCTGTGCGGGATGCTCGCATACACCGGCAGGCCGAATAAACGCTCGGCCTCGGCCGGATCGTCAAGCGTGGTCTGCAGCGCGCGACGGAAGAACGTGGTCAGCAGACCAAGGAAGACGCCGGCGAACAGCGACGCCGCAATGATGCGCGGCCGGTTCGGCGACACCGGGCGCTCGGGCTTCTCGGGTGCATCGACCAGCCGCACATTGCTGGTCTTGCCCACCGTGATCAGCTGCAGCTGCTGAGCGGAGGACAGCAGCGCCGCATACAGTTCGTTGTTGACCTTCACGTCACGTGCGAGGCGTACCATTTCCTGCTCGAGCACCGGCAGGCGCCTGAGCTGGGTCGCCGAGTCGCGCAGCTCGCGATCGACCTCCCTGATCTGCTCATCCAGCGCGGCCACCGATGGATGGTGGACCGTATAGCGTGCGAGCAGCTCGCTGCGCTTTTGCTCGAGCTCCATGCGGCGCGACCGTGCCGCTGACGAGCGCTGCAGTGTCAGCCGGCCTTCTTCACCGATGTCCACCGTGCCATGCACATTGCGGAACTGGTTGTAGCGCGCCTCGGCCTGCTCGAGCTGCTGCTTCAGCTCCGGCAGGCGCTGGTTCAGGTAGGCGAGCGACTTGTCGGCTTCCTCGGTGCGGCGCGAACTGTTCTGCGCCATGTACTCGCGGCCGATCTCGGTCATCAGCCGGAAGACATCCTCGGCGCTCTGGCCCTTGAGGGTGGCGGCGATCACCCCCGACTGCTTGCCGATCTCGGCGACATTCAGCGCGGCCTGCACCGACTCAATTGCCGCCAGCCGCGAACTTCTGACCAGCGCAAAACCGGAACCCGGCCAGGCCTTCAGTCGCATGACGGACAAGCTGATCGGCCCGCCAGTCGTCGAGTGCCGCAGCGGCTCGCCCACCCTGCCCTCGAGATCGATGCTGGCCTGCGGTTCCGTGAGCCGGAAGCGGCCCTCGCCCAGCGCCTGCAGCCGGAACGCCCGGTTTTCCATCGAGAGCGGCACGCTGAACTCATTCACCTCGATGCTCTCGCGACCCCACGCATAACCGAAGGCGCCGCGCAGTGCGGGAACGATCTCGGCAAAGCCACTGTCGGCCAGCAGCGGACCGACCAGCGGTGCGCGCTCGGGCCCGGCATGGATGTAGAGTCGCAACCGGTCGATCGCGCGCGCCACCACCAGACGCGATCGCAGCAGCTCGACCTCGGCGGCGGCCGGCGTCTTGTAGTCGATGATGGCACCGGCCTCGCCCAGAATGTTCTTCGGCTCGCGCTGTCCTTTTTCTTCGACATGCACGAGCAGATTCGCTTCGTACTGCGGCGTCGCAAGATACGCATACAGCGTGCCGGCGAGCGTGACGATCAGCGCGACACAGGCGATCAGCCAGCGCTGCTCGATGATCAGGCTGACATAATCGCCCAGCTGCTCGCTGCTGCGGTCGGTGAAGATCAGCGGCGGCTCTGCCGGGGCGCTGACCTGCGTGCTCAGAGGTGTGTTCATGAAGTCCTGCTGGTCAACGTCCGGGCGTGGTGGCGATCACTGCGGTCGGCAGCGCGCCGGGGATCAGCGCGCTGATCGTGCGGTTCCAGTTGGTCAGCGGCGTTGCGGCGACATACACCACGTCCTTCGGGCTCAGCTCGAAGCCCTCGGCCACGGCCAGCGCGCCCGGGGCATTCGCATCCAGCTGATAGACGAGCGACTCGGCACTGCTGCGCCGGATCACGTACACCTGCCGCGCATCGCCGGTGACGGGATTGATGCCGCCCGCCTCGCCCAGCGCCTCGTTCAGCGTGAGCCGGCCATTGCGCATGGGCAGCGCACGCGGCGAGGTGACTTCGCCGGACAGGAAGATCTTGCTCTCGTCGCGCGAGAACACGCGCACCACGTCGCCGTTGGCCAGCATGATGGACGACGGGTTGGCGCCCCGCTGCACCAGCAGCGGCAGATTCACGGTGTAGCTCTTGCCCTCGCGGGTGATGAGGATGCGGCTCTGGTCGGCCGTCGGGCTCATGCCGCCGGCGCGGTTGATCGCCTCGGTGAGCGTCATGGGCAGGTCATTGATCGGCTGCACGCCCGGCTGCTTCACCTCGCCATCGACATACACCCGCTTGCTGCGATAGGCGAGCACGCGTACGCTCAGCTTGGGCTGGCGCAGGTAGCGCGAGAGGCGCTCCGTCAGCTGGCGGTGCACTTCAGAGGACGTCAGCCCCGCCACCTTCAGCTTGCCGGCGTAGGGAAAGTCGAGCATGCCCTGCTGATCGACCTCGAAGCCCGACTGCGGCTGCAACGGACTGCCGGCAACGCCCGCACCGCCGGGCATGCCCAGTGCGGGCGCGGGCAGCATCGACGCGGACAGTTCGGGATGGTCCCAGACCACGACCTGCAGCACATCGCCCGCCTCGATCCGGTAGGGCTGCGCCGGCTGCATCAGCGCGCTGATGTCCTCGGACACCTGCTGCTCGCGCTGCTCGCGCTCCTTGCGCACCAGCTCGGGCGTGATCGTGCGCATCTCGGTACGGGGAGCGCTCGCTCTGGAAGTATCGCTGGCATCGGCACGCGCGAACTGTATGCCGGGCGCCATCGCCGTGCAGCCCGCCAGTGGTGCCAGCGCCAGCAGCAGAATGAAGCACGAGGGCGAGGGGCGCGCAGAGCACGCACCCCCCGAAGCCCCCGCAGGTCCTTCCATCCGGTTGATCAGGCCGTGCCTGTCTCGGCTTTGCATCTGTGTCGCCCTCCCCGCAGGACCTCGCTGTCTGAGCAGGGACTGTAGGGCGCACCGGCGCAGCGGCGATTGAGATCGCTCAGCGAGCGATCAGGGCAGACATGACAGGGATGACGGTCGCGGCGGCCGTGTGATCTCCCGTAAGGACATGCGTCCCCGGGGCTCAGCCCTCTCTCAGCACCTGCATCGGTGCGCGCGACAGGACGCCGCGCAAACCGAACCACCCGCCTGCGAAAGCGCAAACGATGCCCGCGCCGAGCCCGGCGATCCACAGCAGGGGGCTGACGCTCCATTCGAAATCGAACACCTGTCGCGCAAGCACCCAGCCGACCAGCGACGCACCGGTGGCCGACAGCGCGCCTGCGCCCGCGCCCACCAGCAGGCACTCGACCCATTGCGCACGCGTCAGCTGGCGCCGGGTCGCACCGAGGGCGCGCAGCAAGCCGCCCTCGTGCACACGTTCCTGCTGTGACACCAGCATCGCCGCCGCCAGCACCATGACCCCGGCCGCGAGCGTGAACAGGAACAGGAACTCGACGGCAGCGATCACCTGATCGATCACCTGCTGCGCCTGCGCGACCATGCTGCCGACATCGACGATGGTGAGATTCGGATAGGCGCGCACCAGCGTGTTGACCAGCGAGGCCGACGAAGGCGGCAGATGAAACGCCGTGATCCAGGTGCCGGGCAGGTTCGCGGCGACATCGGGACTCAGGATCACGAAGAAATTCACGCGCATCGAGCCCCAGTCCAGCTTGCGCAGGCTGGTGATCGTCACGTCCACCGGTTGTCCGGCCACGTCAAAGCGCAGACGGTCGCCGAGCTTCAGCCCTAGCGTCTTTGCCAGCCCCTGCTCGACCGACGCTTCGGCACGCGCCTCCTGTGCGCCGAACCAGCGCCCTGCGACCACCGTGTTTTGCGGCGGCAGCTCGGCCATCGTGGACAGGTTGAACTCGCGCTCGACCAGCCGTTGCGCGCGATCCTCGGCATAGCTCTCGGGCCGGATCTCACGCCCGTCCACCTGCACCAGACGGCCGCGGATCATCGGGTACAGCGGCGCATCGGCAATGCCGTTGGAGGCGAGACGGTCAGCAATTGTCTGCTTCTGCTCCGGCTGAATGTTGATCATGAAATGGTTGGGGGCATCCGGCGGCGAGGATTGGCGCCACGCGGCGAGCAGATCGTCGCGCACCAGGGTCAGCAGCAGCAGCGCCATCAGGCCGAGCGACAGCGCGACGATCTGCAGCGCGCTGGCCGACGGTCGGCGCCGCAGCGAGGTCTGCGCGAAGCGCCACGCGGGCCAGTGCAACGGGAAGCGCAGCCGCTGCATGCCCAGCAGCAGCAGCCACGCCACCAGTGTCGAGATCAGCATGCCGGCGAAAAAGCCGCCCGAGGTCAGCAGACCGAGTTTCAGGTCTTGCGCCTGCCAGAGCAGCAGCGCGACAAAGCACGACATTGCCAGCGCATAGCCGGCGAGGGTGAACGCCTGGGGCGCCTGCTGCTCGCGCCGGATCACGCGGTTGTGCGGCACTTTGCGCAGCTGCAGCACCGGCGGCAGCGCAAACCCCAGCAACAGCAACAGCCCGGTGGCGAGGCCCTGTGCTGCCGGCAACCAGCCCGGCGGAGGCAGCGCGGTCGTCATCAGCGAGCCCAGCCACTGGAGCAACAGGAAATGCGCGCCGAAACCGAGCAGCAGACCGGCGAGGCTGCCGCCCACGCCGATCAGCGTGAACTCGATCGAGTACAGCAGCGTGACCTCGTTCTCGGTCATGCCCAGGCAGCGCAGCATCGCGCAGGCATCGACATGGCGCTGCATGAAGCGGCGCGCCGCCATCGCGATCGCCAGCGCGGCCAGCATCGCGGTCAGCAGGCTGACCAGCGCGAGGAACTGGCGCGCGCGTTCCAGTGTGGTGCGCATCTCGGGCCGGCCGGATTCGAGGGACTCGATCTGCACGCCGCGCACACTGCCGCGCTGAAGCTCGGCGTCCAGCCAGCGCTGATATTCGCGCACCTTGCCCGCCTCACCGGCCAGCTGCATCCGGTAGGTGACCCGCGATCCGTTCTGCACCAGCCCGGTCGAGGGAAGATCTTGCAGCGAAAGCATCACGCGTGGCGCGAAATTCATGAAGCCTGCGCCGCGATCCTGTTCGAGCTGTATCTCGCCGGCGATGGTGAACGTACGCTCGCCGAGCTGGACGCTATCGCCAATGCGCAGCTTGCGCGTGACGAGAAATGGCGAGTCGACCCAGACGCTGCCGGTGGCCGGACCGCCGACCCGCTGCTGCCTGCCTTCGGGCAGTGTCAGCGTCACTGCGCCGCGCAACGGGTAGGCGGGCGACACTGCCTTGACGGCGACCAGCCGCGTGTCGGCCTCTTCCGCTGCTCCGGTGGTGGCCATGCTGGGAAAGTTGACGGTGTCCGCGATGCTCAGTCCAAGCGCCTGCGCGCGCTCGCGCCAGGCAGCGCGCAACGGATAGTCGCTGCGCACCAGCAAATCGCCGCCCAGCAGCTGCGCCGCATCGCGGGTCAGCGCGGCATTCATCCGCTCAACGAAGAAGCCGACCGCCGACAGCGCCGCAACAGCGACGGCCAGTGCCGCGAGCAGGAAACGCAGCTCGCCTGCGCGCCAGTCGCGACGGGTCATGCGGACTGCCTGCAAAAAGATCGGTACGCGCGCTGCGCTCATCAGGGTCTCCGTGCTGCCCGCAAAGGCGGGCAAACGGCGATTTTATGAGGCTTTGGAAAAGCGCGTGGGCAGCGCGTCAGGCGACCCGGCGGGCCGCCTGTCAGCCCACGACTCAGAGGCTGGCGCCTTTCATCCCGTCCTGATGATGCGTGCGCTCGAAGTTCTGCTGACAGGGCGCACAGCGCTCAGCCGTGGGTATGGCCTGCAGACGCTCGAAAGGAATGTCGTAGCCACAGGTGATGCATTCACCATAGGTGCCGCTGTCCATCTTCTTGCGCGCCAGTTCGATCGCGCGCAGCTCGTTCATGTCGCGCGTCACGGCGGCATTGCCCAGATCGATGGACAGATTGGCGAACGACAAATCGCCCGGGTCGGGTACCTCGCTGGCGAGTTGAACGTAATCATCCTGCAAGCTCATCTCGCGCCGGATGTCTTCGCGCAGCGCTCTCTCACGCTCGGAAAGCACGGCGAAGAGCTGGGTCTTTTGATGCGTGTTCAGGCTGTCCATGATGTCCTCGCGACGGCGGTGATGTGATCGGTCTGCAATTCGGAATACCACGACAACGCGCGCAATCCGAGGTGCAGGTAAACGATTGTGTGAGTGTTGAACTGCGTTGCTTTTGATATTTGACAAGGAAGTACGGACGCAGCACTTTCTTGGAGATTCACGCAAATTGCCAAAAGAATTATTGCGAATTCACCGCAGTCGTTTAGCAATTATCAAACGCAGGCACGGCCTTGATCTGTCTCAATCAGACACCTCTGGCATTCACCGGGAGAGTCGCTAGACTGCCGTTTCTGCTTATTAACTTGCGCACTGACATGAAGAGGGATCCTATGGCGACAGCGACGGTGTCTGACGAATTGATGGAGGAATTTCTGAATGCGACCGCAGATCGTCTCGGCACACTGCGCGAGCAATACCTGATGCGCGAGACGATGTACAGCCTGATGCGGCTTGCCCGTTCGGAGCAGCTGATGGACATCCGCAACAGCGTCAACCGGCTGGTACCGGCATCGCTGCGTGCCGCACCGGTGCGCCGCGCGAAAAGCAAACGCAATGCCTCCGCCTCCTGTGCGGGCCAGCGCGGTTTCGCGTTCGGCAAACAGGAATGCGCAGGCGACAACTGAATCCGGTTGACGACAGCGCCTTACGGCGGCGTTGTCAGTTTGAGCGGCGTTGTCAGCATGAGCGGTGTTGTCTCTCTTACCGGCGGGGCTGAGTGGCCGATGCACGGGGCGTTGTTCACCGTGCCTTGTTTTGTGTCAGCCGCTATTTCTTTATCAAAATCATGTGCTTGGCATCAGCGGTCGGTGCTTATCCACAGGATTGTCCACGTGAATTGTGCGTAACCCCCTGAAGGAACGCCCGTAGTTTGCTGCGATCAAAGCAGACAACGCAGTCGGGAGGGAGCGCTCATGCAGAAGACAAGGGACGCACATACACCGCGCGGCGCAGGTCATGCTATGCACGAAGCGGATATCGGCAGTGGTGATAAACCGCCGTCACAACGTGAGACCGAACGAATGATCCGGCAGGTACCGCAGCAACCGCCGTCGCCTGATGGGCGGCCTGCATCCGGCAAGATGACGCCGCCTGCAGCGACACCCTCCCCTCCACCTGCGAAATAATCTCTGCAAGACGGCCTGCAGTTTGCCTGCAGTTGCGGCTACTGCCCTCTGGGGCAAGCCCTGAGGGCGAGTGAACCCCTATAATTCCGCAAAGGAATGGCGTGTCACCGGTCGGCAAACCCGGCGGTGGCCGTTCACAGCGACGCGATGTCGTTCGCCACCAATAAAACAAACAATGAACACCATGGCTGCCCGAGCAGGCGCTTCCCGGATGCGCGGGCGCAGCCAGACCTCGATGAGCCCGCCCCGATGAGCCAAGCTATTCATCGTCCCGTCGTCACCATCCATGATGAGCGCCAAGCCGCGCGGCATGCGCGTGGCTGCATCGCGATCGTCGATGATGATGATGCGATACGCGAGGCCGTGCGCACGCTGCTCGACCTCGAGGGCTATGCGACCGAGACCTATGCATCCGCGCGCGATTATCTCGAGATGATCGAGCGCGCCGAGCCGAGCTTCCCCGGCCCGCGCTGCCTGCTGCTCGACGTGAAAATGCCCGATCAGACCGGCCTCGACCTGCAGGCGACCCTGCAGCAGCTGGCCGACAAGACACCGCTGGTCTTCATGAGCGGCGGCAGCGGCGCAAAGGAAGCAGTCCAGGCATTGAAGCAGGGCGCAATCGATTTTCTGGTCAAGCCGTTCGAGGAAGAGACCCTGCTGGCCGCGATCAGCGAAGCCCTTCAAAAGAGTCTCAGCCAGCAAGCCCATCTGGAAGGCAGCAAGGATGTCAGCCTGCGGCTGGCCAGTTTGTCCGAGCGTGAATCGCAGATCGCGCGGATGGTCGCCGCTGGCCTGCTGAACCGCGACATTGCACAGAAACTCGGCATTGCCGTGCGCACCGTCAAGCTTCACCGGATGCACATGATGCGCAAGCTGGGGGTCAACAATGTTATCGAACTGTCACGCATCATCGACCGGATGCCGTAACGGATTCATTATAAAAAGCATATCTCCCGCACTTCCCCCCCTCCCGACAAGGCCCGACATTCCGCCGGAATTGCCCTCCAGGTCTATTTTCCATAGAGAAATTTTCGTTTACCTTCAGCAATAACCCTATGTCGTCAGACATGCGTGGCCTTGAAAATACCAACTTATAAATAACGGAGATCACCATGCAGGAAAGCGCGCACCTGTCGCTGGCGCATTCGGCACAGACCATCCAGGCTCCGAGAGACGGCAGCGGCTCTCTCGCGGAGATATCGCGCAAGTGGCTCGCAGACATCGCGCCCGAGAATTTCGCCGAATGCCATGAGTACCTCGCGGCCGTCCGGCTGGCCCGACACATGAGCAAGATCGATGTCTGCCGCGCCAGCCAGGTCAATGGCGACCCGGCCAGCGGCGTGTCGCTGCCCACCGTGTCCAAGATCGAGAGCGGCTCTTACGGTGAGCCGGGCTTTCGCACCATGGTCCGGCTTGCCCGCGGCTATGGCGTGCCGCTGGCCAGTCTGGAACGCTTCTTCAAGTAAAACTGGCATCAGATCGTCACCAGACCGCCGTGGGATGTTATCTTCTGGTAACTATCGTATGACACGCTCGTGATTGTGCGCGACTGCCCACTCTGACCATGAAGACCGAGATCGACCTCGACGCTATTGCCATTGACGGGGCGCGGCTGAAGGCTGCGCGCGAGGCACGCGGTACGTCGGTTGCCGAAATGGCAGCAGCGGTAACGCTGTCGCGCGAACAGATCGTCGCGATCGAGGATGGCGGGCACCGGCCGTTTTATACGCCGGCTCACAAACTGCTGGCGGTGCGCAAGTACACGACCGCGCTCGAGATTCCCTATGACGAGGTGGTCAGCGGCCCCGGCGCAGACCACACCCTACCGGTGCCCGAAGATGCGCCGGTGGTCATGATGTCGCCGATCGACATGCCGGAACCTGCCGACCTGCGTCTGGCGGCGGTGGAGCGCAACGCCGAGCTGCGACGTCTGATCACGCTGGGTGCCATCGCGCTCTGCATTATTCTGGCGGTGTACGCCAAGCTGCGAGGCACGCCGGAAGAAACGGCGGAGGATCGCAGCACAGAGAACATCGAGACCGCTCCGGCACGCAGCGCCCCGGTGGCTGCCGCGCCAACGCTGCCCGACGCGCTGCCCGCCCGGTCTGTGGGCACCGGCAGTGACAAAGCGGCGAGCATCGGTAACGGACCTGACCTTCAGGACAAGAACCGCGCCGAACCGGTCAGGGCCGAGGCGGCAGCGAAAACCGAGGTGCCCGTGAAAACGGAAGCCCCCGCAAAGCCCGAGCCGGCCAGAGTCGCGGCCACGGCCGAGGGCACCGAGGAGTGCGCGGGCCGCATCACCGGCGAGGTCAGGAGCTGGTCGCCTGCCTACCAGCGAAAGCCCGATGCACGGCTCTTCATCGTCAGCCCCAAAGGGGGCACGCTGTGCGTGGTCGATGCGACCGGCAAGCCGACGCTGCTGAGCCTGAAACCCATGGTCGGGCAGGCCTTCGCCGGCAAGCCGCCGTACACCATTCGCTCGGCCGACCTGCAGAAAATGGAATTGTTCATGCAGGGCCTGCGGGTGAAGGTGCCTGCCGATACCGATACGCTGCGCCTCGTTCCCACCACTCAGCCGCCCCCGTCGGACACTGACGCCGCCCCGGAAGCCTGAGCGCCGCGACGCCTGCCGCCCCACAGCCTCGGCGCAGTCCTTGCGGCTTTTGCGCCGCAACATCTTCAATATCCCCCGCATCGCGTCGGCAAGGTGCCCCCGAGTCGCTGATCGCCAGCGCCCTCTCCCTCGGCATACGCTGATTCCGCACCGATCTTGCTCACATGCTGCGCACAAACTGCGCTAGCGAGCGCTTCAGGTGATCGTCAGCTTCATCAGCGGATAAGCGTGTCTTTGCGTCTGGCGAAGTGCGCAAAGCAAGCGATTTTTTTCTATGGCGTCGCAGCATCGATATCGGTTGACTGAACAATCTGACAAATTGGATGATCCGGTATCCGAACGAAATATTGCAGATCGGCAGCAATCGATGACGACTCCCGATCGATGATTTTCTTCGACAGGTTCTGGCACGGCGGCCTGTGACAGGTTTACCGCTGTCCCCCTGCCGCCGCTGCTTCCCCACACAATGACATCCAACAGGAGGAGACCATGAAGCACACCCCCATTCGCCGACCGGCATGGAAAACGCTGACGGCGCTGTCCGCTGCCAGTCTGCTGGCGCTCGGCGTCGCCGGTCAGGCCGCCGCGGAAGACTTCAAGATCGGCATCGTCAGCTTCCTGTCGGGTCAGGCGGCCGACAGCTTTGGTGTGCCGGCGGTCAATGGCGCAAAAACGCTGATCGAGGCCTTCAACAATGCCAAGGCGCCCGCGCCGTACAACAAGAAGGGCTTCGGCGGTCTGAACATCGTGCCCGTGTATGTCGATGAGAACGGTGGCGCGACCAAGCAGGTAACCGAGCTGCGCAACCTGTACGACCGCGAAGGCGTGGACATGGTGATCGGCTATGTGAGCTCAGGCGACTGCCTTGCTGTCTCGCCGGTCGCGGAAGAAATGAAGCGCCTGCTGGTGCTCTACGATTGCGGCTCGCCCCGCATCTTCGAAGAGGCCAGCTACAAGTACGTGTTCCGCACCGCGTCGCACGGCGCGATGGACAACGTCGCTGCGGCACGCTACCTGAAAGCCAAGGGTTACAAGGTCAACACGATCAACCTGATCAATCAGGACTATGCCTGGGGCCATGACTCGATCAAGGACTTCCAGCTGTCGATGAAC
>JACCDH011089037.1_pt1 | contig 15813 bp, 14 predicted proteins | sample 7442481 | NCBI WGS metagenome assembly JACCDH01 (sample SAMN15323433, study PRJNA562643) | freshwater metagenome | isolation source: river surface water | place: USA:Blue River Watershed | collected 2017-08-15
CAGAAAGGAGAAGCCAAAGCCCCAGAGCAGATAGACTTATCCACAACCAACTGAACAAAACTTCCCTAAAACCAGTGGCTCAATATTCAACGTGAACACTGGCTCAGTTTGGCTGATGAATCAACACCAGCGGATCGCTGAGCCACAGGCGGTACTGTTCTTCCTTGAGACGATGGTCGGGCGAGCAGTCCACGCTCCACTTGCGTAGGATGTAGCCGGCAGTGGCGGCGCGCAGCTTCATCCGCAGCACGCCGTCGTGCATGCCGTAATCCATCTCGGTGATCTCCGGCCGGGGTTGATCCGGGTGTGGAACCAACTCCAGCTCGACGATCCGGGTCCATTGAATGTCCTGATCGCTCATCTCATGGGGCGCCACCGGCTGCCCTTTGAGCACCACCGGGCGCTTGATCCGCGTGATGACGAAATCCCGGAACTCTTGTGACTTCCGGTCGAAGGCGCGGACATGCCATCGGAGGCCGTTGTCGATCAGCGCGAACGGGACGATCTCTCGCTCGATGCGGCCACTGGAGATGGAGTGGTACTCGATGCCGAGCGGGCATTGCTGATGGATCGCCCGGGTCACGCTCGCCAGCACATCCAGATCCGGATGCGTGAGCCGTGAGGGGCTCTCGCTGGCCACCCACGCCTTGAGCTGCATCGGCTCACCGTCACCGAACCCCTGAGTCAGCCACGACAGCACCCGCTCCGGTGGGAAGTCGAAGACGGGCTGGAAGCAGGTTCCCTGGATGTAGGACTTGCCTTTCGCGTCATAGTCGATGTTGCCGGGGGCTATTTCCTTGTAGAGCGCCATATCTCGGGATGCGGCTGCAGACTGGATTCCGAACCGCGTGACCAAGTCCTGTCGACGCAAGTCGCCGATGAAGCGCATACGCAGCTCGATGAAAGCGAGCCTGTCGCGCTGTGGTTGTGTCAAGTCTGCAAGCTGTTCGGTTCGCATGCTGGTTGTCTGGTCAGATTTGCAACGGCCAGTAAGCCTCCCGAGAGAGGCTATACAATTATCTTTATACGACATACACCCGTATCTTATGATATCTAATATATGATTTTCATTGATGATGTCGCCTGGAAATTAAGTTTGATCGAACGCCGGGTTGCGTAAAGGTGTGACGCATCAGGCCTTTTGTCGCTAGGAGTGTGAGCATGAACATCAAGCGCTGGGGCCCACTGCTGGGTGCGCTGGGTGCGGTCGCCATCGTTGGGGTACTTGTCTGGCGGCAGCACAACGGCAATGGAGGGCTGGCGTACCTGGCCAGTGGCAATGGCCGCATCGAGGCTGTGGAGATCGATGTTGCTGCTCGTCAGTCAGGCCGTATTCAGTCCATTGACGTCCGTGAAGGAGACTTGGTGCGCACGGGGCAAGTACTTGTGCGGATGGACACCGAATCGCTTCAAGCGCAAGTGCGACAAGCCGAAGCACGAGTACAGCAAGCAGAAGATGCTGTGAGTACGGCTCGCAGCCAGTTGTCCCAGCGCGAGAGCGAAAAAGCGGCGGCGCAGGCTGTGTTGGTTCAGCGGCAGACCGATTTGTTCGCAGCACAAAGGCGTTCCCAGCGTTTTGGCGATCTTCGCCGCCAATCGTTCATCTCACAGCAGCAGCTCGATGATCAAAACGAAGCTGTGGACCGAGCTGCGGCGGCTTTGGACGCCGCTCGGGCACAGGTTGCTGCCAGTGAGGCAGCCATCGCTGCGGCTCGCAGCCAGATCAAAGGAGGGCAATCGGCCGTGGAGGCGGCGCGCGCTGAAGTAGCTCGTATCCGAACCGACATCGACGACAGCACCCTTAAGGCGCCACGCGATGGTCGTGTGCAATTGATCGTTTCCCGTCCTGGCGAAGTCGTGGGTGGCGGCGGGAGAGTGCTCAACCTGGTGGATCTGAAAGACGTTTACATGACGTTTTTCCTGCCAACCCGGGCGGTGGGCCGTGTTGCCGTCGGCAGTGAGGCTCGACTGGTGCTCGATGCAGCGCCTCAATTTGTGATTCCTGCACGTATTTCCTTTGTCGCAGACGTAGCCCAGTTCACGCCCAAGACGGTGGAAACCCAGGTCGAACGGGAGAAGTTGATGTTTCGGATTCGGGCCCAGATTCCACCAGAGTTATTAGAGAAGCATTTGGCTCAGGTCAAAACTGGACTGCCCGGTGTTGCACACGTCAAACTGGATGCCAACGCCCCTTGGCCAGCCCAGCTACAGGTGAGGCTGCCGCAATGAGCAGCGTAGGCACTTCTGCGTTCGCCCCGGTGGTGCGCCTGCAGGGTGTAGGGTTGCAATATGGCAAGGCGCAGGCACTGAAGAACGTCGATCTCAATATCCCTGCTGGGGTTATGGCAGGCCTGATTGGCCCGGATGGTGTAGGCAAATCCAGCCTGCTGGCCCTCATCGCCGGGGCGCGTGCTCTGCAAAGCGGTCACATCGATGTGCTGGGCGGTGACATGGCCAGCGCGCGCTTTCGCGCGGAAGTCTGCCCACGAATTGCCTACATGCCGCAGGGCTTGGGCAAAAATCTCTACCCGACCCTGTCGGTATTCGAAAACGTTGATTTTTTTGGCCGACTGTTCGGCCATGACCGCATCGAGCGCGAGCGGCGCATCACGGATTTGCTGAACGCCACGGGGCTTGCCGCGTTCGCAGACCGCCCGGCCGGCAAGCTCTCCGGCGGCATGAAGCAAAAACTCGGGTTGTGCTGTGCACTGATTCACGATCCCGACCTGTTGATCCTGGATGAACCAACTACGGGCGTCGACCCGCTCTCGCGACGTCAATTCTGGGCACTGATCGACGATATTCGCGCGGAGCGCCCAGGCATGAGTGTGCTGGTGGCAACGGCCTACATGGAGGAGGCTGCGCGCTTCGATTGGCTGGCGGCCATGGATGCAGGAAGCGTGCTCGCCACCGGCACTCCGGGTGCGTTGCTGGAGCGCACAGGCTGCGACACGCTGGAGCAGGCATTCATCGCGTTGCTGCCCGAAACGCAACGCGCTGGCTACCGGCCGGTGGAGATCGTGCCACACGCGGCCAGCGCTGCAGCCGAGGTGGCCATAGAAGCGCGCGACCTCACTATGCGCTTCGGCGATTTCACGGCGGTGGACCGGGTGAGTTTCCGCATCCGGCGCGGTGAGATTTTTGGCTTCCTCGGCTCCAACGGCTGCGGCAAGACCACCACGATGAAAATGCTGACCGGGTTGCTGTCCGCGAGCGAGGGCGAGGCATTGCTATTTGGCAAACCCCTCAACCCCCACGATCTGGCCACGCGCCGCCGCGTCGGCTTTATGACACAGAGTTTTTCACTCTACGGCGAACTGACCGTGCACCAGAACCTGGTGATGCATGCTCGTCTGTATGGCCTGCCGGAATCTGACGTTCTGCCTCGCGTGCAGGTCATGGCAGACCGTTTTGATCTCACTGACAGTCTCGACAGCCTACCGGACGCACTACCGCTTGGTGATCGTCAACGTTTGTCTCTTGCCGTGGCTATGGTCCACGCCCCGGAGATGTTGATCCTTGATGAACCGACATCAGGCGTCGACCCTGTGGCGCGTGACGCGTTCTGGAGAGCGCTGATTGAGTTGTCCCGCAAGGATGGCGTAACGATGTTCATCTCTACCCACTTCATGAACGAGGCAGCGCGTTGTGATCGGATCTCGTTGATGCATGCCGGCCGGGTGTTGGTCAGCGATACGCCTGGGGCGATTGTGGCTGCGCGCGGCACGGCGACACTGGAAGACGCTTTCATCGCGCACTTGCAGGATGCCGCCGCTGAAACACTCACCGAACAGCCCCGTACAGACAACTCGACGCCCCAGCCGGCTGCGTTGCAGGCTTCATTGAAGCCAAAGCGCCGTCACTTCAGTCTGCAGAGAATGCTGAGCTTTACGCTGCGCGAGACGCTGGAGTTGCGACGTGATCCGATTCGCTTGAGTTTGGCCGCACTGGGCAGCATCGTACTGATGCTGGTGCTGGGTTACGGCATCACGATGGATGTGGAGGATCTGTCCTATGCCGTCCTCGATCATGACCAAACCAGCATCAGCCGTGACTACAGTCTGAGCCTATCAGGCTCTCGCTACTTCAAAGAGCACCGACCGTTGCAAGACTACGCTGAACTGGATCAACGTATGCGTGCGGGTGAGATCAGCCTGGCGATCGAGATCCCACCAGGGTTCGGCAGAGATGTGCTTCGTGGGCGGCCTGTCCAGGTTGGTGCATGGATTGATGGAGCGATGCCTCAGCGCGCCGAGACGGTACGCGGCTACGTGCAGGGCATTCACCAAACATGGCTGAGTCAACGTCTTCGCGAAGCATTGGGGGCTGCAGCCGTAACACCGCTGGCTACGGTGGAAACGCGTTTTCGATACAACCCCGACGTGCGCAGCCTGCCCGCCATGGTGCCAGCGGTGATTCCACTGCTACTCATGCTGATCCCTGCCATCCTCGCCACCTTGTCGGTGGTGCGTGAAAAGGAACTGGGCTCAATCATCAACTTCTACGTCACACCGGCGACCCAGCTTGAGTTCCTGCTGGGCAAACAGATTCCTTACATCGTGCTTGCCATGACCAGCTTTCTCCTGCTGGTCGCTATGGCAGTTCTTCTGTTCCATGTCCCGGTCACTGGCAGCTTTGGTGCAATGAGCCTGGGCGCCCTGTTATACGTTATGAGCGCCACCGCGTTTGGGCTGCTGATCTCGTCCTTCGTGAGTAGTCAAGTCGCGGCCTTATTTGGGACGTCCTTGCTGACGATCCTCCCTGCAGTTCAGTTCTCCGGTCTCATCGATCCTGTCAGCTCATTGGAAGGCGCAGGACGTCTGATCGGGGAAATCTTTCCCACTACCCACTTTGTCACCATCTCGCGTGGCACTTTCTCCAAGGCGCTCGAATTTCAAGACCTTTGGGCATCCTTCATTCCTCTCGTGATCAGTGTCCCGGTGCTGATTGGCCTGACGGCCATGCTACTGAGGAAGCAAGCATGATGATTCGACAACGCTTGCGCAATATTGCCCAACTCGGCTCGAAAGAACTGCGCAGCTTGCTGCGCGACCCGATTATGTTGGTGTTGATCGTCTATGCCTTCAGTTTTTCGATCTACACCGCAGCCACCGCGATGCCGGAAACCTTGCACAAAGCGCCCATCGCCGTCATCGACGAAGACCGCTCTCAGTTGTCTCAACACATTGTCGATGCACTGTATCCGCCGTATTTCATGCCACCGGAACTTATCACTGCTGCCGAGATGGACGCACGCATGGATGCCGGACTCGACACGTTTGCCCTGAATATTCCAGCAGGTTTTCAGCGTGATGTGCTCGCCGGTCGCTCTCCTGCCATCCAACTGAGTGTGGACGCCACCCGGATGAGCCAAGCCTTCACGGGTAGCGGCCATATCCAGACCATCGTGCAGGATCAGGTCAACGAATTCGTACGTCGGTACCGCGCTGTTGCCAGCACGCCAGTGGAGTTGGTGCTGCGTGCTCGATTTAATCCTGAACTGAACAAGGCCTGGTTTGGTGGCGTAATGCAGATCATCAACAACATCACCATGTTGTCCATCGTGCTCACAGGTGCGGCGCTGATCCGCGAACGTGAACACGGAACTCTGGAGCATCTGCTGGTGATGCCGGTCACCCCGTTTGAGATCATGGCCGCCAAAGTGCTGGCCATGGCGGCTGTGGTTCTGCTTGCTTCCGCGTTCTCGCTCAATGTTGTCGTGCGCGGACTGATGGGGGTGCCCATCGAAGGTTCGCTACCGCTGTTTTTTACCGGCGCAGCCTTACACTTGTTCGCCACCACATCGCTGGGTATTTTCCTGGCTACATTGGCTCGCTCAATGCCGCAATTCGGCATGCTGCTGCTTTTGGTGTTGCTACCACTTCAAATGCTCTCAGGGGGCAGCACTCCCCGTGAAAGCATGCCTGAACTTGTTCAACTCGCAATGCTCGCTGCGCCCAATACCCATTTTGTAATGCTGTCGCAGGCCCTTCTTTACAGAGGTGCGGGGCTGGCAGTCGTCTGGCCGCAGTTCATCAGCTTAGCCGTCATCGGCGCGGCCTTATTCTTGTTTTCATTGGCTCGATTTCGAAAAACGATCAGCCAAATGGCCTGAAGATCGTTCGCATGAGGCCAAGTCGCGGAAATCCAATGACACAAGGTAAGCTCCAGAGACTCCACCCCGATGTTCTCAAGCTCGGCGTGGTGAGCTTCCTGACCGATGTCAGTTCCGAGATGATCTTCGCAGTGTTCGCCGTCTTCTTCACGACGGTGGCTGGGGCGTCCAGTGCGTTGCTGGGGTTGATTGAGGGACTGGCTGACTTCTCTGCCTCATCGCTGAACTACCTTGCCGGATGGCTGTCGGATCGCAGCGGTCGGCGAAAGTGGTTCGTCATCGCAGGCTACGCCTTCTCCACGCTGGCAAAGCTCATCCTGCTGGTGTCCTCGTCTATCGTGGGCCTGAGCGTCTTCCGTGTTATCGAGCGTTTGGGCAAGGGCTTTCGCGGACCACCCCGCGATGCATGGCTGGCATCCCTTTCGGACAAAGGGTCACGGGGTTTTGCATTTGGCGTGCACAAGGCTCTCGACAAGACTGGTGCAGTGATCGGACCTCTCGTGGCTTATGCGCTGCTGTCCTGGCTGGGGGAGTCGGCCAGCACCTACGCGACGCTGTTCCTGGTGGCGTTCGTGCCTGCTGTCATCAGCGTTCTGGTTCTCACGCGCATCCCTGACCAGCCGGGCGTCGTCCACGAGCGTGAGGGCGTGCGTCGGAATTGGCAGCAACTCACGCCGGCGTTCAAGCGCTTCCTGATACCGAGTGCAGTCTTTGCACTCGCGTACTTCAGCCTTGGCTTCATTCTGCTCAAAGCCCACGACGTGGGGTTCGGCGTGGCCGAGACCGTGCTGTTGTACGCGCTGTTCAACACCACCTGCGTGATTAGTGCTCCATGGGTGGGCTGGCTGGGCGACCGCATCGGGCGCACCCGCATCGTCCTGCTTGGATACTCAGTCTATGCCGGTCTCACCCTATGGCTGGTGTTTGCCAACAGCCGCTGGGAAATCGTCGCCGTCTTCGCCGTGTACGGCCTCTTCTACGCCATCGAAGAATCGCAGAGCAAAGCCTTCATCGCGGACCTTGAGCCAGAGAGGCGCGCCACGGCGGTGGGCGTTTACAACTTTGTTGTTGGCGTAATGTACCTGCCCGCATCCCTGATCGCAGGGGCCTTATGGGCTGTCGCACCCAGTGCTGCTTTTTCCGCGTCGACGGCACTGTCGGTCGCTGCGATAGGAGCGTTCTTACTGACGATGCCTAGACATGCGCAATCCGCACGATGACCGCCAGGCGCTCCCATGAAAGCTCACAAAGATCAAATGTCTACATCGGCAACGCATTCCCGATAGCCGCCCCAAACAGCTCCAGTCAGGACGAACGGAGTATGACAGTGAAGTCCCCTCGAAAACCTGAACCACCCGGAAGTAGAGAATTCCCCCAGACGGAGTCTCTACATGAAGAAATCCAGATTCAGCGAAGCGCAAATAGTCGGCATCCTCAAGGAAGTCGAGCTGGGTGCGAAGGTAGGCGAGACGTGCAGGAAGCACGGCGTGAGCGAGCCGACGTACTACAAGTGGAAGAGCCAGTTCTCGGGCATGACGGTCTCGCACCTGGCGCAGCTTCGCCAGTTGCCGGACGAGAACGCCAAGCTCAAGCGCATGTATGCCGACCTGGCGCTCATGCACCACGCGCTCAAGGACGTTGTTGACCGAAAGCTCTGACCCCGCAGCGTCGTGAGCTGGTCGTGCAGGCCCTCGTGGCCGAGCACGGCATGAGCGAGCGACGTGCCTGCCAGGCCAGCGGCATTGCCCGCTCCACGCTGCGCTACCGGCCCGTTGCACGCGACGACTCCGGGGTCATCACCTTCATACAGGCCTACATGGCATTGAATCCACGCCACGGCTTCGGGCTGCTGTACGACAGTGCTCGCCACCAAGGCAAGCCCTGGGGCAAGACAGTGCTCTGGCGCGTGTACTGCGAGCTGCGGCTGAACCTGCCCCGGCGGGGCAAGAAGCGGCTGCCTGCGCGCATCAAACAGCCACTGCACGCCGCCGGCCAACCCAACCAGGGCTGGAGCTGCGACTTCATGGCCGATGCGCTGTGGTCAGGGCGGCGCTTCAGAACCTTCAACGTCATCGACGAGTTCAACCGCGAAGGCCTGCGCATTGAGGTCGACACCAGCCTGCCGGCTGCGCGTGTCATCCGGGCGCTCAACGAGTTGGTGGAGGTGCGCGGTGCGCCGCTGTCGATTCGCCTGGACAACGGACCAGAGTTCATCGCCCACGCGCTGGCCCAGTGGGCTCAGAGCAAAGGTATCGCCCTGCAGCACATCCAACCTGGCAAGCCCACGCAGAACGCCTATGTTGAACGATTCAACAAGACCTACCGCACCGAGGTGCTCGACTGCTACGTCTTCGACAGCCTGCAGGAAGTGCGTGACATGACGGCCGATTGGCTGCACCGCTACAACCACCATCGTCCCCATGAAGCCCTCGGCCGAATACCTCCGGTCGAGTACCGTGTCAAACTGTTCCCCAACCTCTACTTCTGACTGGCTCAGGAATTCGAGGGGACTTCACTGGGTGCGTATACCGTGCGGTGGCATGTTGCGCGCCGTCGCAGGCCCGCGTGGTGCGCAGGCTTGGGTTAAGACTGGGCATCTGCGCAGCATCGACGCGCCTACGCCACGATGAGTGAGAGATCCGGCAAACGCAGCGAACTTGAGTTACGGGCCCGCGCCAAGGTCCAACGTTCAGGCCTGCGCGACCTGAGCTTTCGCTCACTCGCCGATGAGGTCGGGGTCAAGTCATCCAGCGTGCACTATTACTTCCCTGAGAAGAGAGACCTCGCCGCAACCCTAATCCGCAACTACAGTAACGACTTCTTGTTGCGATTGGCCAGGGTATCGTCTGACAACGTTTCGCTCATATCCAAATTGATGACCTTTGTCGATCTGTTCGAAGAGGCTGCCGCTGATGACAAACTTTGTCTGTGCGGGATGCTCGCGGCCGAACTTTTGGCCCTCGATAAGGAGTGCCGATCACTACTGGAGGAATTTTTCAAGGCAGCCGAGAGCTGGCTTGTTGATGTGCTGCACGATCACAAGTCGGATGTTGCAAGCTCTTTGCCGTCGACCAAATTGGCGGCGGTGATGATGAGCGGGCTGGAAGGTGCGCTTTTACTAGACCGGGTTCAAGGCGCCGGAGTGCACCTGCAGGCACAGCGGCAGTTGATTTCGAGCTTAGTGATAAGCGAACGCAGGCTCTAAAACCCGCCTTGGGCCATTGGTGGGGGCGAACCCGTGTACTTCCAGTGATCTGTGCCGAATTGATGACAGCATGCCGCAACCTGAGCCGGACAGGACATTGGCCTGGTCGAAATTCAGCGTTGTGAGACCGATGGAACTCACGGACGCTGAGTTTCTGATTGACTACCCCTTCGACAGTTGCTTGGCAATGATGCTTCGAGCCACATCATCCGCATCTTTCATGGGCACGGTTGGCGCTTGTGTCATGTAGGCAGGGTTCGCCGGGGCGGGTGCGCCCAACATCTGGCCGCTGGTGTCATGGGTATCCACGGTGGCGAGCATCGATAGGCCCACTCGCAGTGGATGGGCGCGCAGTTCCTGCGGGTCGAGCGCGATGCGAACCGGCACGCGCTGCACGACCTTGATCCAGTTGCCTGTGGCGTTTTGCGCCGGCAGCAGCGAGAACGCGCTTCCCGTTCCCGGAGACAAGCCAAGCACCTTGCCGTGGTATTCGATCTTGCCGCCGTAGGCATCAGCCTCCAGCGTGACCGGTTGCCCCACGCGGATGTTGCGCAGCTCTGACTCTTTGAAGTTGGCATCCACCCAGAGCTGATCGACAGGAATGATGGTCATCAACGCGGTGCCCGGAACGACATGCGTGCCCACTTGCACACTGCGCTTGCCCACGTAACCCGATACCGGAGCCAGCACCGCATTGCGCCGCGCACCAATCCATGCCTGGATGAAGTCAGCCTTGGCCGCAAGCACGTTGGGATGCTGCTCGATGGCCACGCCTTGCAAACCTGCGCGGGCTGTCTCCAATTGCTTCTCGGCCACGTTCAAAGCGGACTCGGCGGTCTGGACAGTTTGCTGAGCGTGCGCGACTTCCTCTAGCGGCAGGGTCTGATCGGCTGCCAGGGGCTGCCTGCGGGCAAAGTCGTCCTGAGCCCGTTTGAGTTCCTTACGTCGTAATTCGACGGTGGCTTCGTACTGAGACAGTCCGGTGTACCGCTCACGCAGTTGGCGCACCACGGAGCCTAATTTCGCTTCGGCCTGGGCCAAGGCCACCTCGGCATCGACGGGATCAAGCTTGACCAGTTCGGTGCCTGCTTGCACCAGTTGCGTTTCGTCCGCGCTGATGGCGGCGACGTTGCCGGTGACCTGTGCGGTGAGGGTCACCACGTTCCCGCCGACATAGGCATTGTCGGTTTCCTCCCGCTTGGAGAGAACCAGCGCGGCATACACAGCGTAGAGGGCCGCACCGACCACAAACAGCGCGGTGATGCCGATCAGCACCCAGCGGCGCTTGCGTTGCTGTTGAGGCGTGCCTGTGTCAAGTTGAGTATCTGTCATGTCATTTCCCATCAATTCATCAAAGTGTTCTTGGCCTGTGCCGTTGCGGTGCTGACCGCGTGATAGCCGCCGCCCAGAGCCCTTGTCAGCCGCAGATCGGCTTGCAGCCGCTGCCGAATCAGCGCCAATTCGGCTTGCTTGTCTTGGAGCGCCGCCACGTCGGCACGTAGCAGGCTGGCGCGATCCGACAACCCCCGATCCAGCTTCGCCTTCGTGTTGCGTTGGAGGGCCGCTGTATTGGTGGACATGGCTTGCTGTTGCTCAAGTTGCTTGTCCAAGCCCTTGATCGCGGCAACGGTCTGCGCCACTTCGCGTGTGGCGTCCAGCACCTGCTGGTTGTAGTTGGCGATCAATTCATCCCGGCCACTGCGCACGGATGCCAACTGGCCTTTCAAGCTGTCACGCTTGAAGATTGGTAACGACAGCGTGGGGCCGATGAAAAAGGTGCGGCTGCTGGCCTGGAACAGGTCCGACAAGGACAAGGAGTCCAGCCCCAAGGACGCGCTGAGGTTGATCTCTGGGTAGAACGCGGCTTGTGCGGCCTCGACGCGACTCATCGCGGCCTCGACACGCAAATGCGTTGCCTGAAGGTCCGGCCTGCGGGCCAGCAGCTCAAAGCCGAGTTGGGCGGGAACCCCTTCATGAGGCGTTGGCAAAGGACGAATCGCGAGCTGGTTGATCCATGGGGCATTGCCACCGACCAGCGCCCGCAGCGCCTCCCTTTCCGCCAGTGCATGCGCCTGGACTTCGGCCAGACGGCGTTTCAGCTCGGCGAGCTTGGTTTGCTCGACCAGCGCCTCGTCCGAGGACACCAAGCCTCGCGCCTGACGCTTTTGCTTGTCCGCCACCAGCGCCTGCTGGATGGCAAGCTGCTCCTGAAGATCGGCCATGACCGCACCATCGGCCTGGTACTCAAAGTAGCTTTGTGCCACTGACAAAGCCAACGCCTGCCGGACCTGGACCTGCTCTGCTTGGCGAGCGGCTTTCTCGCCCGCAGCGGCCGTAATTAGCGAGCGATTCTTGCCCCAGACATCGAGGTCTTTTCGGATGCCCAATTGCACATTGAAGTCGCTGAATGTGCCTCCGCCAATGGGGGCAGGAAGCAGCCCATTGGCCGAGTAGCGTTGACGGTTGGCTGACGCATCGACACCGACACCCACTTCATCACTGGCGCGTGTGATGACCAGCGCCGCCTGAGCTGCGTTGACCCGAGCAGCGGCGGCTTCAAGGCTCGGGCTGTCATGCAGGGCCTGCTCGATCAAGCGGTTCAGTTGTTCATCGCCATATCGTTGCCACCAGTCATCCCGAGGCCATGCGCCTTCTGCCGCCTGACGAAGATCGTCCGGCAGTTGCACCGAATTACCATCGGTCTGGCGCAGCGTGGTGGACTCCGGTGGAACACTCACGCACGCGACCAGCGACAGGCTGATCGCCAGCGTGATGTACGAGTGTTTGAAGGAGAGTGGAAAAGTGGTGTGCATAGTTACTCCATGGCGGCATGGTCGATTTGACCGGCGTCTTTGGAGCGCGCCTGCCGCATCAAGATCAACAAGGGGATGATGGCCAGCGTCATGAGGAACATCATCCAGAAGTTATCGATGTAGGCCATCATCGAGGCCTGCCGCGTGATCTCCGTGTTCAGCAAGGCCGCGCCCGCGCCAGAGGTGCCGTAGAAGGCATTGACCGAGGGGCTTTGCAGCGCCGTGTTGGCCACATTGATGTGCTCTGTCAGCGAGGCGTGGGCGATTTGCGTATTGCGGGTCAACAGGGTCTGCACCAGTGCGATCCCCACACTGCTGCCGATGTTGCGCACCAGGCTGTAGATGGCCGTGCCTTCCGCGCGCATTTGCGGCGGCAGAGTGGAGAACGTCGCCGTACTCAGCGGAACGAAGACCAGTCCCAGGCCGATCCCTTGAATTACGCCGGGCCAAACGATGTCGGACTGCGACAGCACAAGCGTGTAACGGCTCATCTGCCACAAGGACAGAGCCGTCAGGCCAAATCCGGCCGCCAGCAGATAGCGCACGTCTACCTTGCCAACCAGACGGCCGACGATGACCATGGCCAGCATCGTGCCCAAGCCGCTGGGCGCGGTGACCAGCCCCGCTGTTGCGGCCGGATAGCCCATCAGGCCCTGCAACATCGACGGCGTGAGCGCGCGCGTGGCAAACAAGACCATGCCCACGATGGAGATGAAGACCAAGCCGGTGACGTAGTTGGAGTTCATCAGCAGGCGGTAATCGAAAAACGACTTGCCCGCAGGGCGCAAGGCGGTGTGAGCGATGAAGTAGGCCAAGCTGATCGCCAGCAGAATGGCTTCGATCCAGGTCTCGCGCGAGGAAAACCAGTCGTTTTGCTCCCCCCGGTCCAGCAACATCTGCAAAGCCCCGATGGCCAGGCTCAAGGTCACGAAGCCGAACATGTCAAAACGCATGCGGCGTGTGGCGGGCGTCTTCGGGATGTAACGCCATGCCCCGTACAGCGCCATGGCCCCCACCGGGACGTTGATGAAAAACACCCAACGCCAGTCGTAGGCATCCGTGAGCCAGCCACCCAGCGTGGGGCCAAGGATCGGCCCGATCATGACGCCCATCCCCCACACGGCCATGGCCGAGCCGTGCTTCTCGCGAGGGTTGATGTCGAGCAGGACGGCTTGAGACAGGGGAACGAGCGCGGCACCAAAAATGCCCTGAATGAAACGGGCCAGCACGATCTCGGTGAGCGAGCCCGCGATGCCGCACAGCACCGAGGCGATGGTGAAACCGGCAATCGAGGCCAGAAACACGTTCTTGCGCCCGAAGCGGTCGCACAGCCAGCCCGTCAGGGGCATGGTGATGGCTGAGGCCAGAATAAAGGACGTGAGCACCCAGGTGATCTGATCCTGAGATGCCGATAGGTTGCCCTGCATATGAGGCAAGGCCACGTTGGCAATGGTTCCATCCAGCGCCTGGATGATCGTTGCCAGCATGATCGAAATCGTGATCATGCCGCGATGCTGGATGGGCTGTGTCGGGCTTTCGGCCGCTGCTGAACTCATAGCCCCTCCTCGATTCTTGACTGCAAGGCTTCGAGGAGCTGCGTGACATCGAGCAGTCGATCCCGGTCCACGCCGCTCAAGACCTCCTGTCGGTAACGGGATGCTTCAGACCTGACATTGGCGTAAAGCTCGCGCCCCGCGTCCGTCAGCATCACATGCTTGACTCGACGGTCTGTCTCAGACGGATGCCGCTCCACCAGGCCAGACTTGACGAGACGGTCGATGAGGCTGACCAGAGAAGGCCCTTCCACACCCAGTGCATGTGCGAGCTCAATCTGGGAGAACGCGCTCTTTGTTTTGGCAATAGTGGTGATGGCGAGCCAACCGGCCTGACTTACCCCCAGGTGCCGGAGGCGGCGGTCTACCGCTTGGCGCCAGGTGCGGGCGGTACTGTGCAAGGCCAGCGCAAAGCGTTCTTCGATGGAGACAGCGGGCATTAGTTCGCACTATAATGATTAGCAATTTATCGATTGTAGGGCAAAATTGGGCCCGATGACAATCGCGCCCGGGAGCGCCATGTAGCGCTGCCGGTCCGAGCAGTGGGTGCGCTCAAGCCATAAAGCCGGGATGAAAGGAGATTTCGATGTTCAAGAAGATAGTGCTCGCCTACGACGGATCGACGTTCAGCGCCGTTGCGCTCAACCAGGCGGCTGAACTTGCGCGTCTGCATGGGGCGGAACTACACCTCATCGGCATCGCCACGCTTTCCAGTGGCGTGGCCATTGCCCAATCCGTGGGCTTTGTTGATGTCTGGGGCGAGGAATACGCAGCGTTGGAAGCTGTCCTGAAGCAGGCTGTATCCGATCTGCGTGATCAGGGGCTTAGCGTTGTCTCAATCGTCAGAAGCGGGGAACCTGCCAGCGAGATCGCCGCCTATGCACATGAAATTGGCGCAAGTTTGGTCGTCTTGGGGCACACGGGCAAAGGCGTTTTGTCCCGTTGGTTCCAAGGCTCAGTAGGTGCAATGCTGCTCGACCATTTGCCCTGCAGTCTCTTGATTGCAACCCAATGAACAACGTCCATTTTGATCCACCGGGGAATAACAAGGCGCAACGCTTTCAAGAGGAGTAATAGATGGGCAAGAGCGATGACATTGATTGGTTAGAACAAAATGAAAATGGTTGGGTGCCTCTAAGCTTGCCTTCCACGATTGGGCACGAAACTTTTGTCTCTGGTGATTTAACTGGGCACAGGCTGAATGTCCGCTATTTTCGTGACCCGACTGAAGTGTCTGTGATAGCCAAGGCGGTGTTTGGACCAGGAACCCAAGGTCCCCCTGGGCATGCACATGGGGGAAGCATGGCTGCGCTTCTTGATGAAACTTTGGGTGTCGCTGCCTGGGTGCAAGGACACCGGGCAGTTGCGGCAGACCTTGGTGTGAGGTTCCGAAACATGTTACCTCTGGGCTCGCGCTGCTTAGTTCATGCCCGAGTTGTTGCCGTCGAGGGCCGAAAGATTTCGATCGAAGGTGCACTCAGCAATGACCAAGGAATTCTATTCGCCGAAGCGACGGCGCTCTTTGTAGCGTTAGATCCCGCGAAATTCGGAAAGCTGGCCGAGGATGCTTCTCGCGTGTTCGGACCGACCGGCACATCCCCGGGGTAATTTGGATCACTCAGCCAGCAAACCATCGGCTTAAGCTGCACTGAGCGATGTAGTCGTCTGGCCCCGCTCGCTCTCTCTTGCGCCCTTGGGTTGCCTCGAAGGACGCTTCGGGCTACAAGCCGGTCTGGCTGGGTGAGTCTCGGGGAACGGTGGGAACAGCGGGGGTGACGGTTTTCTTACCCCGTGTCGCGCGGACTCTCCCTCGGTTGCGCCCTCTGGCGCAGGAAGGCGGGATGAGGGTTATCCTGCGTGCTACACTCCACCACCAAAATCAAGCGCCCAACTGTTCTCAGTTGGGCGTTTTCGTTTTGGCGACCGCAAGATGGTGCGGGGTGCGGCGCAATTCTACGTGTGCCATGCCCCTCCTGCATCCGAGCCGGTAACGCCCCCCGAATCTCATACTCCGCTCTCTCTTCTCACAAAACTTCTGCGAACACTGACGAAGTGGCACACGCAGATCGCCTTTTGCGGCAATGACTTATGCGTGTGTCGCATACGAAGGTTTTGCGTTCTACCTGC
>JACCDH010982759.1_pt1 | contig 15811 bp, 17 predicted proteins | sample 7442481 | NCBI WGS metagenome assembly JACCDH01 (sample SAMN15323433, study PRJNA562643) | freshwater metagenome | isolation source: river surface water | place: USA:Blue River Watershed | collected 2017-08-15
CACTGTCTGATTCTAAAGTTGTAGTTGTTAGAAGTTTTTGAAATTGAAGATAGTTACTGCAATCTCTGATTCAGTTACAGAGCAAAAAATTTCTTCATTGCTCTTTACACAAGGTTTTGATATTTTATATCGCGCTTTATCACCTAGTAATCTACTTAAATTTATTATGAGCAATTCTGAAGCAATGATAATTGTTTATTCAAATAATTTCTTAAGTAATTCGGATCTAGCTAATATAGTAAAACTCAATAATAAGAATCGATTTGTTGAAGTTAGCTTAGACTCCTTTTCAGCTCTAGAACTTCTTTCAGATCTTTCAAATTTGAGCCAAAACAACAAAACTTATAATGTTGAAAGACTCAAAAATGTTTGCGCAGTAATTGGAACGCCAGGCTCACCAGGAGTCTCTACTTTGACCAATTTTTTAGCTTTATACCTGTCTGGAGCTGTAATCGCGGCAAGTCACCATAATTTGAGACCAAAAAGCAGCGCTAAAACCATAATTATCTCATTCGAAGCTTTGAGAGAAAGTATTAAATCTTTAAACTCAAACAAGATATTTATTGACTCCGGCTCAACAATAAATCTAACAAACACATTCTCTGATCGCAGAGTTAATTCGAGATGGTTAAAAGAGGCAGTAGGAACATGCAGTCAATTATTATATGTGGCAAAGTCAGATTATTTAGGAATTGAGTATTTAGCTAAATTTGTAAGTGATTTGGAGAATTTGATTGATCCTCCTGAAATTACATTTATATTAAATCAGCAAAAATTCGATCGATCTAGTCAAGAGTTGCAAACTAGATTTAGGAATCTGATAAATGGCTCAAGGTATTTCATACTCCCGTTTACAAATCGATTGACCCAAGAAATTCCCCTAAAAGGCATAAAAACCTCTTACTGGCGTGCCAACAGCTATCAAAAACAAATAGCAAAAATTGGCGCACAGTGGCTATAAAAAAACCTCTACCATTGGCCCATGGCAACCTTAAGTGAACTGATCTCTGCTAATTCATTACTAAGTGATCTAGAAGAAGAACATTTAGCTGAACTTGTAGCTGAGTGGAGATTGCTCGCTGATTTGTCTTTTGCGGACTTGGTGCTTTGGCTTCCTATTAGAAAAGATGAAAAATCATGGCCGCAAGGCTACGTGGCAATTGCTCAGATCCGACCTACTACTGCAGCAACAGTTTTTAGCGATGATTTAGTTGGCACAAAGATTAGTTGGGGCGAAAGGCCGCTAATTGATCGAGCATTGTCTGATGGTGAAGTGGTTAAAGATACCCAACCAGAGCTTGTCGGCGAGATCATGATTAAGGAAGAAACAATTCCTGTAATTTATGAGAACAAAACACTTGCAATAATTGCTAGACATCGAAATGCAGATTTGATGAGGCTACCTTCAAAACTTGAACTTAATTATCGAGAAATTGCCCACAAAATTTTTCAAATGGTTTCAGAAGGAACTTATCCAATTAGAAACAGCATCTATAGCTCTGAGTCTGCACCAAGAGTTGGTGATGGCTTAATTCGTTTAGATGTTAATGGAACTATATTTTTTGCAAGCCCTAACGCACGATCTGCTATTAGCAGAGTTGGATATCAAGGAGAGTTAGAGCAAAAAAACCTCGGGGAAGTGTTTTCAAGTCTAGATCAAGGCGAGAGTCAGCCAATTGATGAATCATGGAAAACTTTATTAAGTGGAAAGAGCCTTAGAAGGACAGAATATGAAAGCACTAAAGGTGTAATCGACTTACTTGTAATTCCACTAACGCAAGGAAAAGATCGTATTGGAGCAATAGTTCTAATCCACAATATTACAGAGTTACGAAATAGAGATAAAGCACTAATAACTAAAGATGCAACAATTAAAGAAATTCATCACAGAGTTAAGAATAATTTACAGACTGTTTCAGCATTACTACGATTACAATCTAGGAGAGTTGAAGATCCTGCAGCGAGTTCTGCCTTAGCTGAAGCGGTAAGAAGAGTTGCATCTATTGCTCTAGTGCACGAAACGTTATCAAATCAATCAGCTGAAACAGTTGAGTTTGATCAAGTATTTGATCAAATAATAAAGAATGCAATTGAGTTAAACCCAAGAAATATTGAGTTTAAGAAGATAGGAAATTTTGGTGTCTTTGACTCAAAGGTTGCAACTGCTTTATCTCTAGTTGTTACTGAGTTAATCCATAATGCCTTAGAGCATGGTCTGTCTGAATTAGGAGATCTGCTGCAAGTGGAGGTAAAAATTGATGGAAATTCTTATTCAGTTACGGTATCAGATAATGGTGCAGGTTTGCCTGATAATTTTGATATTGAAAAATCTTCAAATTTAGGTTTACAAATAGCAAATACTCTGACTAAAAATGAGTTAAATGGGAGTATTAAATTATTCAGAGATAAAGAATTTACAAGTGCTGAAATTATCTTTTCAATAAATTAGAAAGTATTTTGGTTCTCGGCCAATCGAGCACGGTTTCTAGCGGCTCTACGCTTCATTGCCCTTCGCTCATCTTCTGAAAGTCCGCCCCAAACTCCAGCATCCTGACCGCTTTCTAGCGCCCACGCTAAACAAGGTTCTTTTACAGAACACCTTTCACAAATTTTCTTAGCTTCTTCGATTTGAGCTAATGCCGGACCGGTATTTCCTACTGGAAAGAAAACCTCTGGATCCTCCTCGCGACAAGCAGCTTCATGTCGCCAATCCATACGGCACTCATCTCCTTCAGTAGGTGAATTTGAATTATTGAAATTCAATAATTTATATGGAGTATTCTCTCCTTAATTGAATTAATTAACAAGGATATTTTGATATAAATTTAAATTTTTAATTAATTTTAGGTAATTATTCAGTAATTCAAGTGCCCTCGGCAGGAATCGAACCTGCGCACCCGCCTCCGGAGGGCGGTGCTCTATCCCCTGAGCTACGAGGGCTAAATTCAGCCAACTAGTCAAGGTTATCAGTTATGCAATTGACTAAGCATGAATGGAAAATTTGAGATTGCATACTCACTACACATAAGAGAGAATTACTTCATGAGTCAAACCGCATACTTTGCAACTGGGTGTTTTTGGGGAGCAGAACGAAGGTTTTGGCAGCTAGAGGGTGTTACTTCTACATCTGTTGGGTATATGGGTGGAAGTAAGTCAAATCCTACTTATGAAGAGGTTTGTACTGGAAAAACTAATCATGCTGAAATTGTTGAAGTAATTTTTGATCCAAAAATAATTAGTTATGAAAGATTACTTGCTGAATTTTGGGTCATGCATGATCCGACATCTTTGAACCAACAGGGTGGTGATATTGGGACTCAATATCGTTCAGCCATTTATGCCACCACGCCAGAACATTTAGAAATGGCGATCAGAAGTAAAATTGTTTACCAATCAGAGTTAACAAAAAATAACCTATCTCAAATAGTTACCGAAATTCTTCCAGCAAGTGGAGTCACATATTGGATTGCCGAGGAGTATCATCAGAAATATCTTGCCAAGAATCCAAACGGCTATGATTGCCATTCTTCAACGGGGGTTGCATACCCACTATTTTCGACACAAAAATAATGAATGAAATAACCTCAATTAATTCCAGTGGTAAGCCCTATCCAATTAAGATCGATGAGGCAGAGCTAAAAGCAAGGACAGATCAGCTTTCATTTGATGTATTAAGAAAATCTGCAACTGAAACTGCCTTTACGGGTGAATATACCGACACAGAAACTATAGGAGTTTATAAATGCAAAGCTTGCTTTGCAGAATTATTTAGGTCTGACACGAAGTTTCATTCTGGCTGTGGTTGGCCATCTTTTTATTCTCCAACAAAAGATGACGCAGTTGAACTTATTGAAGATAGATCATTATTTCCCAGAATAAGAACTGAAGTTAGGTGTGCATCTTGTGGTTCGCACTTAGGACATGTGTTTACTGGTGAGGGGTATGCAGTACCTACAGATCAAAGATGGTGCATTAACTCAGTAGCGCTTGTGCTTGAACCTAAAAATTAATTATCAACTGCCCGCCAGCAGTACCAAGCCACAACGCTTTGGAAGCCTTCAAATTCGATTCCTTTTTTATCTAACTTGATCGGATCAATCTCATTTCTTAGTTTATGAATTTTTTCCCAGCCTCTTCTTACTCCTAAATCACCAACAGGCCAAACATCTAATCTTCCAAGGTGAAAAATTAAAAACATTTCAGAAGTCCATCGACCAATGCCCCAAATCTTAGTTAACTCCTCGGTAATCAGATGATTTGGCATTTTTTCATACTTATCAAAACTCACTCTATTCTCAAGTGATGCAATGCTTAGTTCAGTTATCGCCTTAACTTTAGCATTTGATATTCCTGCAGATCTAAGTTCATTTGGAGTAAGAGAAAGAATTACTTCGGGTTTAAACTTATTATTTACTAAATCACAAACGCGTTCATTTATTTTTAATGCAGCCTTAGTTGCTAACTGCTGGGAAATTATAGATTGCACTAAAGTCTTAAAGTGTGAGTTTTTAACTCTATGCATTCCAATATCGCAAAGGTGTGAGTTTTCTATTACCCCCTTAAATTTTGGGTCAACTTGGATAATTTTATTTGTAATTAGACGCATTTTATTTGTGGTAATTGGATTTATACCTAATTTCATCTCCTAACCTTAAGCGAAATAGGTTAGGCTTAACACATGAGCCAAGGTCATGACTGGAAAAATTTATCTACTGAGTCACAAGTTGTTGCAGCTGGCCGTCCTGTAAAGAAACCAGATGGAGGACTAAATCCTTCAATCGCACTTAACTCCACATTCCATGAAGGTGGTCCAATTGGCTACGGTCGATATGGCAATGAAGCTTGGAGTGCGCTGGAAGAGGCAATCTCAATTCTTGAGGGCGGGCAAACTTTAATTTTTTCTTCGGGAATGGCAGCTATTAGTTCTGTGTTTTCGCTCTTGCCACCTGGTGCGGTAATTGTTGCAGCTGAGAATGGCTATCAAGGCACAACCACAATGCTGAAAAAAATGCATGATGCAAAAAAAATAGAGGTTAGATTTGTAAATTTACCAAACACAGATGAAGTTCTTAAAGCTCTACCTGGAGCGCAAATGCTTTACTTAGAGTCTCCAACCAATCCAGCAATTGAGGTAGTTGATTTACCTGTTGTAATAGCTGCAGGTAAAAAACAGGGAAGTATTGTTGTCGTTGATAACACATTAGCTACTCCCATGGTTCAGAATCCATTGGCACTTGGCGCAGATATCGCTTTACACTCTGTAACAAAATATTTATCAGGCCACAGCGATATTTTGATGGGCTGTATTGTTACTAACGATAAATCTATTTTTGAAAATATCGAACAAGCTCGCAGATATGGTGGTGCAATTGCAGGTCCATTTGAAGCTTGGATTGCATTAAGAGGTTTGCGCACCTTTGCACTTCGAATGCAGCGCTCGCAAGAAAATGCAATAGAGATAGCAAAGCGCCTTGAACAGGACCCACGAGTTTTAAAGGTTAGATTCCCTGGTTTACCGTCTGACCCCTATCATGAGCGAGCTAAAACTTTTATGAAGGGTTTTGGAGCTATGATTTCATTTGAGGTCAAAGCTGATGTTGCCCAAATAGATAAAATGTGTAATTCATCAAATTTAATTACAAATGCTACTTCTTTAGGTGGAGTTGAATCGATTTGGGAGCGTCGCCGTAGATGGGCTACTGAAAGTCATACCATTCCAGAGAATTTGATTCGTTTTTCTGTGGGAATTGAAAATGTAAATGACCTCTGGTCAGATATTCAATCTAGTTTTTTAGCTGCAAAAATTAATTAAATGCCCTTACTGGTTCGTGAGGCAAAGTTGGATGATATTCCAATAATCTACAAGTACATTAAAGATCTAGCAGAGTATGAGAAAGCGCCAGAAGAGGCGATTCTGACAGAAGAAGACTTAAAGCGGTCTTTCTTCCCCGATAAACCGCAGGTTTATTGTTTGGTGAGTGAATTAGAAAATACGGTGACTGGAATTGCGATCTGGCATTTGAATTACTCAACTTGGCTTGGAAAGCACGGCATTTACCTAGAAGATCTTTATGTTGACCCAAAATATAGAGGACAAGGTCATGGAAAGGCATTACTAGTTGCCCTAGCAAAGATTTGTATTGAGCGGGGCTACCAAAGATTGCAGTGGTGGGTATTAGATTGGAATAAGAGCGCAATAGATTTTTATGATTCCATAGGTGCTCATGCGATGGATGAGTGGACAGTCTTTAGAGTTTCTGGGAAAGAACTAGGAAAACTCGCAAACTCCGATAAATAGCTTCATCAGTAATCAAAAGAGAGTAGATTTATCCCATGATTAAAGCCTTCAAAAGACTACTTGCATTCTTTGGCATTATTTTTGTTGCATTTGGCGCAATTAAAGGTTTGTTTAATTGGCTAGCTAGATCTGAAAATGACGAATACGAGGTATGGAGTGATGATGAAGAACGGGAAGATGCCTAGTGAGTGCTGAATATATTCCTGGTTCCTGCAATATTGGTAATGGTGAGGTTAGACGTCGTCAATTAGTTGCAATTTTTGGATTATTTTTAACATCTTTCTCAGCAGTAACAATCCTGGCAACAGATCAAAGTAGAAATTCAAGATTATCTATTTTTGTACCAGCTTTAATATTTGCAATTGGTTTTGTTCAATCTAGAAAAAAGTTTTGCCTAGCTTATGGGTTAGCCGGCACATTTAACTTTGGTAAGTTAGGGCAAATTTCAAAAGTTCAGTCAACTGAAGATCGCAAAGCTGACCGCAAAACTGCGGTTTTAATCCTGTTTCAATCTGCAGCCCTTGCAGCATTGATCACGGCTGTAATTTTTGCGCTACCTTTATAAATCTTCATAACTTGATGGCAGTTCGCCGACATTTAAAAACTTTAAGTACTTTTCAGTTATTTCACCTGGCTTACCTGATGCGAGCATCTGTCCTCTATGTAACCAGATTGCATGATCGCAAAGTTCATTAATCGAAGAAAGTGCGTGCGAAACAATTAATATTGTTCGTGCCTCTTCACACAACTGGCGCATCTTATTAAAGGATTTTTCTTTAAATGCTGCATCACCAGCAGATAATGCCTCATCTAATAGCAAAATATCTGGCGTCATATTTACTGCAACAGAAAATGCAACCCTGCTATACATACCTGAGCTATAAGTTCTAACCGGCATATCAATAAATCCTTCGGGTAAATCTGCAAATTCTGCGATTGCATCTGTTTGGGACTCAATCTCATCTCTGCTTAAGCCAGAAGCTAGTCCGCCTAAAATAATGTTATCTCGACCAGATAGTGCTTTATTAAAACCAACTCCTAATGCAAGTAAAGTAGAAATCTTTCCGTTCACAGCAATTCGCCCTTGAGTAGGAGGCAAAATTCCAGCAATTGATCGCATCAATGTTGATTTACCCGCACCATTTGCTCCGACAATACCTAGCACTGAGCCATGGGGAATGTCTAAAGTTAAATTTTTTACTGCCTCAACGGTCTTTGTTCTTACTCTTTCACCACGGCTAGCCCTCATCAACGCATTCTTTAAAGTTTTCTTTGATTCAACATTAATCTTGTAACTAATTGAAAGGTTTTCAATTTGAACTGCCAAACTATCTGGCATCATGGATTTATTAAGAGATACGGACGGCAAAATCGCGCTCCCTTGAGATAAAGAAATACCCACCAAATAAAATTGAAATTAAGCACCAAACTACACAACCGATTGCTTGGGAGAGTGTAGGGGTCAAGCCATCTATCCAAATCCTTGAGTTTGCAGAAAGAATTGGGCCCAGTGGATTTAGATAAAGAATAATTCGATACCAACCAGAGAGCATATCTGGCTGCCAGAGAACTGGTGAGGCATATAGCCAGATTCTCATAATGTATGAAAGTAATTTTGTGGTATCTCTAAAATAAACATTAAGCGTTGCAAAAAATAATGCTAGGCCAAAACTTGTTATTGCTAAAAGGATTAAAATAACTGGAACTAAAAGATAATTCCAAGTCAATCCCGGAATTGTTGTGTCATCAATAGCTAATTTACCAATTACAACAATGGATATGTAGACCGGAATTGTTGGCCAAAACTGTCTTGCTGCACTAATCGCACTGGAAAGTGGAAGCAGTGATCTTGGAAAAGCTTGATTTAAAATTAACCTACCACCTGAAGTAATTGATTGTGCTCCAGATAAAATACAGTTCTGCGCAAAATAAAATGTAAATAACCCAATTAAAATATGACATAAAGTTGTAAAGCCACCCAAGCCGCCTCTGCCGCCTTGAATTATTGTTACTAAGAGAAAATAAATTAACGCCAAAAACAACGGGTTTAAGACTAACCAAACATTTCCAAGTTTTGAATCTAAATACTCTGCTTTATCTGTGAACTTTGACAGCTCCGTAGCAAATTCTCGCCGGCGCCAAAAGTCTTTCAAATATGGTCTAAGGGGAGGTAGGGAGGATTTATGAGGTTCAAATATCTGAACCTTATTTTTTGCCTCGCTCATGGAGGTTATTCTGCCACCTTTGATTTAGAACTTCTTGCCAAACTGGCAGCAATTGTAATTACTAAGGTTAAAACAATTACTGAAAGTGAGAATTGAGTGGAAATTTCAGGCACATGTATGCCGAATATATTATGAGTTCCACCACCATGTATTGCCTCTAAAACCAACTTTACTCCGATAAAACCTAAAATCACTGATAATCCCTCATTTAGATAAATTAACTTTCCCATCAGTCCACCAAGTAAAAAGTAGAGTTGCCGTAATCCCATAAGAGCAAATGCGTTTGCAGTAAAAACTATGTATGGATCTTTTGTTAAGCCAAAGATGGCAGGTATTGAATCGAGAGCAAAAATTAAATCAGTGAATGCAATAGCTACTAAGACTATGGTTAAAGAAGAAGCACCTCTTTTTCTCAACCATACTATTGCCTTGCCCTCTTTCCATTCCTTTTCTTGGTCCTCAGTAAACAATTTATAACTTGTATAGATAAGGAATGCTCCAAAAATATAAAACACCCAGGAGTATCTTGTAATAGCAGCAGAACCCAGAGCAATAAAAATTCCCCGAAGAACTAGCGCCATTGCAATTCCAGCTAGTAGTACTAATTGCTGCTTCTTTTTATCAATTTGAAATCTAGCAAGAATTAGTATGAAGATAAAAAGGTTATCTACCGATAATGAGTACTCAGTAATCCAACCAGCAAAGAATTCATTACTAGATTGTGCATTACCCCACTGCGAAAGTGAGTAACCAAAAATTATTGCCGCCCCAACGTAAAATGCTGTCCAGAGGCTTGCCTCTTTCATAGTTGTTTCTTTATTTCTTCTAATGATCGCTAACGCTAAGTCAAATGCGAGTACGGCAAGTAATGCTGCAATAGTAAATTCCCACACAGCTAAACTCATTAATTAAAGACCTTCCCCGGATTTAAAATATTATTTGGATCTAAAGTTTGTTTGATCAGCTTCATAATACTAACTGCTGGTGCCCCAGTTTCTTCCACTAATGCCTCTATTTTGCCCGATCCAATTCCATGCTCACCTGTGCAGGTTCCACCCATTTCGATCATTTTCATAGTTATCTCATGAGTTATATGTCGTACATCCTCTAATTCTTTTGGATTTTCTGGATCAGTCACAATAAAGCAATGAAAATTAGCATCTGCAACATGGCCTAAAATTGAAAATGGGTAGGGATGTTTTGAAAGAATTTGTTCTGCGGTTTGTACCGCATCAGAAAGTTTTGAAAGTGGAACCGCAGCATCTGTACTTACCGCTCGCTTACCTGGGTGAGCTGCAATGCCAGCCCAATAGGCATTGTGACGAGCTTGCCACAATTTACGTCTAGCTCCTTCATCTACTGTCCATTCAAAATCTGATCCACCAAATTCTTCAACAATATCTTTAACTGATTGAGCATCCTCTGCTACACCTTGAGGTGAGCCATGGAATTCGAAAAATAAAGTCGGCATCTCAGATAAGTTAAGTCCATCATGTGAATTAACATTTTTAATACATTTTGCATCTAAAAATTCACACCTTGCGATAGAAATTCCTGACCTAACAATTGCAGTTGCAGCAGTTACGCCATCGGATAGTGTTGGAAAGCGAACGATTGCAGCCGCCATTTTTTCAGGAATACCAAAAACCCTTAATGTTAATTCGGTAATAACTGCAAGAGTTCCCTCTGATCCAACTAGTAACCTGGTTAGGTCATAACCAGCTGATAACTTTCTGGTTTCGCGACCTGTTTTTATTACAGTTCCATCTGCCATAACTGCGGTCATTGCTAATACGTTATCTCGCATCGAGCCATATCTAACAGTTGTTGTGCCAGCCGCACCTGTTGATGCCATACCGCCTAATGTGGCATCTGCTCCAGGATCGACTGAGAAAAATAATCCATTTGATGCAAGTTTTTCGTTCAAAGCCATTCGGTGCACACCTGGCTCTACCCGCACCAGTAAATCATCTGGTCTTATTTCAATAATTTTATTCATCTCAGTTAAATCCAATGAGATGCCACCAAAAAGTGGAAGTACATGGCCTTCGAGTGAGGAGCCAGCACCAAATGCAACAACTGGAATTTTTTCAGAATTACAATACTTCAAAACGTTAGAAACTTCCTCAGTACTATGTGGCATAACAACAGCTGATGGACGCACCGGTGGAATTGCGGATTCATCTCTTCCGTGTTGATCAAGAATTGTTTCATTTGTACTTACCGCACCTGAAACTAATGTTTTTAGATGTTCAATTTGAACAGAAGTTAGGTCAACTCTTTTATTAATCACGCTTTAGATCCTAGTGGATTAATCTGCAAAACTAATTATTACAAAAAGTTAATCTTCATGTTTTACGCATAAATAACAGGGTTGATTTAAAGTTTTAAACTGCTAAACTAAGCCCGTAAGACAACTTACGACTGGAGTGTGCACCACAAATACTGGTTTAAATAAACCACTTGTTGTACAAAATTGCATGAAAACCCAAACGAACCACCCTCAAACATTTCGCTTAGTACCTACACATTCACAGCCGCTTAATCCTGCTCGGTTAGAAAAACTTTTCCAAGAGCAGCTAGATAAATATAAAAAATCATTATTAAGTTCAGATTTAGAGTATAAAAAAGCTATCGAGAGTATTCCACTCGGAGCTCATTCATCATTCCAATCTTTTGATCCTTACCCAATATCAATTGCATCGGCAAAGGGTGCCTGGATGACAGATGTTGATGGTCGAAAGATGCTAGATCTTTCAATGGGATTTGGATCGATGCTTGTTGGGCATTTAAACCAAGAGGTCATTTCAGAGATTAGAGAGTTGCTAACTGTCGGAACTTTATACACAGCGCCATCGCCAATTTCAAGAGAGTCAGCAGAGCTTCTATGTAAGCGATTTGGCATCGATCAGATTAGATTTACAAACTCAGGCACTGAATCAACAATGTATGCAGTCAGGACGGCGCGTGCTTACACCGGCAAAGAGGGTGTAGTTAAAGTAGAAGGTGGTTACCACGGAAGTGGAGATGCGCTCGCTGTTTCAACCAAACCCTCTTTAGATAAAGCTGGACCTGCAGATGCACCAAACTCGGTGCCAAATAACGCAGTAGTTCCAGGTGAGTCATATGTTGTTCCATATAACAACATAGAAGCTCTAGAAAAAGTATTTAGTGAGCATTCATCAACAATTGCATGCTTTATTGTTGAACCAGTTTTAGAAAATATTGGAATTGTTTTGCCAGATGAGGGATATTTGGAGGCAGTTAGAGAGTTATGTGATCAGTATAAGATCGTATTAATTTTTGATGAAGTAAAAACTGGTTTAACTGCTGGACCACAAGGGGCATCACAAAGACTTGGTGTAATTCCAGATTTAATTTGTCTTGCTAAATCTATTGGTGGTGGAATTCCACTTGCAGCTTTTGGTGGCAAAACTGAGTTTATGAAACCAGTTTCAGATGGTAGAGCGCCACATCTTGGAACTTTTAATGGTCATATTTTAGCGATGGCCGCAGTCAAAGGTGTAGATAAAGTTTGCACGCCAGAGGCACTAACAAAAGCTGAAAATTTAAACATTCAAGCGCTAACTAGAATTAAAGAAATAATTGATGAATATGAGTTGCCAGCTCATACTGTTGGATTTGGAGTTAAAGGTTGTGTTACCTGGTCTGATAAACCAGTTAGAAATTATCGAGATTACAAAGCAACTGATTTTAATGTTGCTGAGTTATCATTTTTATGGTCATTAAACCATGGAATTATGACGCCGCCAGGACTAGATGAGCAGTGGCTAATTAGTTTGGCTCATGGTCAAGATGAAATTGATTTTATGGTTAATGACTTTAAGGAGCTTGCAAAAACACTTCGTGGGTAATTTAGTTATTTTGAGGAAATCCTAAATTTATTCCACCATGACTTGGGTCTAACCAGCGAGATGTAACAACCTTTCCTCTTGTGAAGAAATGAACGCCTTCGGTTCCATGGGCATGTGAGTCGCCAAATAATGAGTTTTTCCAGCCACCAAATGAATAGTATGCCATTGGTACTGGGATTGGCACATTTATGCCGACCATACCGACTTCAACTTCATTTTGAAATCTACGAGCTGCTCCACCATCATTTGTAAATATCGCTGTTCCATTTCCATACTGATGATCATTAACTAACTTCAACGCTTCGTCATAACTTTTTACTCTAATAACACTTAAAACTGGACCAAATATCTCTTCGAGATAGATGCTCATATTTGGTTTAACTTGGTCAAAAAGTGTTGGACCAAGCCAGAAACCTTCACCATCAACTTTTACATCGCGTCCATCTACTACAACTTTTGCACCCTCTTTTTCACCAGCGGCTATATAGGAAGCGACTTTATCCCTATGAATTTTCGTAACAAGTGGTCCCATATCAGCACCCTTAGTGCCATCACCGGTTTTAATTTTCAATGCCCGCTCTTTAATTTTCTCAATTAACTTATCAGCTATCGGCTCTACTGCAACTATTGCTGAAATCGCCATGCATCTTTCACCAGCAGAGCCAAATCCAGCATTGATCGCTGCATCCGCGGCAAGTTCTAGATCTGCATCTGGTAATACGATCATATGATTTTTAGCACCACCTAGTGCTTGAACGCGTTTTCCAGATTTAGTTCCATTTTCATAAACATATTTAGCAATTGGAGTTGATCCAACAAAGGATATTGATTTAATTTTTGGATGCGTAAGCAGTGCATCTACAGCCACTTTATCACCATGAATTACATTAAACACACCATCTGGCAATCCTGCTTCTTTAAGTAGCTCGGCAATAAACATAATTGCACTTGGGTCTTTTTCAGAAGGCTTAACAATTACTGTATTTCCACAAGCAAGTGCAATTGGAAAAAACCACATAGGAACCATGGCCGGAAAATTAAATGGCGAGATAATTGCAACTGGACCTAGTGGCTGGCGAATCGAATAAACATCGACACCAGTTGAAACTTCTTCCGAAAATCCACCTTTAAGTAAATGGGGAATTCCACAGGCAAACTCAACTACTTCTAATCCTCTTGTAACTTCACCTTGAGCATCACTAAGAACTTTGCCATGTTCAGCCGTTATCAGCTCAGCAATTTTTTCCTTATTTTTATTAACTAATTCTCTAAAAGAAAATAAAATTTGGGTTCGTTTTGTTAATGAAGCATGACGCCACTGCTCAAATGCTTTCTCAGAAATATTTACTATCTTGTCAACGGTAGCCGCATCAGCAAATGCCACATTTGCCGAAACTTGCCCAGTTGCAGGATTAAAAATTTCACCTGTTCTATCGGGCTTATCTGCCATGACTGAACCATTGACCCAGTGTGAAATTGATTTCATATGCAAACAATACTTCAGGTTTAAGTCGAGTTCTACCTGCTACCAAAAAATGCTCATAAGTGATTAGATTGGCCTATATTCGCTTAAGTATTGGAGCATAGTGAGCAGCCTAGAAAATAATCCAGAGAAAGCAGCAAAAGTTTTTGCTGATGATCGCGCTAATGTTTTTCACTCTTGGTCTGCACAAGCCCAAATTGCTCCAATGGCAATTGCTGGTGGAAGCGGCTCTTATTTTTGGGACTTTACTGGAAAGAAGTACTTAGATTTTTCTTGTCAGCTAGTTTTTACAAATATTGGGCATCAACACCCAAAGGTTATAGATGCAATAAAGAAGCAGGCTGATGTTCTTACAACAATTGCACCGCAACATGCTAACGAGGCCAGAAATGAAGCAGCCAAAAGTATTTTAAGTTTGGTTGATGATAAGTTTAAAAAAGTTTTCTTTACAAATGCTGGCGCCGATGGTGTTGAAAATGCAATCAGAATGGCCCGACTTCACACCAACAAACATAAAGTTTTATCAACCTATCGCTCCTACCATGGCAATACTGGATCAGCGATAAATGCAACAGGAGATCCAAGAAGATTTCCAAATGAATTTGGTTATGGGCATGTTCATTTTTGGGGACCATATCTATATAGATCAGCTTTTTGGGCAACAAGCCAAGAACAAGAGTGCGAACGTGCACTTGAGCATTTAGAGCAAACAATAATTTTTGAAGGACCCAAAACAATTGCAGCTATTTTGATTGAGAGTGTTCCTGGAACTGCTGGAGTACTTGTTCCACCTAAAGGTTACTTAGATGGCGTTAGGACTCTTTGTGATAAGTATGAAATTATCTGGATCGCAGATGAAGTTATGTCTGGATTTGGCAGAACTGGTAAATGGTTTGGCTATCAACATTCAAACTCAAATCCTGACCTAATTGTTTTTGCAAAAGGTGTGACATCTGGATACGTACCGCTTGGGGGCGTTGTGATTTCTGATCAAATTTCAAAGAGTTTTGATGAAAGGGCTTTTCCCGGTGGATTGACTTACTCAGGTCATCCTCTCGCATGTGCAACTGCTGTAGCCACAATTGAAGTTATGAAGAGTGAAAAAATGGTTGAAAACGCATTCAGTATTGGTGAAAAAATTATTGGACCTGGATTAAAAGAGTTAGCAGAAAAACATAAAGTAATTGGAGATATACGAGGAGTTGGAGTTTTTTGGGGAATTGATATGGTTATTGATCGCTCAACTCGTGAACCACTTGCCCCATATGGAACCTCGAGTCCAAAAATGAACGAAATTGTCGCAGCTTGTAAACAAAATGGATTAATGCCTTTTAATAACTTCAATCGAATTCATATGGTTCCACCATGCAACATAAGCGAGAGTGACGCGAAAGCAGGTTTACAGTTGCTTTCAAGATCGCTCTCAGATGTGAATCTTTAAGTAACTGGTAGTTAAGAGTGGCAATTGAAATTAATAGTATTTCTGAAGCAATCGCTAGGATTAATTATCTAGTCGAGGTTCATAAAAAAAGATTTATAGTTGGAATAACTGGAAAACCGGGTGCTGGAAAATCAACTTTTGCATCTGAACTTATTTCGCAACTGCCAGAACTTAAACCCGAATTAGTTCCCATGGATGGATATCACTTGAGCAATAGCCAACTAAAGAGATTAAATCTCGAGGATAAGAAAGGTGCTTACAATACCTTTGATATTTTTGGATTTACCAATTTATTAGAGAGAATAAATAAGGACATACACATTAATATCTATTTTCCAGTTTTCTATCGTGAGATTGAAGAATCGTTCTCTGCAGATGCAGTTGTTTCAGCTCAAACAAAAGTTGTTATAACCGAAGGAAATTATTTGCTCCATAACGAGGGGGGATGGGAAAAAGTTAAAAATGAACTTGTTGAAACTTGGTACTTAC
>JACCDH010316150.1_pt1 | contig 15806 bp, 15 predicted proteins | sample 7442481 | NCBI WGS metagenome assembly JACCDH01 (sample SAMN15323433, study PRJNA562643) | freshwater metagenome | isolation source: river surface water | place: USA:Blue River Watershed | collected 2017-08-15
CCGTCGATGAGGCCAAGGGCATCAAGCATCCGCGCATCTGGACGGCGGAACGCGACAAGGAAATGTGGCACGCGCTGCAGAGCTGAGCTGACCCGATTCGCTCGCATGCCTGAAAGCGCACGATGCATCAGACCTACACGTACACCCGCTTCCCGTATGTCGCGCCGCCCGAGCTAAGCGGCAGTCCGGCCAGTCGTCATCCTCTGGTCATTGTCGGTGCAGGTCCAGTGGGGCTTGCAGCGGCTATTGATGCGCGACAGCAGGGTATTCCGGTGCTTCTCCTTGATGATGATGACACCGTGTCCGTCGGTTCACGGGGTCTCTGCTATGCCAAGCGCACGCTGGAGATTCTTGACCGGCTTGGCTGCGGTGATCCGGTTGTCAGCAAGGGTGTGGGCTGGGATGTCGGCCGCACCTTCTTCCGTGATGAGGAAGTATTCAGTTTCAACCTCAGGCCGCAGCCGGGCTACAAGCGCCCAGGCATGGTCAACCTGCAGCAGTATTACCTGGAAGAGTACATGGTGAAGCGCGCGCAGGAAGCGGGTGTGTCTCTGCGCTGGAAAAACAAGGTGGTGGCCGTTCAGCCGCATGATAATTACGTTGGCCTGACCGTCGAGACACCGGATGGCAGTTATGAGGTAGAAGCTGACTGGCTGATTGTCTGCGATGGCGCGCGCAGTCCGATCCGAACGATGCTCGGACTGGACATCGAGGGCAAGGTTTTCATGGACCGCTTTCTGATTGCCGATGTGCTCATGAAAGCAGATTTTCCAGCGGAACGATGGTTCTGGTTTGATCCGCCTTTTCATCCGAATCAGTCAGTGTTGCTCCACCGAGAAGCTGATGATGTCTATCGCATCGATTTTCAGCTGGGCTGGGATGCTGATCCTGAAGAAGAAAAAAAGCCTGAAAGAGTCATTCCGCGTATCCGTGCAATGCTGGGCGATGAGCGTGAATTCACGCTGGAGTGGGTGAGCGTATACACTTTTCAGTGTCGGCGGATGAATGAGTTTCGTCACGGTCGCTGCCTGTTTGCTGGTGACGCAGCGCATCAGGTTTCTCCCTTTGGGGCGCGCGGTGCGAACTCTGGTGTGCAGGATGCCGATAACCTGATCTGGAAGCTGAAACTGGTGATGGACGGCGGCGCGCCGCTGCGGCTGCTGGATACCTACACAGAAGAGCGGGCATATGCCGCTGAAGAGAATATTCTGAACTCCACCCGCTCGACAGACTTCATCACACCCAAAGGGACGGTCAGCAAGACCTTCCGCAACGCCGTGCTTGAGTTGTCGCGATCAGTGCCGTTTGCGCGCAAGCTGGTGAATTCTGGTCGCTTGTCAGTCCCCAGCTTTCTGACGAACTCTGCGTTGAATACTCCGGACAGCGAAAGCTTTGAGGGCGACATGCTGCCGGGAGCGCCAATCGACGATGCGCCAGTGACTGTCAACGACAAGGCGGGCTGGCTGGTCGACCATCTGGGCGGACATTTTCAGCTGCTGTATTTTTATGATGATCCCGCTACCATCTCCTCACCCATGCAGCAACAGCTCAAAGGATTGGCAGAAGCTGGTATACCGGTAAAGACGCTGCTCGTCACCCGCAAGGCGGGGGCCTGTTCATTGGACTACGTGGTCGATTACGAGGGACTCGCTTTTCAGCGTTACGATGCCCGCCCCGGTACAGCGTATCTGATACGCCCGGATCAGCACATTGCGGCGCGCTGGCGCGCAGTCGAGGTATCGCGCATCGTCGCTGCGGTCGCTCGTGCGACAGCAAATTTTTCCGAGGAATGAAGCCATGTCGCTGATACTAGAGCCAAATTTCCAAGAAAACGGCCACCGCTATTTTCGCGATTATTCACCGGGCGATGATTTCTACCAGAGCCTGATCGACCTGCATCGTGGCCTGAGCGATGAGCAGAGTGCACAGGTTAATGCGAAACTGATACTCATACTCTCCAATCATGTCGGCGATCTGACCGTGCTGCGCGAGGCAATGGCGCTCGCACGCGCTGGCATCGCTGAATCCTGAATCATCTGCCGGAGGACTTATGCTGATCGAGCGAATTCATCATGTCGCCTATCGCTGCAAGGACGCAAAAGAAACGGTCGACTGGTATACAAAGCACCTGAACATGAAATTCATTCTCGCCATTGCCGAGAATGAGGTGCCCTCGACCAAGGCGCCCGATCCTTACATGCATGTGTTCCTTGATGCGGGCAATGGAAATGTGCTGGCTTTCTTCGAGCTGCCGACTCAGCCTGAGATGGACAGGGATCGTAATACGCCGGCCTGGGTGCAGCATCTGGCGATGAAAGTCGATTCGATGGATACCTTACTGGCAGCGAAGACCCGGCTGGAGGCAGCAGGCATTGATGTGATCGGCCCTACTGATCATACGATTTTCAAGAGTATTTATTTCTTTGATCCGAACGGTCATCGTCTGGAACTGGCCTTCGATTGCGGCACGCCGGAGATGTATCAAAAGCTCGATGAAGTGAAGTGGGACATGCTCGAAGAGTGGAGCAAGACCAAGAAGGCACCGATGCATGCACGCTGGATGCATGATGGCAGTCTGTCTGATTGAGAGGTAGCCCGGTGAACAAAAAACACCCCAATGACCCGTCCCTGCGAAGCTGGTTGGTGTCAGCCAACCTCGCTGACACGGATTTCCCGATTCAAAACCTGCCTTTCGGTATCGTCAGCACGCGCGAACAGCCCGCGCCACGCGTGGGTGTGGCGATTGGCGATCAGGTGCTTGATTTATCTGTGCTCGAATCGACAGGCCTGCTGTCTCCGGCGACCCACAAGGTATTTGACAAGCCGGTACTGAATGATTTCATCGCCCTCGGACAACCAGCATGGCAGTCGGTGCGCGAGCAGATCAGTCTGCTGTTGCGCGATACCGAGGCCCGGCTGCGCGACGATGCGGCGCTTCGTGCCCGCGCGCTCATCCCGATGCAACAGTCGCTGATGCACCTGCCGGTAAAGGTCGGTGGATATACGGATTTTTATTCCTCGAAAGAGCATGCGACCAATGTCGGTTCCATGTTCCGTGATCCGGCCAACGCCCTGCTGCCGAACTGGTTGCATCTTCCGGTGGGCTATAACGGGCGCGCCAGCTCGGTAGTCATCAGCGGCACGGATATTCGTCGTCCGATGGGGCAGGTAAAACCACCTCAGTCCGAGCTACCGGCATTTGCACGCTGCGCAAAGCTGGACTTCGAGCTGGAGACCGCATTCATCGTCGGAGCAGACACGGCGCTGGGTGAGCCTGTATCTATCGATCGGGCCGAATCGCTGATCTTCGGCATGGTGCTGCTGAATGACTGGAGCGCGCGCGATATTCAGCAATGGGAATATGTGCCACTGGGTCCGTTCAATGCAAAAACCTTTGCAACCTCGATCTCGCCCTGGATCGTGACGATGGACGCGCTGGAGCCTTTCCGCGTGGCGGGGCCTGTACAAGATCCAGAGCCGCTGCCGTATCTGCGACAGCAGGGCGCGCATAGCTTCGACATTTCATTGTCGGTGGACTTGCAGCCACAGGATGCTCCAGAGCCAACGACCATCTGTCGCACCAGCTATCGCGCGATGTACTGGAGCATGGCGCAGCAACTCGCGCATCACACTGTCTCTGGCTGCAATGTCTGTGTGGGTGATCTGATGGCATCCGGCACGATCAGTGGCAGCACGCCCGATTCTTTTGGCAGCCTCCTCGAACTCTCGTGGAACGGTCAGCGTCCGCTTACCCTTGCTGATGGCAAGACTCAGCGCAGCTTTCTGGAGGATGGCGATAGTGTGACGATGCGTGGCTGGTGTCAGGGTGAGACTTACCGAATCGGCTTTGGTGCGGTGCAAGGTCACGTGTTGCCGGCAAATAATCTGCGCTCCTGAAATTCCACACTGATCCTTCTCAGAAGTTATCATTGCGGACGTTAAACAGCACGCAGGCTCGCGGCAGCCGTTTGCTGATGGTATTCGAACGATATTTATATAAAAAGCAGACGGGATAACCCGCGCTCATGGAGGAGACATGCAGGAACCGGATCTGCTGGACACCGAGTCCAGCCCGCGCTATGGCCCCTGGGGCCATAAGCTCTACCAGTTGACTCGACTGTTCGCGATAGCGGGGGGGCTTGGATTTGTCGCGCTGGTCGTGATGTCGCTCATTTCTATTGTTGGCCGGAAGATCTCTGCGACGCCTGTACCGGGCGATATCGAAGTCATGCAGATGGGCACAGCAATCGCGTCAGCTGCGATGCTCGCTTATTGTGAGATGGAGCGTCATCATCTTCGCGTCGATTTTTTTACCGCGAATATTTCAGCCGATCTGCGCGAGCGGCTCGATTCAGTGTCGCATCTTCTGCTGGCATTGGTGGCGGTTCTGGTGGCCTGGCGTACCGGTGCGTCGGCTTTGTCCCTCAAAGAAGCAGGCGAAACATCGATGATCCTCGCCTGGCCGGTATGGATGGTCGTGGCCGCCATGGTGCCCAGTTTCGCGCTGCTGGCGCTGGCCGGTGTGTATAACGCCGTACAGCACTGGCAATTGGCATCGACCGAAGGAGATCTCGCATGAGCGGTATGACTATCGGTCTGATCATGTTTGCCGTGCTGCTGATCATGCTGGCGCTGCGTGTGCACATTGGTATTGGCATGTTCATTATCGGCGGCGCAGGCTTTCTGGTGATGAATGATTACGCATGGGCGCCATTGCTGAATGCGGTAAAAAATCTTGCGTATTCGCGATTCTCCAACTATGACCTCGCAGTCATACCCCTGTTCATGCTGATGGGTCAGTTCGCGACCAACGGTGGTTTATCGCGTGCGCTGTTTACTTGCGTGAACAATTTCGTTGGCCACTTCAGGGGTGGTGTGGCGATGGCAGCGGTGGGTGCTTGTGCAGCTTTTGGTGCGATCTGTGGATCTTCGCTTGCAACAGCGGCGACAATGGGGCAGGTCGCATTGCCCGAGCTTCGTCGCTACAACTATGCGGGTTCGCTGGCGACGGGCGCGCTGGCAGCTGGCGGCACGCTGGGCATCATGATTCCACCTTCAGTGCCTCTGGTGATTTATGCGGTACTGACCCAGGAATCCATCGGAAAATTATTTATGGCAGCGATTGTGCCCGGTGTGATCGCGATGCTGGGTTACATGCTTGTGATACGCATTGTCGTTGCGCTGAAACCCGATGCTGGCCCGGCGGGAGAGCGCGTGCCGATCGGTGTAGCGCTGCGCTCGCTGCTGGGTGTGATCCCTATCTTACTGGTGTTCGTCGTCGTCATCGTCGGTATCTATGACGGCTGGGCTAACCCGACCGAGGCGGCTTCGATTGGCGCGTTCGCCTGCGGTCTGCTGGCGATCATCGGTGGTATGCGCACAGACGGCATTATCAGGAGCATCACGGGCACTGCACAGGCGACCGCAATGATTTTTCTGGTGCTCCTCGGGGCTGACATGCTCAACGCAGGTCTCGCGATCACTCAGATGCCGACGGAACTGGCCAGCTGGGTGCAGGGGAGCGGATTACCACCGCTTTCGGTAATTTTTGCCATCCTGCTGATCTACATTTTGCTCGGCTGTGTGATGGATTCGCTGGCGATGATCCTTCTGACGATTCCGATCTTTTATCCTATCGTTATGGGTCTGGATTTCTGGGGCATGACCACGACCGATAAATCTGTCTGGTTCGGCATCCTTGCGCTGATGGTGGTTGAGATCGGTCTGGTTCACCCGCCAGTCGGCATGAATATCTACATCATCAACCGTCTGGCTAAGGATGTACCTGTGATGGAGACGTTCAAGGGCGTGCTGCCTTTCCTTGCGTCGGACCTTATACGCATCGTTGCACTGGTATTTTTCCCGGTGCTTTCTCTTTATCTGGTACATACTTTTGGCGGCTAAGAACCTATCTCGTTATGCCGCTCGCGGCGTTGGCAGTACCTTGCCGTACATCTGTATAGGTTCTAAGGGGAGACACATGAGCATGCGCATGAAACGTACGCTGACCGGGCTGGTATTGATTGCAGTCGCTGCGCTGCTTCCCAGTCTGGTATTCGCGCAGAACGTCATTTTGAAGGTGCATCATTTCCTGCCGCCGGGCTCGACGGCTCACAAGAATTTCATCGTACCGTGGTGCGACAAGATCGCCAAAGAGTCGGGTGGCAAGCTCAAGTGTCAGATCTACCCGGCGATGCAGCTGGGTGGGTCGCCGCCTCAGCTTTATGATCAGGTCAAGGATGGTGTGGTCGATCTGGTGTGGACGGTGCCCAGTTTTCAGGCAGGGCGCTTTCCGGTGATCGAGGCGTTCGAGCTTCCATTCATGGTGCGTGATTCCGAGCGCGCGAGTCGCGGACTCTGGCATTACGCTACCAAAAATGCCTCAGCGGAATTCAAAGGAGTCAGGCCCATCCTGCTGCATGTGCATGACGGCTCGCTGATTCATACCGCAAAAAAGCAAGTCAAGACTCTGGAAGATTTTAAAGGCTTGAAGCTGCGTGTGCCGACTCGTCAGGGTTCGAAGACACTGGCGGCGTTGGGGGCTATGCCCGTATCGATGCCGCTGTCACAAACCGCCGAGGCGATTTCCAAAGGTGTCATTGACGGCGTGCTGCTGCCGTGGGAAGTGATTCCATCCGTGAAATTTGATGAGGTCACGAAATTTCATACCGAAGCTGAGCCTGGTGAGGCGCAGATGTCGAACAGCGTGTTCCTTTTTGGTATGAATCAGGAAAAATATGATGCGCTGCCAGGCGAGCTGAAAAAAATCATTGATGCCAACAGTGGCCCCGAGCCCTCAGCCTGGGTGGGTAAAGTATTTGTCGACGATATTATTCCCGGTAAAAAATCAGCCGAAATCAGAAAAAACACTTTTTATACCCTGCCTGCTGCGGAATTGCGCCGATGGGAAAAGGCAACGGCCAGCGTGACCGAAGAGTGGGTCAGGGATATGTCAGGAAAAGGTTTTGATGGAAAACGATTACTTGAAGAAGCGAAAGCAGCCTGCAAGTGATTTTTCAAAAATTCGTTTAAAAAAATTCAACAAAACATTCATTCGTAAAAAAATTAGCCAAAAAACATTCAGAAAAATATAAAACAGCTGACTGGATTAACCATGTCGTGAACTGATTCAGCGAGAGAAAGCACCCTTCAGGGTGCTTTTTTTATCAGGTAAAACTTCTTTCCGATGGGTTGCGGTTGATGGATTTTTTGCATTTAAGGGGCTGTAAAGACTGTCAATGTTATCTTTTGGTTAAAAAATCATAAGTCGTTGAATTAAATAGAGAAAATATGATTTTCGGTGACATATAGTTATTTAATTGACATTCTTGTGTTAAAAAAATGCATGTTTGATGGCCTATTTTCGATCAAAAGCTTGAAAATGTTGCAGCGATGACATATAAATTAGCATTCGAGTAATTGCTCGTGGGCAATCGTGCCAAATTTAAGGCCTTTGCCGCTCAACCAAATTCCAAGGGGAGAGACACCATGGACAAACATCCTCTGGTATCGCAGGATGGCTACGATCCAAATCGTTTGCTTGATGCGTTAATCCAGAAGCTGAATCTGAAAAACGATGCGGCGCTGTCGCGCGCGCTTGAAGTGCGTCCGCCGGTGATCAGTAAAATCCGTCATCGCACATTGCCCGTGGGTGCATCACTGCTCATTCGCATGCATGAGGTGACTGACCTTAGCATTCGGGAGTTGCGGGAACTGATGGGTGATCGTCGCAAGCGTATGCGTATCAGCGAAGTCGACGGCAAACCAAAGAAAACCGAAGAAGACCAATAAAGCCTCTGCGGGCTTCAGCCCCGCAGGTTTGCGCCGACGACGGTTGCCGCGAGCATCAGCACTACGGCAACCGTCAGTCTTCCGCGTAGCGTAATCAGCCACTCAGGCATCCCGTAGCGGGCAAACATGCGTTTGTCCACCCAGAATGCGGCGATAAATCCCGCCATGAGCACGGCAAAACCGAATCCCCCGAACAAGGTGGCACTCCACGCGATCAGCGAGGGCGTGACTCCCCACATTAGTGCTTTTTTCGTGTCCAGCAGTGACAGCGACTCACACAGCATCGCAGCGCCCCAGTGTATGCCGCCAAGAAAAGACAGGATGACGATGCCATAGGCCAGTTGCCCGCGCACAAAGTCGTTTAACCAGCTTTTGTCAGCAAACCAGACACCCAACATCAGCGCGAAGAAGGGAATCAGGCCCGCGAAGCCCAGCGCATGAGAAAGGCGTTTGTTAAGAAAATGAGGATTCATATTAAAAATTTTGTTGCGCGCCATTTTACGAAAGAAACTTGCTTCGGGGTGCAAGAACCAGAGAGGTCTGCTGACTTTCACCAGGGCATAGCGTTTTTGCATGTTGCGCCGCATGATGACTTTACTTCTCTTGCGGAGCAGAATCCGTTTCGCAGTAACAAATAATCTATCGCCGGAAGAGCGAGAGGAGACATGAACCCGCCATGTGCAAGCATGGCGGGTTTGCTTTTTAAAGCCTTGGAAAAGTAGGCGAGTCCATCATTTATCGAAAACTAATATCTCTGCAGAAAACATACAGATTTCGTATATCAGGCATCACCAATCGAAAGCAGACAGCTGATAGCCCGATGGGTATAGTTCGACCTGTCTCCTCCAGCCTTCCAAAAAGGATGGATTAACCCGACAGGGCCCGCGCCCGTCGGGTTTTTTTTCGTCCTTGTCCACCGCTTGCGCTGATCTGGATCAAGTAAATTTAATCGATATTAATCAATAACTTGGCGAATCTTTCGGCGCGTTATCCACAGAGGTATCCACGGAATCTGTGAACAATCGGATGGCGCTCCTGTGCATTGCTCCGCTGGCGCGCATGGTGTAGGTTTCTCGTCACGGACTTTATCGGCTGCCATCAGACATGGCGGTCAATTGATCGGAGGAGAGCATGTACCAGAAGATCCTGGTGGCCTATAACGGCACCGCAGAGAGCAGAGTGGCCCTTGAGGAATGTCTGCGACTGTCGCTGGACCCCAACGCGGAAGTTCATTTGCTCGTGGTCGTGAGTCCGCCGCCGTACCTGCTGGTCGGCGAATTTGCTGCCGCAGCAGTGCTAAGTGTCGAGGAGGGGCTCGCGGCCGAGAAAGAAAAAATGCAGAAAGAGCTGGAAGCCGGTGCGCAGCGGCTGACCGAGGGTGGATTGAGAGTCACCTCACATCTTGAGGTGGGCGAGCCCGTCAGCGTGATCGAGGAACTCGCACATGAACTGCATGTCGAGCTGGTGATCGTCGGTCACTCGCGGCAAAAGCCGCTTGCGCTGCGCTGGTGGCGCGGCAGTACAGATACCCTGCTCGTGGAAAAACTGCGCTGCAGTCTGCTGGTCGCCTCGGGAGCTCAGGCAACTGCCTGATTGCCTCTAGCCATTTTCTTCAGCGACGGTTGCGGTTTTCCTATTCGCTGTCAGGGCAGATGGTTGATAAGCCTCGCGCCGGCATCGCTGTTTGCGCAGCGTGCTGATCAGGGCGCTGATCCGGCTCTGCGGCGCTGACGCCTGCTGGTCTTCCATCCAGCAATGCAGGCGAAACCGGCAGGCACGGCCAGCGTGATGTGTAATACCTTTCAGATCCCTGATTATCGCGAGCCTTGTCCTGTAAACAGTCAAATGATGCAGTGGCTGCCGAATGGCCAGTGTCGCGCGTTTGGCGGGCAAGTTTCCGCCCATCAGATGAAAGCGAAGGGCACCGGCTTTGATCGCTTCCAGAATCATCAGGTGACGGCACACGTTGCCCAGCCCCAGATAATCGAAAGCGGGATTGTGCGCATTCACCAGTGAGAAAACATCATCCCCGACACGGCAGGCCAGCGTGCCAGCGCATAGCTCAGTTCCGTTGAAGATCACGCCAGCCTCGCCGATTGAGCGTATCAGGCTGATCAGCTCGTGCGTGGCGCGTTCATTGATCGCAGATGTGCGTCCCAGCCGTGCCATTCGCGCATGGTTGAGCAGGACGATACGACGAACAATGTCCTCGCCCAGGAACGCGCCGGGTATGAGCTGATGGTCAAAATTCCTCAGTGCCCGACGTGCGCGCGACAGATGCTGCTTTAACGATTTTCGTGTCGCTTTGCCCAGCTGGCTCAGATAGGCCTCGGATGATTCTGGCAGGCTGATCACGATATCCTCGGTGCACGGCCAGCTCAGGCAAGGTGTTGGGTTTGGTGGCGTACTTGGCACTGAGCGCTGGGTAGTCGATGGCGCGATGGGCGCGACCGCATGAAAATCAATTTGTGTCACTCCCGGCATCATGCCGAATACGTAGTTGCAGAATGTATCGAGGGAAGTCTGATCGAGTTGCATGCCTTCGTTAAGCACGCGTACCGTGTGATTTGATCGCCGAAACATCAACAGCATGTCTGGTTGTTCCGTATTCCTGGACTGACCCCGGCGAACATAGGTGAACAGGCCTTTCGAGGAATTACTATGTAATGCTTGTATGGCAGGTAGCACACCGTAGAAACTTCCATAGAGCTGTGCCAGCCATTCAGACGCCCAGGTCGGTACTTCGTCGCGGTAGATTACCGCCTCATGATTGCTGTCATACGTTAAAGATGGTTTATTGCTGAGAAGTTGCATTGGTTTCGTGCGGGCCGCGGTGAGTGTTAATGGCCAGTTGGACGATGATGCGACGCCAAGTTCGTGCATTGCAGGTCAGGGTGTGCCGCAGTCAAAGTCCTGCAGCTTGTTCGCACAGCAGGGGAACTCGCATTTCTTCCCGCAGCGGAAGCGTTGTAGACATGTAACCTCCGAATTTACTTCTTGTACCGGACGGGCGCTGCTGTTTTGACAAAACTTTACGGGTATTAGACTTGGGTGTTCAAACTCGCTAGACTGCTGGGTTTTTTCCTGACAAATCATGACCGACACGAACGATTCTATGGTGAATGAAGACGGACTGGCCGCGGATGCGCCGTCCACGGGTTCCGTGTCGCGCGAACAGATTGGCCGCGAGGTCGCGCGCCGCCGCACCTTTGGCATCATCTCCCACCCTGATGCGGGCAAGACGACGCTGACGGAAAAGCTGCTGCTGTTTTCGGGCGCGATTCAGCTGGCAGGTACGGTCAAGGCACGCAAGAGCGGTCGCCACGCCACCTCGGACTGGATGGAAATCGAAAAGCAGCGAGGCATTTCGGTGGCCAGTTCAGTGATGCAGTTCGAGTATCGTGATCATGTGGTAAATCTGCTGGATACGCCCGGCCACCAGGATTTTTCGGAAGATACCTATCGAGTGCTGACCGCCGTCGACTCAGCACTGATGGTGATCGATGCCGCCAAAGGTGTGGAGGCGCAGACCATCAAGCTCCTGAACGTCTGCCGGATGCGTAATACACCGATCATCACGTTCATGAACAAGATGGACCGTGAAACACGCGATCCGCTCGAGCTGCTGGATGAAGTCGAATCCGTGCTGGATATCCAGTGTGCGCCAGTGACCTGGCCGATCGGCATGGGCAAGACCTTCCGTGGCGTGTATCACCTCTTGCGCGACGAAATCATGCTGTTCACGCCCGGCGGCGAGCGGGCCGATCAGGAGTTTGAGGTCATACAGGGAATCGACAACCCCCGTCTGGCCGAGATGTTCCCGATGGAGATAGAGCAGCTCAAGATGGAGGTCGAGCTCGTGCATGGTGCCTCGCATCCTTTCGATCTGGAGGCGTTCCTCTCTGGTAAACAGACACCGGTATTTTTTGGTTCGGCGATCAATAATTTCGGCGTGCGCGAGATCCTGAACGCACTACTGGACTGGGCGCAGCCGCCGCGCGAGCGCGATGGCACGGTACGCATGGTGCAGCCTGACGAGCAGCCGTTCTCCGGTTTCGTTTTCAAGATACAGGCCAACATGGACCCGGCGCACCGTGACCGCATCGCTTTTCTGCGCGTGTGCTCCGGCCGGTTCGAACGCGGCATGAAAATCAAGCATCTTCGACTCAGCCGGGATATCAAGGTATCTTCGGTGGTGACTTTCATGGCATCGAGCCGGGAGCAAGTGGAGGAAGCCTATGCGGGCGACATCATCGGCTTGCCGAATCACGGGAACATGCAGATCGGCGACAGTTTTTCCGAGGGTGAACCCCTGCAGTTCACCGGCATTCCTTATTTTGCGCCAGACTTTTTCCGTGCCGTGCGTATCCGTAATCCGCTGAAGATCAAGCAGCTGCACAAAGGCTTGCAGCAGCTGGGTGAGGAGGGCGCGGTACAGGTGTTCAAGCCCGTCAGCGGCGGCGACCTGATCCTGGGCGCGGTGGGCGTGCTGCAGTTCGAGGTGGTGGCCAGCCGGCTGATGAATGAGTATGGCGTCGATGCTGTTTTCGAAGGAACCAGCATCAGCAGCGCGCGCTGGATCTCCTGTGACGACAAACGCATGCTGGCTGATTTTGAAAAATCCTCGGCAGGCGCGAACCTCGCGCATGATGCGGCAGGTAATCTTGCTTATCTCGCCAGTTCCGGCGTCAACCTGAAACTCACACAGGAACGCTGGCCGGGTGTCACTTTCCATTCGACGCGCGAGCATGCGGTGAAAATAAGCTGACACTGCCGCAAACATTGGCAATCGAGAATGAAAGATCGGCGCGGCGTCAGCTTACCGGTCTTTTTTGTTTGCGTACCGTCAACCAGCCATATCCCCGGACTCCCTATACTGATCTCGTCTGCGCGGTCAGACCTTGTTCCCCATATCGTTTCTGGCGAGCCTCGTTTGCGAGTGATTGGTCAGGCAATCTTTTATCAAGAATCGGGTCAGTAGCGCATGAAGAACGAACTTTCAGGGAGGGCAGATGCTGACAGCTACTTATTCCATCGTTGCTCTTGAGCTGGAGCATAAAAAAGCGCGCTGGACATTTTCTTCGTTGCAGCAGTATGTGCTGAACAGTATTCGTCATTTGAAGGCTGCAGGAGGCATCGATGTAGAGCAGCTCTTCCAGAGATTATCGCAGTTCGAGCGATATTGTCAGCAGCGACGTATTGCAACGTTTCTGATTCCAATGCTCCGAAAAATCACTCGCGAAACAGACGCTTTGCTAGATGAGCTGGAGCAGCTCAGTGCGGCGAGTAGGGCGCTGATGAATTCATTGCGAATACGCTTCGCTCAGGCTTTTGCATACAGCACCTTGTGTGTCGAAGAACTTTGTCAATCCCTCGAAGCCTGCTGCATAAACTTCTGCCAGAGACTCTCCCGTGAGGAAGAGCTGGTACGTGTTGCCGAGCGCGTCATGCCCTGCGAGGCCTGGTTCGGCTTTGCGGCCAGCGCTCTATCGCAGCAATCCCGAAAAATTTCTTCTACGCAAGTGGTCGATGATGAGGTGTAGCAACTTCGGATAATTCCTAAGAAGAAACTTTTGGGGGCGTCAGGTCGGGTAGCTTGCGCCACAGTGGAATGTTTGGCATGGTTCTGAAAAACTCTCGTTTCTCGGACTGATGCCAAAATTTTTCCGCTTTACTACACTTTCGCTGCGCGACCTGATCGTCACCTTCGGACCGCCGCTGTTGCTGATCGTTTTTAGCGGAGTGCTCGCCTACAGGATTATCGATCCCACACCACCCAAGGTCGTGACCTTGTCGACCGGGCAGGAAAACAGTGCTTACGAGAAGCTCGCCAAACGCTACGCAGCGGTGCTCGCGCGTGAGGGCATACAAGTCAGGCTGAAACCGTCGGAAGGCTCGTTCGAGAACCTGCAGCGACTCAAGGATCCGGACTCAGGGATCGATCTTGCATTCGTCCAGAGTGGCTCGACGGTACTTGCCGATGCAGAGCGCGATGGGCTGGTTTCGCTGGGCAGCCTGTTTGTGGAACCGGTGTGGCTGTTCTACCGGGAGGGAGTGAAACTCAATCATTTGCGCGACATAAGAGGACTGAAGATCAATGTGGGCCCGCCGGGCACCGGCGTGCCTCAGCTGTTTGGAAAGCTGCTGTCAGCTAACGGCGTTCCCCCGCACCGCGTCAAGCTGACCGAGCTGGAGAATACGCCCGCAACGGTCGCGCTCCTGGCGGGCAAGATCGACGGCATGGTGTTCAGCTCTTCTGCAGAGGGACTGATCATTCAGATGTTGCTGCAGACGCCTGGCATCCGGCTGTTCAATTTTTCGCAGGCGGATGCCTATGCGCGGCGATTCCCGTTTTTGTCGGCAGTGCGTCTGCCGCGCGGCATCGTTGATTTGGGGCGCGAGATTCCCACGCATGATTTTCAGTTGATCGCACCGACCGCCACTCTGGTAGCGCGCGATGATCTGCATCCTGCGCTGGTTGATCTGTTTGTCGAAGCGGCGGCAGAGATTCATGGTGGTCCCGGCTGGTTTCAGCGACGAGGTGATTTTCCGAGTGCGAACTTCACAGAGATACCGGTTGCCTCATCTGCAGAGAAATTCTACAAGAATGGACCGTCGCTGCTGCACCGTCATTTGCCATTCTGGATGGCGAATTTCTTTGACAGGATGTGGCTGGTGATCGTTGCGCTGGGTGCGTTACTCGTGCCGTTATCGCGCGTCGTACCGCCACTCTACGTGTGGAAGGTCAGGTCGCGTATCTACCGCTGGTACGGTCAGCTGCGCAGCGTAGAGCATGCAGTGGAGGAGGCAAGTACGGCAGGCAGAAGCGCTGTCTGCACGGAGCAGCTTCATCGCCTGGCCGAGATCGAACAGCGGGTGAATCAGCTGACGATACCACTGTCATTTGCCGAGGAATTGTACGAGCTGCGCAGCCACATTAATTTCGTGCGCAAGCGCATTCAGTGGTTGCAGCAGACTTCACAAGATGGCGAGCGCAGACTACCGCACGATCAGGCGCCGACCCAGGGCAGCCCTGCATGACACCAGCCACCGATATTTTTACGATGACCTTCCTCGTCACGGTCGCCCTCGAATCCTTCGAGGATGTCGTAACAGTTGATGAATCCGTTTTCGGTCGCAAGTTTGGCCGCATAGCGTGATCGCACACCTGAGCGACACAGAAAAAGCAGCACGTCATCTTGTGCAGCACACTGGCCCAGTTGTTCGATAAAGGCAGGGTTGATTGCACCACCCGGATACAGTGACCATTGCACAGCAAGATGCTGCGCGTCGGCGACGCTGACGCGACCTACCCAATCACGCTCAGCCTGGGTTCGAATATCCACCAGCTTGATGTTCGTATCCGCGCAGAGCAGCCCCCAGGCGTCCTGCGGGGTGACTGCACCGGCGTAGGGGAGAGACTGCTTTTCACCGTGATGGCGGGCGCGCGCGAGTATGTCGTTGTGGGTGTGCATGATGTTGGGAAGTTGTCGGGGTCCAGAGAGGCAGCGCTCGTCGCGATCCTTGTCTCGCGGATTATAGATTGCATTTATCGCATGTCATGCAGCGAGCCGGTCCTGCCGGGGATTGCACCGTTACTGAGCGCCACTTTTTGACATGCACAATAATGGTGCTCTCGGTTTCCTGCCGCCATTTTTTGGTGCGCGACGAGATTCCTCGCACTTGTTGAGGTGATTCATGGTCTGAGGGAAGTCGATTGCAAAATCCCGAAAAAAGCGCCGTTCTCCGGAGAAATTCATCGGGCAAAGAGCCTTGTTCAGCCCGTCTATCTGGCATTGTTGATGGCATGGAACCTGCTATCATCGCGGACTGAGTCACGGTCGCAATATCAGCCCAGTCGCCGCCAGCTTTTCAGCTGGCCGTTTGTCGGCCCGCACTTTTTACCCCAATTCTTTACTTGGCAACATTTTTAGGAGATTCGCATGGCAAGGACGGCCGCAGATGTATTGAAAATGGTGAAGGAAAACGAGGTCAAGTTTGTCGACTTCCGTTTC
>JACCDH011030374.1_pt1 | contig 15802 bp, 13 predicted proteins | sample 7442481 | NCBI WGS metagenome assembly JACCDH01 (sample SAMN15323433, study PRJNA562643) | freshwater metagenome | isolation source: river surface water | place: USA:Blue River Watershed | collected 2017-08-15
GGGCCGCTCACGGTCACTCACCCCGAGATCACCCGATACTTTATGACCATCCCCGAGGCTTGCCTGCTGGTAATTGAGGCCGGCGTGATGGGGCAGGGCGGCGAGATATTCGTCTTCGATATGGGCAAGCCTGTAAAGATCGCCGATCTCGCACGCAAGGTCATCAAGCTATCGGGCAAAGAACCCGATCGGGATATTCGCATAGAGTACACAGGCCTCAGGCCGGGCGAAAAGCTCTATGAAGAGTTGCTGAGTACGGCAGAGAATTCGAGACCCACCTACCACGAGAAGATCATGATAGCTGACGTGCGCGAGTATGACTTCACAACGGTAGAGAAGAAGATATCCAAGCTAATAGCCAGTGCCCGCCAACACTATACGTTGGAGACGGTCTTCCTGATGAAGGATCTGGTGCCGGAGTTCATCAGCAGCAACAAAGCCTACGAAAAGGTGAATACAGGTAAATAACTACCTTACATAGTTGCACTTGAATATTAGGTCTGAAAAGTCTTTGCTGGACAGCGGCTTTTCAAAATACCCCGAAACTATAGGGATGTTGTATGCCTTCAGCTTATCGTTGGTATTGATAGACGAAGACAGCATATAGATGCGCAGGCCCTTAGCCTGTCCGTTGGAAACCATGGGGGTCAGACGCTCTATCACGTCCCACCCCGACAGACCACCCGGCATGTTGATGTCCACAAACGCTATCACTTGTTCGCGATTGTCGTTGTTCACCAGTTGTGCTATGTGGTCTATCCCGTCAGTGGGGTTCACGTAAGAGCGTATAAAGTCCTTTGAATGCACCGATTTTATTGACATCTCGGTGAGCATATTACTAACCGGATCATCGTCAATGATCACAACATGTTGCTCGTCTCTCTTTTTCATACTGCTACTTATTTAAGTTGTTCGCTACCCCTTATTTCTGCGTTTACGCTCTATTGAAGGCGCCCAAAAAGGGGACATAAAGTGGAGAAATGCTTTCTCAGTGCAAAGAAACAACGAAAACGTGCGGTAGTAGCTACTATTATTAGGGGAATTTTGGTGCAAACCGGATATTAGTGGCAAAAAAAGAGACCACAAAGTGTGGTCTCCAAGTAAAATGAGTTGGTTGGTTGTTAGTTGGTGTGTCCGCTGATCTGACTGTTATGACCGGTAGCTTTTACAAGATCGTCGAGAACAGGTGAACAGTCTATCTGTCCGTTTATGTTAGATTTCCACTTAACTGTGCCTTTAGACGAGTCGAGTGCATAGAGGTATTTGTCGTAGCTGCCAACGTAAATCACATCGTTGTAAGCGAGGGGACTTGAAGTAACTATACCGGTGGTGGCAAACTGCCACTTGATGGCACCATCAGCTATCTTGAGTGCATACAGCTTGTAGTCTTTACAGCCTATGTACACCACCTGGTTGCTTGCATAGGGAGATGAGGTAACCTCACTCTTCAGCGTACGCTTCCAGCGCAGGTCGGGTGTGGTAGTGGTGAGCGACAGACCGGTGTCGACGCAGTACACGTTGAAGTCATCGGCTCCGAAGATGCAGGTACCCTTGTAAGCCGTTGCAGAACTGCGGATGCCTCCCTTGGTCTTATACTTCCAGCGCAGCACGCCGGTGTTGGTTGGTGCATCGAGGTAGATACAATACATGGCACTATCAGTAACGCTACCTATAAACAGGTAAGGATCGCCGATAGCCGCGGAAGCAGTGAATTTGGCCCCCGCGATGTTCAAAGACCATACCGGAGCAGGAGACAAATTCGGGTCGAGATTGCCAAACAGTTTCTCCATGCGGTACACGGTACCATTGGTGGTGGCGAAATAAACGCTGCCGTTGTAAATAGCAGGTGAAGATTCGATGGGACCAGCGGCCATGTAGCTCCATTTGGTAGAAGCGTTGCCGGTGTCTATTGAGTAGAAGCCACCACTGTTGCCACCAACGTAGATACGACCAGCATCAGCTATCGGTGTTGCTTTGGTGCCGGTACCACCGTTTGAGTAGGTGAGTTTCTTAGTGATCTCGCCGGTACGTGAGTTGATCTTGTAGATAGTGTCGCGGTTGGAAGAGGCCACATACACACTGCCGTTGTAGATGATAGGCGATGCCTTTATCTGGCACGGCAGACCCAATTCCCAGCTTTTAACGCCGGTAGTGGGGTTGAGGGCATATAGCACCTGATTGTCGCTGCCAATGATAACGTTGGGTGAATAGGCTGTGGGCAGCACTGTGTCAGGACTATAATTGCGCTGACAGGAAGTGAGCACAAGCGACGAAGCGACTAAGGAAAGGACTATATGACTCAATCGGTGTAACATGATCGGTATTTGATTTTTCTGAAGATGCAAGATAAAGATTTTTAAAAACTTTTAAGAACTTCTTCCGTTATATGTATGAAGTGCCGATCATTGAAAGACAGCACATTATCCGATTTCGTTGGTGCCGGGGCAATTGTACGTTCTACAGTGTATCCAGAGAGAAGCCTTCGGCATAGTCGGGCCGGAGATTGGTTGGGTCTATGCCTTTGAGGCGCAGAAATACCTTGGCGGTGGTGAAAACGTCCTGCATACAATAGCGGCTGATGCGGGCAATGTCTTTTTCCTGCCAGAAAACACGCCCTACCTGGCTGCCGTCGATATCGTCTTTGGGCGAGGGTATCCCGAGGACCTGTGCCAGCAGAGATAGGGAAGTGTAGTTCTTGTTGTCGCCGAATTTCCAGAGTTCGAGGGTGTCGAGGTGGGATATTTCCCAGGGTTTGCGCCCGGAGAGTTGAAGGCATGGGGGCAGCGGTATGTTGTTGATGACCATGCGCCTACAGATAAACGGCATATCGAATTCCTTGATATTGTGTCCACAAAAGCGGATGTCTTTATGCCGGGCGGTCATTTTATCTATGACGATGCACAGGTCTTCGAGGATCTTCTTTTCATCTTCACCGGCAAGTGAGCGTAGCCTGAGGCGGCGGCTTTCATCATCACCGACTATGACGCCAAAGCTGATGCAGACGATGCGCGCGAATTCTGAAAAGATGCCTGCGCGGTCGGTGAAGAGATCTGCAGGGTCTTTAAGGTCATCGCGGGTGGGTTTCACAAGGCGCGACTTCTTGTCCCACTCTGCTTTGAGGCCTTCGGGGAGTGAGTTATAGTCGGGAACGCCCGAAGCTGTTTCTATGTCGATAAACAATATGCCGTTCAGGAATTCCATTGCTTGCAATAGTATGCTATATTTGCAGCGAATTTACGACTTGCTTTTTTTTAACCATAATTCTTAATGTTATGAGTCAGATCAATCAGATCACGCCACAGGACCCTCAGCAAAGCATGCCGCCAAGGAAAAACAATTCTCTTATTTACTGGGTAGTCATCATCATTTTGCTTGCAGGTTGTATATATCTGTATATGAGCAAGACGCAGATGGCCGAGTTGAATGCGAACAACGCGCAAATGCAGCAACAGCGTATGGATTCGTTGAGTACAGAACATGCCACTCTGGAAGCAGATTTCCAGGCAGCATCTGCAAAGTTGGACCAGTTGGTCACTCAGAATGCGCAGATGGACAGCATGCTGAAGGGCGACCAGGAAGCGCTAAGTAAATTGCGCGGACAGATACGCAACATCCTGAAGAAAAATAATGCTACTCAGGCCGAACTGGAACAGGCGAGGATAATGATCGCTTCGCTGAACGACAAAACACGCGAATACGAAGCACGCATCGCTGAACTGGAAAAAGAGAACACCATTCTCACGGGAAACAACAAAGTGCTGACACGTGAACGCGATTCGACTGTTACTCAGAACATAGCGATCAAGCAATTGGCTTCAGTATTGCATGCATCCAACATTCGCATGGAGGCCATCAAGATAAAGCGTAACGGTAAGGAAAAAGAAACTCAGCGTGCTAAGAAGGCCGACATACTGCGTATCACTTTCGATATTGATGAGAACCGTATTGCAGAGAGTGGCACTAAAATGGTGTATCTGCGCGTTGTAGACCCCAAGGGAGCTGTGATCAACAATCCGGCCAAAGGATCGGGTATGATAACAACTGCTAAGGGTGACCACCTCTCTTACACACTTTCAAAAGCGATACCACTGGTTACAAACCAGCCTTACAAAAACATTATTGTAGACTGGAATCAGGATGGTGATTATGAGAAAGGTAGTTACAAGATTGAGATATACAATGACGGATACAGCATTGGCTCAGGTGCTGTGGACCTGAAATAAAATTTGCAAAAAGACAATCGGGAGCGGTGATGATGTGAGCATCATTGCCGCTTCTTGTTTTGGGGGTCATCACTTAACAATTACATAATCTCGTATTCTTTTTTGTTCACCGGGGGTGGCCTAATATTGCATAGGAATTCAGAGGAGACATATGGAAGTATTTCCGGGTAAAATTTTGATAGTGGACGATGAACCGGATATTGTGGAGTTCATCAGTTATAACCTCAAAAGCAGGGGTTACCTTATAGCCACCGCCCGAGATGGAGTGGAGGCTATAAGAAAGGCAAAAGAGTTCAGGCCCAACCTGATATTGCTGGATATGATGATGCCGAATAAAGATGGTATCGAAACCATCAAGGAGCTACGTGCTTTGCCTGATTTTGACGACACTGCTATCATCTTCCTTACGGCACTCAATGACGAGAAGTACGAAATAGAGGGGTTGAAGAAAGGCGCGGATGACTACATTGCCAAGCCTATAAAGCCTGAATTGCTTGCTACGCGAATTTCTTCAGCACTAAGAAGGTTCAGGAAGGATGACGAACAGGATCAGAAGTTGTCGTTTGGCGACCTTGAAATCAACAAGACGAAGTTTACGGTAGAGTATAAAGGGGAGGAGATCATCCTTGCCAAAAAGGAATTCGAACTGCTTTCACTTCTTGCATCGAAGCCGGGCAGAGTGTTCCTCAGGAACGAGATACTGCAACGCGTATGGGGTACCGATGTCATAGTTGGTGACCGCACGATCGATGTTCACATCAGGAAGATAAGGCAGAAAGTTGGTATCGATCTGATAACCACAGTTAAAGGTGTGGGCTACAAATTCGAGATGCCTTAGTGAGTAGGTGTCGCCGGTATCGGCGAGCCTGATTTCAACATATCAGATAAAAAAGATGGTTACAGACGTGCCGTTGGTTGAGTTTTCCTATAACTTAGTGGTATGTCTGTATTAAACACCAAGAATGTGTCGCCCCGTATGTTGTCGTTGGTTACGGCAATTGCGGTTGGGGTGGCCAATGCGTCGATGGTGTTTTTCATTACGCTCAGTGCCCGTCTATCGCTTATTGTACTCGGCGTCACTTTTGCAGTGATATACGCGGTGTACTATTACACTTTGCAGCGATTCATATACCGGAAGATAAAGCTAATCTACAAGTTTATTTATCAGACCAAAGCCACGAAAAGGGAGGAGTATTTCTATGAGAATGTACTACCACAGAAGTCGATAGATGAAGTGAGCCAAGACGTGGAGCAGTGGGCTGCCCAGAAACGCAATGAAATCGAGATCCTGCAGGCAAATGAGCAGTTCAGGAAGGAGTTTCTGATGAATCTTGCGCACGAGTTGCGTACACCTATATTTTCGGTACAGGGTTATGTAGATACGTTGTTGGGCGGTGCTATAGACGATGCGGAAGTGAATAAAAAATTTCTGACCAACGCATCGAAAGGTATCGATCGTTTGGTGCGTCTGGTGGATGACCTGGGCGAGATATCAAAACTGGAGTCGGGAAGGATACCGTTGATACAGGAAACATTTGTGATACAGGACCTCATTAAGGACGTATATGAGGAATTTTCGTTGAAGGCCCAGGAAAAATCTATGGTATTGTCACTGAAAAAGGGTACTGAGCGCCCGATATTGGTACACGCAGACAAGCAAAAGATCAAGCAGGTAATAGTGAATTTGGTAGAAAATGCGATCAAGTATGGTAATGATAACGGTTCGGTGATAGCAGGCTGTTATGAGATGGATGAGAAAAACGTGTACGTAGAGGTCTCAGATGATGGACCGGGTATATCGGAAGAGCATCTGCCACGCATTTTTGAGCGGTTTTACCGTGCTGACCGAAGCCGTGCAAGGGCAATAGGTGGAACCGGGCTGGGGCTTGCTATTGTGAAACACATCATTGAGGCGCATGGACAGACCGTGAATGTCCGCAGTAAGGTTGGGGTGGGTTCGTCGTTCGGATTCACGCTAGACCGCGGCACTGCTTAGTGTGCAGCAGTCATTTTTTCTATTATCGTTGCTGCCGATCTTTCGTAGTTGTATGTCTCTAGTAAGTTGTTTACCACTGAGGTGTCCGGTGCTGTTGCGGTTACAATCTCTGTAAGTGCACGTGATATATCGGCTATGTCGTATGGGCGACAAAAGTGCGCGATCTTACCATAAAGCTCTTTGTAAACAGGTATATCGGAACACAGCAGTTTACAGTTGTTTGCGGCGCCTTCAAGTATTGGTATGCCGAATCCCTCGTATGCCGAAACGGATGCAACTATTTCGGCACGGTTGTAGAGGTCGGCCAGTTCCTGTTCAGACAATTGGCGGAGTAATGTGATGTTGTTATCGAGTAGGGTCTGTTCGTTAATGCCTGTTTCGGCGAACACTTTGTTCTTATCTCCTACTATGTACAGTTTGTGTGTAGACTTTATCGGGCTGCTGATAAATGCCCTGATAAGGCTTTCGTGATTTTTGCGTAGATTGAAGCTGCCAACGGTAAGGACAATAGGTTCTTTTGCTACCGAGCTGGCCGGTTGCATGATGCCTGAGAGGCCGTTGTAGGCGACGGATATGTTATTATTGTCTATGTGATAGTGGTCTGAAATTTCGGCGGCAACGGTTTTGCTTACCGTGAAAACATGTTTTGCCTTCTTGAGAACCCTTGGTATCATGAAATTGTACCATGTGGAGAAAGCACGCGAATTCCACTCGGGATGCAGGCGGAACGCAAGATCATGTAGGGTGACGAAGTTGTTGTTATAAAAAAGAGGAGCAGTATTGCAGGGATTGAAAAGCGGTCCCCTGCCCATTTTCTTCATGTAAGCAGGAAGATCTTTTTGTTCCCAAAGGTGACCTGTGTTGGTACCTATACATATAGCGTTTAATTCTTTTGCGACCGGCGTGTTGACTATGTCATGCGGAGCGAGGAAGACGGACTCAGGGTGTAATTTTTTAATTTTTCTGCTGCATTCAATTCCGTACCTTTGCACACCCGTAACAGGTTGGGAGAGGAAACGGGCATTTACATATATTATCATTTTTTACAGCAGGTGATTGAATAACCTGCACAAAGTTCAACAAATTCAGCAAGGTGCAAAATATCACGCGTATATATGCCTTAAGTAAGCGCAACGTTATTTTAAGGTATAAGAATTCGTTGGTTGGTTTTTTGTGGGGGTTTATGAAGCCTCTGATCTACCTGTTGATATTTATTGTGATGTTCAGCCAGAGTTTTCCATCGGTTGAGAATTACATCTTATTCGCGCTTTCGGGGCTTATCCTTTGGTTTTTCTTCTCGAATGTCACCAGCCAGTCGGTAGGTAGTATTGTTGGGTCGGCGGGTTTGTTGAAGGCAATCAATATTCCTTCTTATTTTTTTCCGCTTTCCGAGGTTTTGAGTGAATTGTTCAACCTTTTGCTCACCATAGTAGTGTTTTTGGTGATGATGAATTGGTTTGGAATAGTTTATAGTATGAAGCTATTCCTGATACTGCCATTGGTGGTGTTGTTTGCACTATTTGCTTATGGATTGAACCTCATATTGAGTTCTATCAATGTATTCTTTCGTGATATCGGCATTATTTGGGGAACTGTACAACCAGCGCTTTTCTATCTTACACCGATCGCGTATCCTGAGAATATGATCCCGGACAAGTACAAGCTGGTGATCAAGCTGAATCCGATCTATTATTTTGTGAAGGTTGGACGGACGATCTTTTATGACACGTTTGGTCCATCGGCCCATGCATGGAATGTATGTATTATGATCTCTTTTGTTACTTTAGGGGTCGGGCTATTGATCTATAGTCGTTTGAAGAACCAATTTATATCTGCCATTTAAAAAAAAGAGAGTAGGTAATGAGTGATGTTATTATAAGTGTTGAGGATGTCCATGTCAGTTTCTGGCAGAACAATGTGGGCGTTTATTCAATAAAGGATCTCATTACGCTACGCAAAAGTCCTTTCAAAAGCAAGACGATACTCGACGGGATATCTGTGGAGGTGAAGCGCGGCGAGAGCCTGGGCATCATTGGCAGGAATGGCTCGGGGAAAAGTACCCTTTTGCGCACAATAGCCGGCATCATAAAGCCCGAAAAAGGTAAGGTAACGGTAAATGGAACATTTGCCCCAATACTGGCTATAGGTGCGGGTATTGAACAGGAACTTACGGGGTATGAGAATATATCGATGCTCTTGTCTCTTTATGGCACCCATAAGAAGGGTGGTGATACAATAAAGAATATTAAAGAATTTTCAGAACTTAGCGATGAGGTATTGAGGATGCCTGTGAAGCAGTATTCATCGGGAATGGCTGCAAGACTTGCCTTCTCTATTTCATTGGCAAACGAGTCAGATATTTTGATCATAGATGAAGTGCTAGCTGTCGGTGATCAGGGATTCCAGGCAAAGTGTCAGGAAAAGATATTCCAGATAAAGGGGCAAGGCAAAACGATATTGTTTGTTTCGCATTTTCCTGATGATGTCGCGCGTATCTGTAACAAGGCAATTTTGCTGGAACATGGTAAAATGATAGACAGTGGAAACTCCATAGACGTATGCAATCACTACAAAAAGTTGTTCTAAATAAATTACAGCCCGGAAAGGTTCCGATATTCATTGTGTCGCCGAACATGCATGATGGTGACGCAATGGCCGCTTTGTTATCGGCTCATTTGAAGGCTCCTGAGCGTGGTGGAGAGGTTACGGTAGCTGGATTCAACTATTTTCATAGCGTGGCTGCGCAGCGCCTGGTGGCGCGCATGTCATTGAACGATTACAAGTGTACTGCGGATGACAGCAGTGCGCTCGATTTTATACTTAATAAGGATTTTCAGAATGGTTCGATATGGGGTGTGCAATTGAACTATGAATCATTCCTCAGTCTGAATGTACTGGAGAAGGTGCCTCAGTGTTTCTGCATATTTGTGTATGGCAATGCTGTAAATGAGATAAGTACTGCACACACAGAAGTTGCGATACTGGAGAAGATATACAGACTTCAGATGTATAATACAGCCAACTGTGTGCTGGTGCACCAGAACGATGTATTGTATTCGGACAGTTTTTTGCTCACGGCTCTCAATATTGATCTTTCCTCTTACCGAGTTTTTCCGAATGCGGGGAAGAGCGTTGCGAAACCTGACGGACGTGCGGTGTCGCGAATAGTACCTGAGGAAACCATATCGATATACAAGCTATTGAATAAAGACAACCTTCTGGTAAAGCAGAATGGATGGTTTTGGGGCGATGATATACTTGTGCTCTTGTTGGTGCCTACCGAAGAAGCCGCGGTGCTAGTGCCCGGTAAGATAACCCTATATTCACAGAGTTTTGTTTATTCTCCGCAGATACAAGTGATCGTTGCGAATGAGCAAATTGCTCAAGTGATCTCTGAGGGAGGTTTTGATAAAGCGACTTACAGGCCTTCGTTCAGCATGGTAATCGCTGCCGAAGGATTTTCTGAGTGTGCGAACAAGGCAGTTGCCGAAAGCGGAAGCAAATATGTTGTGATCGATGATCTCACATTGGCATTTTCTCCTTCAGTTTTACTGCACGGGTTTGTACAGGGCGAAGAGCCGGTTGTATGCATGGCAAACATTCTTGCTGAGAAGCTGATCAATTTCCGGTCAGACAAGTTGTCACTTGTGGACGTGCTCACTACAAGGAGTTTCCTCGGTACTGCTGCATTTGCAGTGGAGACGTGGAAGAAGAACGGAGGGCTCGATAGCCACCTCAATAATCAGATATCAGTTTGGGATCTTTGCATCAGGGCTTTGAAGGGACAGACAGCGGCATTTTGCTATGAGGCACCTGCACAGAGTCTGATAAGTAGCACAAAGACCGACCGAGATAAGGCATTGGATGACACGAACTTTGCCACAATTGTTGCGCGACACAATGATGTGTATGAGCACCACATCGGCAATGTGCTTTATGTAGCATCGCGGAACCAGGTTGTGACGCAGAACGAAATTGTGTCGCAGCACCTGAAAAACGGAAGGCTCGTGACAGAGTTGGATAAGGCTCGGGTGGACAATGTCACCATAACGGAGCACAACCAAAGGTTGCGTAATCACATCGATTTCATTGAGCAGAACCGGATGTACCGTATCTCGAAGAAGTTGAAGCATTACAAGCAGATATTCTTCAAGGACGGCAAAGCAGGTGGCGGAGGGTTCAAGAAGTTCCTGAAGTTTATTCTGTTCTCGTTCAGCCGTGCCGGATTACTCATCCTTCGCAAGGTATTCAAGCGTATTCTGCGTCAGATATATCTGTGGGTTGAGGACAGGCCGGTGAAGCTTATATTCCTTGATAAATCTGATGGAGACAGAAGTCTTTCCTATCAGGAATGGATAGGGACGAAACTGAACATTAAGTTGCTGAAGGCAGATTTCGAGGATGGAAAGGCAGGGCTTGTGCGTAAGCCGAAGATCAGTATCATAGTGCCGGTTTATAATCCGCCATTGAGCTTTCTGCATGATGCTATAAAGTCTGTTATCAACCAGCTGTATGACAACTGGGAGTTGTGTATAGCTGACGACTGTTCGCCGAACCCTCAGATAAAGAGGTTGCTGAACGCGTATGCCATGAAAGACCCGAGGATCAAGGTGAAGTTTCGTGAGACAAACGGGCACATCTCGGCGGCTTCTAATTCGGCTCTGGAACTGGCGACCGGTGAGTACATCTTGTTGCTGGACCATGATGACCTACTGACACCTAACTGCTTGTTCGAGGTGGTGAAACATATTAACGAACATCCTGAAGATAAGCTCATTTATTCTGATGAAGATAAGGTGGACGGCGACGGTGTACACTCATCACCATTCTTCAAGCCCGATTGGTCGCCTGACAAGTTCCTGACGATCAACTACATCTCACACGTTGTGGTCATTGAGCGACAACTGGTGGAGCAAGTGGGCGGATTCAGGCTTGGTTTTGAGGGTAGCCAGGATTATGATCTTTTGTTGAGAGTGTCGGAGGCTACACAACATATCGGGCACATACCTAAGGTGCTTTATAACTGGAGGGTACACAGCCTGTCGGTGGCAAGTGAAGAGGGTGATGCGAAGCCATACGCATATATTGCAGCCAAGAAGGCACTGGAGGAGGCGTTGGTGAGAAGGGGATCTCCGGGTGAGGTGCAATTCCAGTCCATTAGGGGAAGTTACAGGATCAAATATCACATTAGTTCTTACGGAAAAGTAAGTATCCTGATACCTACCAAGGATGCAGTGCAGATGCTGAAGAATACTATCGATTCTATATTCAGGCTTACAATATATCCGAACTACGAAGTGGTGGTACTGAATAATAACAGTAAGACGCCTGAGTTCTTTGAGCTGATGGATGAATATGTAAAGGTGTATGGTGACAGGTTTAAGTGCATAGAGGCGTCGTTTCCATTCAATTTCTCTAAACTGATGAACCTGGGTGTTGCCAACAGCGACGGTGAATATGTGTTGTTGCTGAACAATGACGTAGAGATATTGCAGAAGGACTGGATCAACACGATGGTTTCTTATGCGCAGCACGAAAAGAACGGAGCTATAGGTGTGAAACTGCTGTATCCGGATGATACGATCCAGCACGCAGGCACAGTAATAGGCCTCGGAGACATCAGGTGCGCGGGTCACGTTTTTGTTGGTTTCTATAAGGATAGTCCTGGTTATTATAATTATCTGCAATCTGTTGATAATAATGCCGCAGTTACAGCAGCGTGCTTGATGGTTCGTCGTAATGTCTATGAGGAAGTTGGTGGGATGGAAGAGGCACTGGAGGTTGAGTACAATGACGTTGACTTCTGTTTGAGGATATTGGATAAAGGATATTTTAATTTATATGTCCCTGATGTTGTGTTATATCACTATGAGTCGGCTACAAGGGGGCATCCACAACAGACGAAAGAATCATACGAGCGCCATGTTAGGGAAGTAGCCTTCTTCCAGCAGAAGTGGAAGAAATATATTGAGCGTGATCCATATTACAACCCAAATCTGAGCCTTGATGAGGGCGATTATAGGATGAATCTGTCACTTACTGAGCGAGAGTTGAGTTATAAATAGGTTGTATTTTTGTTAACGGAAGGGGTTTCGGAAAAATTAGCACGGTTTTTGCTGTAATTTAGTAAATTTGCGTCCGGAATTTTCAATGAAACAATCTGCTTCTTTAGATATCGCCTTAGAAAAAGTACAGAATCCTACCATTCCTCAAACGGATATGGCTAGTATCAGGTATATGTTTCAGGAGATGAACCAGCAATATCTGGAGCATCAGCCTGCATCATACTACATGGCTGTAAAGAGGGTGATGGACGTGACGCTTTCTTTTTCTTTCATTGTGTTAGTAATGTCCTGGCTGACGCCAATTCTTGCACTGCTTATAAAACTTACATCAAAAGGACCGGTTTTCTTTGTTCAGAAGCGGACAGGATACATGGGAGTTGAATTCAATTGTTTCAAGTTCAGGACGATGTATGTGAATGATGAAGCAGATGTGAAGCAGGTTTCGATCAATGACAAAAGGATCACTTCTATTGGACGTTTTTTGAGGGTAACGCATCTGGATGAGACTCCTCAGTTTTTTAATGTGTTGCTCGGAGACATGAGCATAGTAGGTCCACGTCCGCATATGCTGTATCACACAAGGTATTATTCTGAGTGCATTCCTTATTATAACCTAAGGTTGGAGGTGTTGCCGGGCATGACGGGAATGGCCCAGATAAAGGATTACATAGGAGAGATAAGTGTGGAGCGTGAGCTGAGAAAGAGAATACAGTGGGATATCTACTACATGAAGAACAGAAGCGTGTGGCTTGATATCAATATCCTCATCAGCACAATGGGTTGTGTGTTTGTGAAGGCATACGAAATGATAACCGGAAAGAAAAGTAAGTAATACCGAAAAGATATATAGTGAGGGTTGGTTCGGAAGAACCAACCCTCATTCTTTTTAGTTGATCGGGTGGGTATTCATGTAGAGTGAATTAACGGAAACGGTACCATCCAGCAGCCTGATAAACTTCTTATCCGCATCGAAAATGGCCGCTGCAGGTAATTGCATAGGGGCAAAATAGGTCAGGTAAAAGAACTCATAATCGCAGCCAACTACCTTAATATTTGAGTAGCGGTCCAGGTCGTAAGCTTCGATGAAATTCCGCATGATGGTTATGTTCTGTAACAAGCTTATCATGTAGATGTTCACGTCTTTAAGCGAGTCGATGTTGCGCACCAGCGTGCCCGTAAATTCAATGCAGTGTTTACAATCGGGTGAAAATAGAAGTAGTACCGATGGCTTGCCTTTGGGGATATTAAAAGTGTTGAAAATTCCGGAACTATCGCGCAGCAATACATTGAATGCCGGCAGGTTGTTGTTGAACATATAGGGAATGCTGTCGCGGCGTGGCGGTGGCGGCATCCGTTTCTGGGCAAATAAACCGGTTGCAGAAGCAGTGAGCAAAGAAGCAAGTGCGAGCGTTCGAACCATAGTCAGTTGTTTGTATGCAAAAATAATGGGTAAAAAAATACCGGCATGAAAGTAGGTTCATGCCGGTAATAATATAGTGCCTTTATCAGTACTTGATGAGATGGTGGCGATGAAGTAATTGTCCTTTATCATTCTCAATAAACATCCAGTAGGATCCATTTGTGAGGTGTGATGTAGATACGTTCAGTAATGTTGTTGCCATAACAGATTGTTTTGTAACGATCTGTCCGGATACATTTACGAAATATATGTTGATGCGTTGATCAGCATATGCAGAGGGTAATTCGATGGTAACGTTTGCGTTTGCAGGATTCGGATATACCCGTACCTCAGGTTGAGCAATTGCGTTGCTGAGTGAGGTTGTGGGGGGATTGTAAGTAAATGTGTCGTAATAATAAACGGTGGTATAGTCGGGAGTAGTGGAGTAGGAAGTCCAGTTATATTCGTAGTTGTAAATAGTATCGGGATTACTGTAGCTGTTGTAGGAGACGATGTCTTTGGATATCGGAACCCATGCGTTGGCAATGCTGTCCCATCCTTTGTGATACACCGTGTCGGGTTTGCCGGATAATAGTGTTTTCTGCATATAGTATTGTGGCCACCAGGTGCCGTGGATCGGATCCATCTGGATCTGTTTCCAGGAATTGTGGAACGTTAGTGAGCCACTGTAGGTGAACGTGTCTTTAACGTAATCGGCCATAACAGTACCATTTGTCATTGTGGTAAGAACGGTATTGAGGCGGTTACTTGCATCGTAAGTGTTGGTGTATTTGAGTTGCTGTGTGAGCGGCAACAGGAATGATGTGTCGGTCTGGTTGGAGTAGTGATCAATAAGTGTGACGTTTCCGGCGGCATCGTAGGAGTACATCGTTCTCGACACAATCCTCCATACACCGAGGTGCAGTTCGTACGTGCTGTCTTTCACAAGACGTTTTGCAGTGTCGTATTGGAAATGTTGAATGAAAGCACTATCAGCTACGCCTGCATTGAGATTGAATGTGAAGCCTTTAGCGATATTCTTTGCAGCATTGAACTGGTTCACATAACTCATGTTGTCGTTGAGGGTTGAGTCGACGTACAACTTTTTGAAGTTGGTTAGGTTGCTGTTGGTGTCATAGGATGCGTAATATCCTTCATAGAGGCCGAAAGCCGGCATAGTAAACGGATTGATCGTCCAATGAGTGTAGGTGTCATATTTGACCTGGGGTGAGGTAAAGACCCCGGCATAGTTGAACATGGGCGATGTACTGTACGGGTAATTGTATGGGTACATCATCATGTTGTAGTCGTAGGCGGAACCCCGCTGACCGCTGTATTTCAGCTTCACCGAATCGGTGAGTGAGCCGGTGCCATTGTCGCGGGTGCTTTGAGCAACGACCCGTTGCATGAGTATGCCGGCTGTAGGTTTAGCTGCAAGGGCATTACGCTCTTCGTTCATACGCAGCAAAGCGTTCACAACCGGCGATGGAGCAGGTCGTTTATGCAGCGACTGGGCCAATAGAGTTTGGGCGCAAAAAAGTATAAAAAGAAGCGTATGTACTTTTCTCATTGCTAGAAGGATATGATGTAATATGGAAAGATAAAAAAAATATCCGGTTTAAACGGCGGGATATTCCAGAAAAATAAAAAGTCATAACAAATATTTGTTAGATGGGAAAAAGTGTGTACTTTAGATTTATATGTTTGTGTTGCAAGCGTAAATTCTACTTTTTATGAACAATAAATATACGAGTCGTGCACTCAGAGGTCTTTCAGTAGCATTGTCGGTGGCTGCCCTTGCTACAGTTATCGGGTTGAATTCATGTGACCGAAAGGCTGCTAAAGAAAGCGCGGTGCGCGTTGCGCCTGTTGTCAATACTTCATCAACAGCAGCATCTGCCGCAAGTGCAGGTACAGGTGGTAAGAACGGGGCAACACAAGTAATGTCGTCTGTGCTGACTGTTGCCGGGATACGTCCTATTGCAGGAACCTCTGCAATCGAGGTTTTCTTCAATGAGAATGCCGAATTCTTTACTGTAACCGATATTAATCTGGTAGATGCTGTGAAGGCTGCATTCAGCGCAAACAAACCGGATTATGCAACTTTTGACCCGAGGCA
>JACCDH010016541.1_pt1 | contig 15787 bp, 19 predicted proteins | sample 7442481 | NCBI WGS metagenome assembly JACCDH01 (sample SAMN15323433, study PRJNA562643) | freshwater metagenome | isolation source: river surface water | place: USA:Blue River Watershed | collected 2017-08-15
GGCGTCGATTTCCTCAAGTGGCTCTGGAGTCACTGAGTAGAAACGCCTTTGACCTTCTTCGCGGACGTCGACCGAGCCAACTTAACGCAATGTCTTTAGGTGCTTGGAGACGGTTGGCTGACCAAGCTTGGTCTGCTCGACAATCTCGCTCACGGTTAGCTCTCCCGAGCCACCGGCCAGGTGCGAACCGAGCAGGGTCTCCAAAAGAAGACGTCTAGTTGGGTCAGCGATTGCTTCAAAAATGTCTGCCATGTTTTTACCCTACTCTCACTTACCTGCTAATTCCTCAGCCCGCGCTACCGCAGCGGATAAGCCCTTAGCAAAAATCGCCTTCAGGTCGTGTTCATCAAAGGTGGCGATGATGCGCTCGGTGGTGCCGCCCGGGGAGGTGACGTTTCGTCTTAGCTCGGCTGGCTCCTCGTCTGACTGTGCCAAAAGATCGATCGATCCATCGAAGGTGCCGCGCACGAGTTTCTTGGCATCCTCCTCGGAAAAGCCTTGTTCGAGCGCGATCTTTTCCCACTGCTCGATGAAGTAGTAGATCCAGGCAGGACCAGAACCCGAGATGGCACTTAGGGCGTTGATCTTCTGCTCAGGAACCACGATCGCGGTGCCAACGGCTTCGAACAACGTCACGGTGGCGTCAATAGCATCTTGCGAAGCTGAGGCTGCGGGGGCGATGCCGGTCACAGCCTTGCCCACTAGTGCGGGAGTGTTTGGCATAGTGCGAATCAGGTTTGGATTGTCGATGGCACTGGCCATCGTTGCAAGCTGTATGCCGGCCGCCAGCGAGATCAGCACCGCATTCTTTCCGACTTCACCTGAGAGCTCTCGCAACACATCGACAATCTGCTTTGGCTTGACGCCCAAAACAATCAAGTCGGCATCGCCTGCAATCAAAGCGTTGGCATCTGGGGTGGTCTCAACCGAGAGTGCCGATATGCCCTGCTCGCGCCAGGCGGCAGCACTCTGTTCACTTTTAGTAGTAGCTGAAATCAGCTCCTTGGGATAGCCGGCGTCGATAAGCCCCGACATGATTGCGCCACCCATTGATCCTGAGCCTAAAAAGGCAATTCGAAGTTTCTCCACGCTTGAATCCTAGGCTTAGCCAAGAAGTGGATACCCGATAAAGACCACAGAGTTCATCAGAGTGTGCGCAATCACAAGCGGTGCAACCCGCGCAGTCCGCAAGAACACCAGAGCGAACACGATGCCCATGACAAAGTTTCCAAGCACCGCAGAGAACCCCTGGTAGCTGTGATAACTAGCCCGAATAGCCGCTGAGGTCAATACGAGCAGCAAGACCGAAAAAGTTGGGTTGACAAGCTTTAGCTTGCTGAGCAAAAAGCCCACCACGATAACCTCCTCCTGCAATCCTGACCTAAGTGCTGCCAGCAGCAGGATGGGAATGGTCCAAACAAAGTCGCCAAGAGAACTCGGCACAACTCTCGATGTCAACCCGAGCTCCAAAGCCAAAAAATAGAGCCCGATCCCTGGGATTCCGATTGAGGCTGCAATCAAAACGCCCAAGCCAACATCTCTAAGGTTTGGAATCAGGCCGATTGAAACCTGATCCTGACGCAAGAAATACAGTGCAAGCAGTACTGGAACCAGAGCAAGACCGATTCCAACAAGCTGGTAAATCAAATCGAGCCAAGGCGTCTCAACAACGGGTCGGTTGATGGTTGTGGTGCTACCGGCAAGACCCTCCGGGCTGGCCAACTTTCGCAAAAGACTCAGGGTTGAGTAAATGGCACTCGCACCCAAAGACAAAAGGAGCACGAGCCAGATTTCCTGGCGATGGCTTTTGAACATCTCGCTCCTTAGGTGTGGGCAAAAGTTTAGATGTCGGCAGCAAAGGGTAGTTTTGTTCGATGGCAAAAACTAAGAGCGACTTTCGATGCGCCGAGTGTGGCTGGACCACCGTCAAGTGGGTTGGTCGCTGCGGCGAATGCCAGGCCTGGGGCACCCTTGAGGAGACAAACTCAGTTCAGGAGGTGAAGGCTGCAAGGCTCACCCAAAACCAGCTGGCTAAACCGATCACTGAGGTTGAGCAGGTATCCGCCTCGCATAAACCAACCGGCGTTGGGGAGTTTGATCGAGTTCTCGGCGGTGGACTGGTTGCTGGTGCAGCAATCCTTCTGTCCGGTGAGCCAGGTGTTGGAAAGTCAACGCTGCTTTTGGAGGTTGGTGCCAAGGCAGCAAAGTCAGGTGCAAAAGTTCTATATGTCTCTGCCGAGGAATCGGCATCACAGGTCCGACTAAGAGCCGAGCGAACCGGCGGCTTAAGCGAGAACCTATACCTCGCCAGCGAGACTGACCTCTCCACTGTGATGGGGCAGTTCGAGGCGCTAAAGCCAGACCTACTGATCGTTGACTCGGTTCAGACAGTGGCCTCGGCTGATGTCGATGGAGCACCTGGCATGCCAGCTCAAGTTCGTGAGGTTGCCGCAAACCTGATTCGACTAGCAAAACAGTCATCGACCCCACTTTTGCTCGTCGGCCACGTGACCAAGGACGGTTCGATCGCGGGACCAAGGACCCTGGAGCACCTTGTCGATGTGGTTTGCCAATTTGAGGGTGATCGCCAGACCTCGTTGAGGTTTGTAAGAACCCTAAAGAACAGATTTGGACCTACTGACGAGGTGGGTTGCTTTGAGATGACCGGTGATGGCATCGTGGAGGTTCCAGATCCTTCAAAACTATTTATCTCAGGTTCGAAAAACCAGGTTTCTGGAACCTGTGTGACTGTGACGGTTGAGGGCAAGCGAGCACTAATCGCCGAGATCCAAGCTCTGGTGGTCCGCACCAATTCACCGCAACCAAGACGAGTGACAAACGGCGTTGACGCCTCTCGAGTAGCAATGCTCCTGGCTGTATTGGAGCGCCGAGCAGGCATCAGCCTGATTGATAAAGACGTATACGTATCGACTGTCGGTGGGATGCGCATTCTCGAACCAGCAGCAGACCTGGCAATAGCGGTGGCAATTGCGTCCGCGGTAACTGATAAACCGGTAGGTTCATCTGTCGCAGCCTTTGGTGAAATTTCGCTTGCGGGCGAGATTAGAGCGGTCTCAAATTCCAAACAGCGTCACGCTGAAGCGGTGAGACTCGGTCATGACAAGGTGGTAAGTGCCGAGGGTGACCAACTCTCCAAAGCACTTTCCAAGGCTCTTAGTTAAGTAGGAACTGAACAGGGTTTTCTGAGTAAACCCCGTTTACCTCTACCTTCAAAAAGTATGAGGCGCCGCCTGATGGCACAGGCTCTTGCTCCGCCCCACAACCCGTTCCGGAAGACCTTACTCGCTCCCAGATGGCTCCCTCTCGAGAACTGCTGATGGTTGAGTTTGCCTTCAAGACGGTGACCAAATCCTGATCCGCACTTCTGTCGCAATCGCGTGAGGAGTAGTAGGTCTCGTCACCCGAGGTGATGGTGAAGAAGGTCACCCGAGATCCAACGTTGAACTTGCAATCCACTGGGCCGGTGTTGGTGATGTCATACCAAAGGTATGGCTTCTCTCCGGATGCAAATGAGCTCTTCTCGCCATCCTTGTCTCCGATTCGAGCAAAGACCTCGACCACTCCCGGTTGACAATCAACAATTTCACTGGCTGGTGTCGAAGCAGTAGCGGAAACTGAAGCAGCGCCGGTTGGTCCTGCCTGCTGGGTTTGTGATCCGCCGGAGAATGCGTTCCAAACCAAGACGCCCACGATGACCAAAACTAGCAACAAGAGGGCGCGGCGACGGGCGTAGATCTGCTGTTGAGTAGGGGCCATGGAACTATCTAACTAGATAAAACGGAGCATTCTGGAGTTTCCGAGAGTGTTCTGCTTCACCCTCGCCAGATCCAAGAACTCAGCCACACCCTCATCGTTGGAGCGAACTAGCTCTGCATAGGTTTCAGGGTCGACTGGAATGTCGGAGATGACTTGGAAGCCCTGAGACTCGAAGAACTTCACTTCGAATGTCAGACAGAAAACCCGGTGAATCCCGAGGTCCTTGGCCTTGTCTAAAAGCTCACCCAAAATCTTCTTGCCAACACCCTGGCCCTTGACGCTCTCGCGAACAGCCAATGTTCTAACCTCTGCCAAGTCCTCCCACATCACGTGTAGAGCACCAAAACCAATTACTTCGCCGTCTTTTTCAGCAACCACAAACTCTTGAATTGATTCATACAGTTCAACGAGCTCTTTGCCGAGAAGAATGCGCTTTTCGACCAAGGGAGAGGCGATCTCTGTGATCGCCCGAACATCAGTGGTCCGGGCAGGTCGAATCTTGAGCATTGCTAAATTATGGCGCTAAGCCGATTCAATTTCTAATAGCACTTCGTTCCGACGCAGTGGACCCGGAGTCCAAGGGCCGTTGTATCGAGCGAATCTGGGTTGACCAATCGCTCGATATCCCTGCGCAGCAAGAAGCTCTCTGAGCTTTAGTTCTTTTGCGCGGAACAGTGCCTCTCGGGCAAACCCAGAGAAGGTTATGGCAGCGAATGTTGAGCTGGGGAACTGCTCGATTTTCAAAGTGTTTGAAGAGGGTAAAGGAACATCGCTCATGTCGGATGGCATCACGAAAGAAACTTCAAAACCAGATCCCGATTCACGTTGAACCACCGGTGCCGTCATCGCGATTGGCTGGCGCTTTTGGTTGTTACCGCCAATAAAAGAAGCAAGGTAGCCGAAAGCGTTGTAGGCGGAGGCGCCTAAATCTCCGGCTTGCCAGGTTGTCACAAGGGTGTGAGGGTCATACTCCCGAACCTCAAAGCCCTTGTGGGCTTTGAGGACTCGGTAGCTTTGAACTTCGGTCACTAAGCGACTGGCTCACTCTCGCGAGAGTTGGCGACGAAGGTGAATTCACCGTTGATGAAGTCAACCAAGATGTCCTGAGCGCTGCCGATAGTGCCGGTCAGGATTCGCTCGGAGATGGCGTCCTCGATCTCACGCTGAACCACGCGACGCAGTGGTCTTGCACCCAACGCTGGTTCGTAGCCGAGTTCGATCAGTCGCTCCTTGGCCACAGTGGTCAGGGTCAGCTTCAGATCGCGCTCGTCCAAACGACGCTGCAGTCTGGCAACAAACAGATCGACAATCTGCAGTAGCTCGTCGCGGTTTAGCTGTGGGAAGACGATGACCTCATCGACACGGTTCAGGAACTCAGGCTTGAAGTTGCGCTTGAGCTCCTCATTTACACGTGCCTTCATTTGGTCGTAGTCGTTCTTTGAGTCACCCTCGAGGGTGAAACCTAGAGCACCACGGGTAATCTCGCGAGTTCCGAGGTTGGTGGTCATGATGATGATGGTGTTCTTGAAGTCCACCACGCGTCCCTGACCATCAGTCAAGCGACCCTCTTCGAGAATCTGCAACAGTGAGTTGAAGATGTCTGGGTGAGCCTTTTCAATCTCATCGAACAGGATCACAGAGAACGGCTTGCGGCGAACCTTTTCGGTTAGCTGGCCACCCTCGTCGTATCCGACGAATCCCGGAGGAGCACCAAAGAGTCTGGAAACAGTGTGCTTCTCGCCATACTCGCTCATGTCCAACGAAATCAGTGCGTCTTCGTCATCGAACAAGAACTCGGCCAACGCCTTCGCAAGCTCAGTTTTACCAACACCGGTTGGACCAGCGAAGATGAATGAGCCGGAAGGACGCTTTGGATCCTTCAAGCCTGCCCGCTGGCGACGAATGGTCTTGGAAAGTGCAGCAATTGCTGCCTCCTGACCGATAACTCTGCGGTGCAGCTCCTGCTCCATGAAGATCAGCTTGGCGCCCTCTTCTTCACTTAAACGGAACACCGGAATTCCGGTTGCCTGAGCTAGAACCTCTGCGATCAGACCCTCATCAACAATGCCTGGCTTGTCGATGTTGCCCTCACGGAATTCCTTCTCCATGCGCATCTTCTCGGCGGTGAGCTTCTTCTCCTCATCACGCTTTGATGCTGCAAGCTCGAAATCCTGGTCGGCAATCGCCTGCTCCTTGGCCTTCTTTACGACTGCAATCTTCTCGTCCATCTCACGAAGCTCAGGTGGGGAGGAGAGGAAGCTCAGGCGCAGTCTCGCACCAGCCTCATCGATAAGGTCAATGGCCTTGTCTGGCAGGAAGCGGTCAGTCACATAGCGATCTGACATTCCAACAGCGGCAACAATGGCACCATCAGTGATGGAGACCTTGTGGTGGGCCTCGTAGCGATCACGCAGACCCTTGAGGATGTTGATCGCCATCGCAGGAGTTGGCTCAGCGACCTGAACTGACTGGAATCTGCGGACTAGCGCTGCGTCCTTTTCAAAGTGCTTGCGGTACTCATCCAAAGTAGTAGCACCGATGGTTTGGAGCTCGCCGCGGGCAAGCATTGGCTTGAGAATCGAAGCCGCATCGATCGCGCCTTCCGCTGCACCGGCACCAACCAAGGTGTGAATCTCATCGATGAAGGTGATGATGTCACCGCGAGTTCTGATCTCCTTGGTGACCTTCTTCAAACGCTCTTCAAAGTCACCGCGGTAGCGAGAACCGGCGATCAAGCTTCCCATGTCTAGGGTGTAAAGCTGCTTGCCACGAAGGGTCTCTGGGACCTGTCCGGAGACAATTGCCTGAGCCAAGCCCTCGACCACTGCGGTCTTACCCACACCTGGTTCACCAATCAAAATTGGATTGTTCTTGGTGCGGCGAGAAAGAATCTGCATCACTCGCTCAATCTCGCGCTCGCGACCAACCACTGGGTCTAGCTTGCCCTCGGCTGCGGCCTGGGTGAGGTTACGACCGAACTGGTCAAGAATCTGGGAACCCTTTGGCTGCGGGTTGGTTTCGCCGCCAACGGCGACGGTCTCCTTGCCCTGGTAGCCGGAAAGTAGCTGAATAACCTGCTGGCGAACTTTATTGGTGTCAGCACCCAACTTGGTCAATACCTGAGCTGCAACACCTTCGCCCTCGCGGATTAGTCCTAACAGCAGGTGCTCGGTACCGATGTAGCTGTGACCCAGCTGCAGTGCCTCACGAAGTGATAGCTCCAAAACCTTCTTAGCTCTTGGGGTGAATGGGATGTGACCGGATGGAGCCTGCTGCCCCTGACCGATGATCTCCTGGACCTGCTCGCGCACCTGCTCCAGGTTGATACCGAGAGCCTCTAGTGCCTTGGCGGCAACGCCCTCACCCTCGTGGATCAGACCGAGCAGAATGTGCTCCGTGCCGATGTAGTTGTGCTTTAGAAGCTTCGCTTCCTCTTGCGCCAAAACAACAACGCGACGGGCCTTGTCGGTAAATTTCTCGAACAAGCCTGGACCTCCAACACTCTGGTATTGAAGATGCTAGAAGGCTTAGAGGTCAGAAACTAGGGCTGTTCGCCCAAGGCGTTAGCTCGCTTGGCTCGTTCCTCGGCCTCGATACGAGCATATGTATCGCGCTCTCCCTTATCCGCTCTCAAAATCGAGCGCATGATGATCCAAAAAAGTACACCAACCAACGCTGGCGGAATTAGCGAAATAGCAACATCCAAGGCGATCTCAAGCGGAGTCATCAATTACCTACTTCACCAGTGGGAACAGGATGGTTTCACGAATTCCAAGACCGGTAAGGGTCATCAGTAGACGATCGATGCCCATACCCATGCCACCCGATGGTGGCATGCCAAACTCCAGCGCCTTCAAAAACTCCTCGTCGAGCTTCATGGCCTCAGGGTCTCCAGCAGCAGCGAGCTCCATCTGAGCAACGAACCGCTGACGCTGAATTACCGGGTCAACCAACTCGGAATAACCGGTTGCTTGCTCAAACCCTCGAATGTAAAGATCCCACTTCTCAACAACTCCCGGGGTTGATCGGTGGTCTCTGGTGAGCGGGGAGGTGTCAATTGGGAAGTCGGTGACGAAGGTTGGGCCAGTGAAGCCAGGCTTCACAAAGTGTTCCCACAGCTCCTCGACATACTTACCGTGCAGCGGGTGATCGATCTCGATGCCAACCTTGTCCGCAATCTTCTTGAGCTCTGAAATCGGAGTCTCATGAGTGATCTCCACACCGGCAGCAGCCGAAAGCGACTCAAACATCGAGACTCTTGCCCACTCGCCACCGAGGTCGTTATCGGTGCCATCATCCAAGGTCACCACGTGTGAACCAAAGACATCCATGGCAGCGTTTTGAATTAGCTCTTGAGTCAAGGTCGCCATGGTGTTGTAATCGCCATAGGCCTCGTATGCCTCAAGCATGGCGAACTCAGGTGAGTGGGTGCGGTCAGCACCCTCGTTTCTGAAGTTGCGGTTGATCTCGAATACTCGCTCCAAGCCACCAACTACCGCACGCTTTAGAAACAACTCTGGGGCAATGCGCAAGAAAAGCTCTGTGTCAAAGGCGTTTGAGTGGGTCTTGAAAGGTCTGGCCGATGCACCACCGTGCATCACCTGCAGCATTGGAGTTTCAACCTCCATGAATGCGCGGTTTGCAAAGGTGTTGCGCAGCGACTGCATTACCTCGGAACGAATCTTCACTACCTCGCGAGCTCGGTCGCGAACGATCAAATCGATGTAGCGGTGACGCACGCGGAACTCTTCGCCAAGCTCGTTGTGCAGGTTAGGTAGCGGGCGAATAGTCTTCGCAGCCATCAACCAACGGTCAGCAAGGATGCTCAGCTCGCCTCGTTTTGAGGTGATTACCTCACCCTCAACAAAAACATGGTCACCGAGGTCAACCAATTCTTTCCAGCTCTCGAGCTGCTCCTCGCCAACCTTGTCAAGGGACACCATGGCCTGGATTCGCTCTCCAGTACCGGATTGCAAAGTCGCAAAGCAAAGCTTCCCGGTGTTGCGCAAAAACATCACGCGACCAGCAAGGGCAACCACATCACCGGTTGCAACATCAGCCTCAAGGTTTGGGTAGTGGGCCCTGGTGGCCTCAATGGTGTGTGTGATTGGCAAAGCGACCGGGTAGGCGCTGGACAGCTCGTTGAGCTTCTCGCGCTTTGCCATTCGAATGGCAATCTGCTCCGGCAGGTCGTCGAATTCGATCTCTTCGCTCACGATGTCCTATCAATGACTATGTTGTCGATCAGTCTGGTTTCGCCCACATAGGCAGCGATGATTAATCTCGCCTTTTTGCCTTTGGCCGAATCCAAAATTTCGAAGCTGTCTGCATCAACCAGCTCCAGGTAGTCAAGTCTAGCCTCAGGGCTCAGCGCCGCCTTGCCCGCCGAGAGTGCCTGGGCTCTATCCTCGAATTCCGCTGCAGCTCGCAGCGACAAGTTCAGTGTTCTGGCTATGTCAATCTGTGCGGCCGAGAGGTAGCGATTTCTTGATGACAGGGCTAGGCCATGTTCGTCCCGAACCGTTTCGCACTCTACGAGTTGGATCGGCGCTCGCTCTCCAGCTATAACCTGCTGACTCAGCATTTTGCGAACCAGTGCAACCTGTTGGGCATCCTTGGCACCAAAAAACACCGCGTCTGGATTCACTAGGTCCAAGAGGCGATTCACCACAGTGAGCATGCCGTCAAAGTGACCAGGTCTGGTCTTGCCCTCAAACACCTCACCTAGGTCTCCCGCGCTCACCTTTTTGACTGGAGACTCAGTCGGATAGATGTCCGACACCGCTGGAGCAAACAACACGTCTGCTCCAATGTCGCTCAGCAATCGAGCATCGACACCGAGCGTTCTTGGATACTTATCGAAATCCTCACCAGCACCAAACTGCAGCGGATTTACAAAGATCGAAACGACTACAAAATCTGATTCTTCCTCAGCGCGCTTGACCAAGGATGCGTGCCCCTGATGCAGAGCACCCATTGTTGGCACAAAGCCCACTCGCTTACCGAGTCGCTTTTGAGCCTCAACTATTTGCGTGAGCTCTGACGCACTCTGGACCAACTGCATTAGATCAAATCCCTAGGGTCGAGATTCTGCGGTGGCTTGTGAAGAGCATCCTCAACTGCACTTCTGACAACTGGACCGATCAAAGCCGCTGGGTTTTCCACCCCAGCCTCGGCCAAGATTCCCACGGCCTGTGATACCACCATCGAAGAAAAGCTGCTTGCTACCTCAAAGGCTTCTGAATACGCAGCTCGCTGCTCCTCTGCAACGATGATTGGCTCACCGCCAAGTTCGATGGCTAGCGCCTGCGCTATCGGCTGGAAAACCTCAGGAGCAGAGATAGCGATAGTGCTGTTTTTCAGAACCATCAAATCGACCGAGGTACCGGTGAAGTGCATGACCGGATGCATGGCAATCGGCACTGCACCATGGATCCCAGCAGCGGCTAGAGCTCCATAGCCTTGCAGTGGCGAGAGATGCATAACCAACTTCTTGGGGCCAAAAAGCGATAGGTCAGCTAAGCCCTCACACACCAGAGAGACATCACTGTAAGGAACTGCCAAGACAACCAGGTCCGCCTCTTCGGCAACTGCTGGCATGGAACCAATGTAGACATCTGGAAGCAGGGCCTCCACCCGTTCGATTGCCTCTGGGGTGGTAACTGCGATGCCGGCAATCTCGTGTCCTGCAAGGGCCCAAGCTTTACCGAGCACTACACCCGAGGGCTCATCACCGATGATCGAGATCTTCATGCCGCACCCTTTTCATCATCCGCTTTGGGAGTTCTGCAGTTCCACTCTGCCAGCAAAGCCGCGCTCAGGCCAACCAAACAAAACAGCGCCCCAAGAAACGAATCCGTGACTAACAAAACCGATGGCGTGAAGGCGACTAACCAAATCCCAAGGCCTAGGTGCCAGCCCAAAAAAGCAACCGATGTAATTTGTGCCGCCCTGGCAAATAGCAGCACCCTAACCGCATAAAAAGGGTTGGGTCGCTGCACTGCCTTTTGTGCTTCAGATAGCTTGCGATAGCGAGCTATAGGAATCGTTGCAATCAAGACCGACAACCCGATCACCAAGACTGAAATAGAAAGTGAGAGAGGTGCTGCGGGGATGGCGAAGCCAAACCCGGTCGCAAGTTGGGCAATTGCCGCTCCTAGAACCAGCGTTACCAGGCCAATCAAGGTCAATCCCTTTGCATTCGAGCTATTCACTTCGCCAAACCTCACCTCTTAGCGGCGTTGCCAACTCAGCCACCAAACCCGCGCCTGGCAATACCGCCGTTGGATCAATCTCAGCCCATGGAACCAATACGAAAGCACGATCTTTGGCTCTTGGGTGCGGGATGATGAGGGTCTTTTTCTCAACAAATTGATCGCCGTAAGTAATGATGTCGAGATCAAGAGTGCGGGATGCCCAACGCTGCAATCGAATGCGCCCAAAGTGATTCTCAACCTCATTCAAAAACCTGAGCAGTTGCTTCGGCTTGAGCGAGGTCTCCAAAATCGCGACGCCGTTCAGGTATCTGGGTTTACTCGGGTCGATGCCCTCAGGGGTCAGAGCCATTGACTCATAGAGCGAGGAGTTCGATATGAGCTCAATCTCGGGGTGAGCGGCAATCAACTCCAGGGCCGCACTGATATTAGAGCGCACCTCACCCAGATTTCCTCCGTAGGCAATTACTGCCCGAACGTTAGGCATTATCACCGCGGTAGGTGACGAAGACATCCTCAAACTTCAACTCGATTGGAGCACTGGGTTTGTGAACCGTGATTTCGGCTCGCTTTATTCTTGGCGACGTTGCCATGACTTTGCTGTGCAGTCGATGAGCCAACGTTTCGATGAGGTTTACTGGATTTTGCTTCACATCGTCAGCGATTAGCTCGGCAATCTCGGCATAGCTAACCGACTCTTCAAGATCATCCGCGGTGCCGGCATCCACAGTCAACGTGGCATCGATTACGAAGATTTGACCTAGGTCGCGCTCAAACTGCAAAACTCCGTGGTGGGCATAAACCTCGAGTCCACGAATTGCAATTTCAAATTCAGCCATTAGCCCTGCGCTTGCTTTAGTGCCGAGACTACCTTGATTGCGTCAACCGTGGCTTCGACATTGTGGACTCTGATACCCCAGAGCTTGCGTTGCAAAAGAAGTGCGGTCAGAACCGCGGTCGCGACATCACGACGTTGGGTAGAAACACTCGCTGGATCTAACTCGTTCAACGCCGCAGCTAGAAATCGCTTGCGTGATGCCCCGACGAGAATGGGGAGACCAAGCTGCTCCAGCTCATCTAGTCTTGCGACCAAGTCCCAGTTCTGCTTCACATCCTTAGCGAATCCAATGCCTGGATCAACCACAATTCGGGAGCGGTCGATGCCGGATGAAACCGCCATCGCTACCTGCTCAGCCAATTCCCCTGCGACTTCTCGAGCAACATTTGAATAGGCATTCAGGTTGTCCATAACATCGGAGTGACCACGCCAGTGGCCAAGGATGTAGGTGCAGTCATAGGGCGACAGCGCACTGAACATATTGGTATCTGCAAGCCCGCCAGAGACATCGTTGATGATGGTTGCACCTGCTTCCAGGGCCAAAACGGCGGTCTGTGAATTCATAGTGTCAACCGAGATTGGAACCCCGAGGTCTCGAACTGCTTCAATTACAGGCAAGATTCGAGACTGCTCGGTCGTGAGATCCACGCGCTTGGCACCAGGTCTTGTGCTCTCGCCTCCGATGTCCAAAATGTCGGCACCCTGGGCGACCAGGAGCTTGGCTTGAGTTAGGGCCGCCTCGGCATCCAGGAACTCCCCTCCGTCACTGAAGGAATCAGGGGTGATGTTCAGCACACCCATTACACGCGGTTGTTGCCAGCTCATAGTTACTTGTTTATCAAACCCATGACCTCAGCGCGATAGCTGGGTTCACTAAAAACTCCCCTGGAAGCCATGGTGATTGTGTTCACCTCTGGTTGTCTCGCACCTCGAGAAGCGACGCATTGATGCTTTGCCTCAACAACGACGATTACACCCTTGGCATCCAACCCCTTCTCAATTGCATCGGCAATTTGAGCAGTCAGATTCTCCTGAAGCTGCGGTCTAGCGGCCAGAATTTCGACAACTGCAGCTAGACGACCCAGACCGGCCACGTGCTTGCTGGGTAGGTACGCGATGTGCGCATTGCCGGTGAATGGCAAAAGGTGATGTTCGCAGATTGAGACGAGCTCGATGTCCTTGAGGATTACCGCTTCATTGTGCTCGGCGGGGAAGGTGTCTCCGAGCACCGTGATTGGGTCAACACCAATACCCTTGAAAAACGAGGCGTAGGCCTCGGCAACCTTGTCCGGGGTGCTCAAAAGCTCCGGGCGATCTGGATTCTCACCAATTGCTTCCAAGAGCTCGCGGACCGCGGCTCTAATTCTCTGGCTTTGCATCCGTTTCAACCGTCTCGGCCACAACTGGCTCGTGAACCTCAAGCTGCTTCACCTTGCGCTCTGGGACTGCAATTGGCCCCTTGCTACTCAGTGCTCGCTTGGTGGATGAACGCCAGGTCTCTCGCTCAGGGAGCTTCTTCACGCTCTTGAATAGCTTGGCAATCTCGTCCTGATTCAGGGTCTCTTTCTCCAAAAGCTCCTTGGCAAGTTGATCCAACACCTTGCGGTTTTGAGTTAGCGCCTTGTGAGCTTCATCTAACGCCTGATCCAAAATCGCGCGGACCTCGTTGTCGACCTGCTGAGCCATCTCATTGGAGTAGTTGCTGTGGGTAGCAAGTTCACGGCCAAGGAACGGCTCAGCGTTGCCGCCACCGAGGGAGATGGCACCGACCTTGGCACTCATGCCGTACTTGGTGACCATGGTTCGAGCAATGTTGGTTGCTTTTTCAAAGTCGTTGGATGCGCCCGTGGTTGGGTCCTTGAACACAATCTCTTCTGCGATGCGACCACCCATTGCGTAGGCAATCTGATCTAGCAACTGATTGCGCGTGATTGAGTAGCGATCCTCGAGAGGCATAACCATGGTGTAACCAAGTGCACGGCCTCTTGGCAGGATGGTGATTTTGGTTACCGGGTCGGAGTGGTTAAGTGACCCTGCCACTAGAGCGTGACCAGCCTCGTGATAGGCGGTGATCAAGCGCTCCTGATCCTTCATCAGAGTCGACTTCTTCTGAGGTCCACCGATGACTCGGTCAATCGCCTCATCAATGATCTCGTCGGTGATCTCGGTGCGGTTGAGTCTGGCTGCCAAAAGCGCGGCTTCGTTCAGCACGTTGGCAAGATCAGCTCCGGTGAAGCCAGGGGTTCTCCTTGCAACCAACTCCAGGTCAACGCCCTCAGCCAGCGGCTTGTTCTTTGAGTGCACCTGCAGAATCTGCTCGCGGCCCTTCAGATCAGGAGCGCTGACTCCAACCTGACGGTCGAATCGACCTGGACGCAGCAATGCCGGGTCCAAAACATCTGGGCGGTTCGTGGCTGCAATCAAAATCACGTTTGTGTTGGTGTCAAAACCATCCATCTCAACTAGCAGCTGGTTCAAGGTCTGCTCACGCTCATCGTTTCCGCCACCGATACCGGTACCTCGGTGACGACCGACAGCGTCAATCTCGTCAACAAAGATGATCGCAGGAGCGGACTGCTTGGCCTGCTCGAAAAGGTCACGAACTCTCGATGCACCGACACCCACAAACATCTCAACGAAGTCGCTACCGGAGATGGAGAAAAATGGCACGCCTGCCTCGCCAGCCACAGCCTTGGCAATCAGGGTCTTACCCGTTCCCGGAGGGCCGTAGAGCAATACGCCGCGAGGGATCTTTGCGCCAAGTGCCTGGAACTTCTTTGGGTCCTTGAGGAAATCCTTGATTTCGGTCAGCTCTTCCAGCGCCTCCTCGATGCCGGCGACGTCAGCGAAGGTTACCTTCGAGGTTTCCTTAGTCACCATCTTTGCCTTGGACTTACCGAAGTTCATAACACCGCGGCCACCACCTGCCATAGAACCCATCAGGAACCAGAACAGCAGCACCAGAATCAAAATTGGTAGTAGTGACCCGAGCAGTGCCAAGTACCAAGGGGTGCGCGGCACCTCATCGGTCCAGCCCTCAGAAATTGGCGCATCAGCGATGGTTTGCGCAATTACCTGTGCGCGACCGGTAACGAAGTAGAACTGAATCTGCTCGCCATACTCGCTGTGAGCTTTTTCTAGCACGACATCGACTCTCTGGTCGTTGTCAAAAATCTTTACCGACTTCGCTTCACCGGACTGGATCAGCTCAAGGCCGACCTTGGTGTCAACTTTGGTGAAAGGCTGGGTGCTCATCAGGGTCGAGCCCAAAAAGACCACAGTCAGGGCAAGGGCAATCCACAGCCATGGGCCGCGAACAATTTTTTTCATCTTCAAGGTATTGCTACCCAAACCTTCCGGTCTTAGCTGTAAACGCTAGGAGAGAGAACTCCAACGCCATCCAGCGAGCGGTAACGCTCGTCGTAGTCCAATCCATAGCCGACAACGAATGCGTTTGGAATATCAAACCCCACCCATCTGACAGCTATTTCAACCTTGGCAGCATCTGGCTTGCGCAGCAAGGTAACGATCTCTACAGATGCTGCCCCACGAGCCTTGAGGTTTGCTGTCAACCAGGACAGCGTCAGGCCAGAGTCGATGATGTCCTCAACGATTAGGACGTTTCTGTCCTTCACATCCGCATCTAGGTCTTTCAGAATTCGAACAACTCCAGATGAAACAGTGCCTGAGCCGTAGGAGGAGACTGCCATCCAGTCTTGGGTGGTCGGCAGTGCCATGGCACGAGAGAGGTCTGCCATGAAAGGCACGGCACCCTTTAGTACGCCAATCAGTAGCGGATTCTTGTCCGCATAAAACTCGTCGATGTCTTTGGCCAGCTCAGCAACGCGATCTCTGATCTGCTCTGCGGTGACAAGTACTTCCTGGATGTCTGGGTGATTTAACTGCACTAGCAGGCTCCTGGCTTGGGCTTAGAAGTGAATACCAACTGGTCTTTTAC